>ERZ869983.720-NODE-720-length-10511-cov-4.403201_pt1 | contig 10511 bp, 5 predicted proteins | sample MGYA00521106_ERZ869983 | MGnify/ENA primary metagenome ERZ869983 (study PRJEB32232, sample SAMN07284972) | human gut metagenome | biome: human-associated habitat; material: feces | host: Homo sapiens | place: Tanzania | collected 2014-04-05 ...
ATCTCCTCGGCAGAGACGAGGTATTTGCTCGTGACGCCGAAGCGGGCAGAGGCCACCTGCTTGATCTTGGAATTGCTCTCGCTGTGGTAGCGGTCTTCGGGTTCGCCGCCCTCGCCGGTGTTGCTGCGGCCGCCCAGGCGGTTCAGCGCGATGGCAATGGTCTCGTGGGCCTCGCTGCTCAGAGCGCCGTAGCTCATGGCTGCGGCCTTGAACCGCTTGACGATGGACGACACCGGCTCGACCTCCTCGATGGGCACGCCGCCGTTGGGGTCGTAGTTGAAATCGAGCAGGCTGCGCAGATGCACACCCTCCTCGCCCATGTTGTCCACTGTGCGGGTGAAGTCCTTGAAGGCCTTATAGTCGTTGGTCCAGCAGGCTTTCTGGAACAGGTGGATGGTCTGCGGGTTGAACAGATGCTCTTCCTTGCCGCTGCGGAACTTGTGGGCACCGCCGTCGGAAAGCTCCATGTTGATGTCCAGCCCCAGCGGGTCGAAGGCCGCATTGTGCTGAGCCTCGACGTCGGCCTGGATGTCTTCCAGACCGATGCCGCCCACACGGCTGACCGTACCGGTGAAGTATTTGTCGATGACATCCTTCGAGATGCCGACCGCCTCGAAGATCTGGCTGCTCTGGTAGCTCTGGATGGTGGAGATGCCCATCTTGGAGGCGATCTTCACGATGCCGCTCAGGATGGCCTTGTTGTAGTCATCCACGGCGGCGTAGTAGTCCTTGTCGAGCAGGCCCTGGTCGATGAGCTGGCCGATGGTCTCGTGGGCCAGATACGGGTTGACGGCGCAGGCACCGTAGCCCAGCAGGGTGGCAAAGTGGTGCACCTCGTGCGGCTCGGCGCTCTCCAGAATGAGGGCCAGCGCGGTGCTCTTCTTGGTGCGGATGAGGTACTGCGAGACGGCCGACACGGCCAGCAGGCTGGGGATGGAGACATGGTATTCGTCGATGTCCCGGTCGGACAGGATGATGATGTTGGCACCGTCCTTATATGCGCGGTCCACTTCCAGGAAGACGCGGTCGATGGCCTTTTCCAGGCTGGTGTTCTTGTAGTAGTTGATGGAAACGGTCGCGACCTTGAAGCCCGGCACGTTCATGTATTTGATCTTGAGCAGGTCGGTGGAGGTCAGAATGGGGTTGTGGACCTTGAGCACCTTGCAGTTTTCGGGCTTGTCTTCCAGCAGGTTGCCGTGGGCACCGATGTAAACGCTGGTGGAGGTGACCACCTTTTCCCGGATGGCGTCGATAGGGGGATTCGTCACCTGTGCAAACCGCTGCTTGAAGTAGTTGAACAGCGGGGGATGCTGGCTGCTGAGCACAGCAAGCGGGGTGTCGGTGCCCATGGCACCGGAGGGCTCTGCGCCCGCCCGCGCCATGGCAAGGATCATGGTGTTCACGTCCTCGTACTTATAGCCGAACACCTTCTGCAGCCGGGTCAGCTGCTCGCCGGTGTAGCTCTCCACCTTCACGTTGGGGATCTTCAGCCCGCTCAGCTGCACCAGATTGCGGTCGATCCACTCGCCGTAGGGCTCGCGGCTGGCGTAAAGCTCCTTCAGCTTCTCGTCGTCCACCACTTCGCCCTTGACGGTATCCACCAGCAGCATCTTGCCGGGGCGCAGGCGCTCCTTGACCAGAATATTCTCCGGGTCACATTCCAGCACGCCCACCTCAGAGGACAGGATCATGCGGCCGTCCTTGGTGATATAGTAGCGGCTGGGGCGCAGACCGTTGCGGTCCAGCACCGCGCCCATCACATCGCCGTCCGAGAACAGGATGGCGGCGGGGCCGTCCCACGGCTCCAGCATGGTGGCGTAATACTGGTAGAAATCGCGCTTTTTCTGGCTGATGTGCTTGTTGTTCTCCCACGGCTCCGGGATGGTGATCATCACGGCCAGGGGCAGATCCATGCCGTTCATCACCATGAACTCCAGCGCGTTGTCCAGCATGGCGGAGTCGGAGCCGGAGGTGTTGATGATCGGCAGGATCTTGTTCATATCCTCCTGCATGATGGGGCTGGCGATGGACTCCTCACGGGCCAGCATCGCGTCGGTATTGCCCTTGATGGTGTTGATCTCGCCGTTGTGCAGGATAAAGCGGTTCGGGTGGGCGCGCATCCAGCTGGGGTTCGTGTTGGTGGAGAAGCGGCTGTGCACCATGCCGATGGCGGATTCATAGTCTTCGTCCTGCAAATCGAGGTAGAACAGGCGCAGATCGTGGACCAGGAACATGCCCTTGTACACGATGGTGCGGCTGGACAGGCTGGGCACATAGGTGCCGTTGCTGGCCTGCTCGAACACGCGGCGCACGATGTACAGGCGGCGGTCAAACTCGATGCCCTTGCTTACCTTGGCGGGCTTTTTAATGAAGCACTGCCAGATGGCGGGCATGCAGTCCCGGGCCTTCTGCCCCACGGCATCGGGGTCTACGGGCACTTCGCGCCATGCCAGAAACTCCAGCCCCTCCTTGCGGGTGACCACCTCGAACAGCTTCATGGCCTGTGCCCGCAGGTGCTCGCTCTGGGGGAAGAAGAACATACCCACGCCGTACTCCCGCTCGTTGCCCAGCCGGATGTTCAGCTCCTCGGCAACCTTGGAGAAGAACTTGTGGCTGATCTGCAGCAGGATGCCCACGCCGTCGCCGGTCTTACCCTCGGCGTCCTTACCGGCGCGGTGCTCCAGCCGCTCCACGATGGACAGTGCATCGTCCACCGTCTGGTGGCTTTTACGTCCCTTGATGTCCACCACAGCGCCGATACCGCAGGCATCGTGCTCGAACTGTGGGTCGTACAGACCAAGGGTGGTTTTCTGCTCTGTAAAGTTTTCCATAGTCTTTCCCATCCTTTTTACTTGTTTGCTTACCGGGGGCTGCGGCACCCTCCGCAGCTTTTTATCCCCTGCAAAAAGAAAAAGACGCCCCGCAAGGGCATAGGATGCCCCTGCGGAACGCCTTTGTTCCGATACCTGATATTATACAGATTCCTGAAAAATCTTCAAGTGACAGCTGCACCAAATATGCTACACACATTGCGCCGCTTCTTGTGCGAGATGCCGCGTATGGCGGTCAGTTGTAGTCATAGTGAGAACGGCACTGGCTCAATGTCTGCCCAGAATGGCCTGCAGGTCGTTTTCCGGTGCTGTTACGGCTTTTAAATCGTACTTTTGCTGCAGGGCAGCCACAACGCCCGGCGAGAGGAAAGCAGGCAGGGTTGGCCCCAGCCGGATGCCCTTGATGCCCAGCGCCAGCAGTGCGATGAGGATGCACACGGCCTTCTGCTCAAACCAGCACAGCACCAGCGAGAGCGGCAGCTCGTTTACACTGCAGCCAAAGGCATCGGCCAGAGCCAGCGCAATGCGGATGGCACTGTAGGCATCGTTGCACTGGCCCACGTCCAGAATGCGGGGCAGCTCCGTGCCGGGCACATTGCCCAAGGGCAGATCGTTCAGCCGGAACTTGCCGCAGGCCAGTGTCAGGATGACCGTATTCTGCGGTGTGAGCTTGGCAAACTCGGTGTAGTACCGGCGGGAGGGCCGCGTGCCGTCGCAGCCGCCCACAAGGAAGAAGTGACGGATCTTGCCGTCCTTCACCGCCTGCACGATCTCGCCCGCATGCTGGAGCACAGCATTGCGCGCAAAGCCGGTGACGACGCTTTTGCCGCCGTTCATTCCGGGCACAAGAGTATCCTCCTTGTAGCCGCCCAGCTCCAGCGCCTTTTCGATCACCGGTGTAAAATCGCGCCCTTCCTCAATGTGCACGATGCCGGGATAGGACACCACCGAGGTGGTGAACACCCGGTCAGAATAGCTTTCGCGCAGGGGCATGATGCAGTTGGTGGTGAACAGGATGGGCGCGGGGATATCCTCAAACTCGGTCTGCTGGTTCTGCCATGCGGTGCCGAAGTTGCCCTTGAGGTGGGGGTACTTCTGCTTCAATTCCGGGTAGCCGTGGGCGGGTAGCATTTCCGAGTGGGTGTAGATATTGATGCCCTTATCCTTCGTCTGTTCCAGCAGGCATTTCATGTCGTACAGGTCATGGCCCGAAACCACGATGAACGGCCCCTTTTCAATGGTCAGCGGCACCTCCACTGGCTCCGGGTCGCCGTAGGCACCGGTATTGGCAGCATCCAGCAGCTCCATGCAGCGGTAGCTGGCCTCGCCGGTTTTCTGCACCAGCGCCCACAGCTCCTCCATGGAGAGCGGGCGGGAGATGGCATCCAGTGCCGTGCAGAAAAAGCGGTCCAGCTCCGGGTCAACATGGCCCAGCACCCGGGCGTGATAGTTGTAAGCCGCCATGCCGCGCAGACTGAACAGGACAAAGCTTTTCAGGCTGCGCACGTCTGCGTCCGGTTCATGCCAGAGCAGCTGCATGTTGTAGCCCGGCCCGGCGGCAGGGCAGGCGGCGCGCACCTTTGCGGTCAGCTCGTCCACGGTGCCTGCGTCAAAGTTTACGTTGGTAATGGTGGTGAACAGCCCCTGCATCAGCAGCATGGCCTGCTGGGCAGAAGGAGACTGCTCATCTGCCAGCAGCTGCCCGGCGCAGGTGATCAGCGCACCGGTCAGCCGGTCCTGCGCGGCGGCGGTGTCTGCCGATTTTCCGCACACGCCTGCGGCACCGGTGCAGGCTGTGCAGTTGGCCGCCTGCTCACATTGAAAACAAAATATCCGTTCGTCCATAAAATACTCCTTTTCCAGCAGAAGATACCGGGAGTATGGGTGATAGCATGGGATTTTATACACAGCCCGGCAGGATGGCGCAAACAAAAAGGGCCGCGCCCAGCCGGACGCAGCCCTTTGAAAATGCTATGGAAATTAGTAGGTGATGCCCTGTGCCATCATGGCGGTAGCGACCTTCAGGAAGCCGGCGCAGTTTGCACCGACCATCAGGTTGCCCTCGGAACCAGCGGCAACGGAAGCGTTATAGGAAGCGTGGAAGATGCCCTCCATGATGCCCTTCAGCTTTGCATCGACCTCTTCGAAGGTCCAGCTCAGGCGCTCGGAGTTCTGGCTCATCTCCAGGCCGGAGGTGGCCACGCCGCCGGCGTTGGCAGCCTTTGCGGGTCCGTACAGAACACCGTTTGCCAGATAGACCTCGATGGCCTCCGGGGTGCTGGGCATGTTGGCGCCTTCGCAGACGACGGTGCAGCCGTTCTTGACCAGAGCCTCAGCGGACTCCTTGTTGATCTCGTTCTGGGTAGCGCAGGGCAGGGCGATGTCGCAGGGGACAGTCCAAACCTTGCTGCAATCAGCCACATAGGTTGCACCGGCGTGGGTCTCGGCGTACTCCTTGATACGGCCGCGGCGCACTTCCTTCAGATCCTTGACGTAAGCCAGATCGATGCCGTTGGGGTCGTAGACGTAGCCGTTGGAGTCGGACATGGTGACGACCTTGGCACCCAGCTGGGTAGCCTTCTCGCAGGCGTAGATAGCCACGTTGCCGGAACCGGAGATGACCACGGTCTTGCCCTCAAAGCTGTCGTTGCGCATGCACTTCAGAGCCTCAGCGGTGAAGTAGCACAGGCCGTAGCCGGTAGCCTCGGTACGAGCCAGAGAACCGCCGAAGGTCAGGCCCTTGCCGGTGAGCATGCCGCCCTGGAAGCTGTTGGTCAGGCGCTTGTACTGGCCGAACATATAACCGACCTCGCGGCCGCCGACACCGATATCACCGGCGGGGCAGTCCACGAACTGGCCGATGTGGCGGTACAGCTCGGTCATGAAGCTCTGGCAGAAGCGCATGACTTCCATGTCGCTCTTGCCCTTGGGGTTGAAGTCCGAGCCGCCCTTGCCGCCGCCCATGGGCAGGGTGGTCAGGCTGTTCTTGAAGATCTGCTCAAAGCCCAGGAACTTCAGGATGCCCTGGTTGACAGAGGGATGGAAGCGCAGACCGCCCTTGTAGGGGCCGATGGCGCTGTTGAACTGCACACGGTAGCCGCGGTTGACCTGGACCTTGCCTTCGTCATCGACCCAGGGCACACGGAAGCTGATGATGCGCTCCGGCTCGACCAGGCGCTCGATCAGACCGGCCTTCTCATATTCGGGGTGCTTCTCCACGACGGGCTGGATGCTCTCCAGCACCTCGCGGACAGCCTGCAGAAATTCGGGCTCATTGGCATTGCGCTGAGCCAGACCATCGTAAACACGCTTCAGGTATTCATTCGTCAACATAATCGAATACTCCTTTTCCCAGTATACTTTCACCGGTTCTGCCAAACAACTTGCAGAACACTTTATCATTATAAAGCTTTCTGTGGCGATTTACAAGAGAAGCGGAGCAGAAAATCTTTCAAAAAAACAGAAGAAAAGATGAACCCGCTTCACAAAAACATCCGGCCGCTGCAAAAACGGCGCAGCATCTTATGTTTTGCGGCAGACCGGCACCCAAAAAGAATGCCTTTTGCGGGGGAAAAGGCCCGGCGCAAAAGGCAGAGAAACCAACGTGTTTACTTCTTCAGCAGCTTCTCGCAGGCATCGGCGGCACCTTCCAGGTACTCGCCGCCGTAGGTCTCGATCATGCCGGCATCGGAGAGGGCGGCCAGCTGCGGGTCGATGGGGCACTTGGCCAGAACGGGCAGGTGATGCTTTGCAGCGACCTCGTCCACATGGCTGTTGCCGAACACACTGATGTGCTTGCCGCAGTCGGGGCAGACGATGTAGCTCATGTTCTCGACGATGCCGAGCATGGGCACCTTCATCATCTCGGCCATGTTGACGGCCTTGGCCACGATCATGCTGACCAGCTCCTGCGGGCTTGCCACGACGACGATGCCGTCCACCGGCAGGCTCTGGAAGACGGTCAGGGGCACATCACCGGTTCCCGGAGGCATGTCCACGAACAGGAAATCGACGTCCTTCCAGACCACATCGGTCCAGAACTGCTTCACCGCACCGGCGATGACGGGGCCGCGCCAGACGACGGGGTCCTCTTCGTTCTCCACCAGCAGGTTGATGCTCATCACATCGATGCCCATCCGGCTCTGGATGGGCCAGCAGCCCTTCTCGTCGGCCATGGCACGGCCATGGATGCCGAACAGCTTGGGGATGGACGGGCCGGTGATGTCGGCGTCCAGGATGCCGCAGTGGTAGCCGCGGCGGGCCATGGCGCAGGCCAGCAGAGCGCTGGTCATGCTCTTGCCGACGCCGCCCTTGCCGGATACGACGCCGATGACCTTTTTGACGCTGCTGTTGGGGTTGGGGGCATCGTGCTGCGGGGCAGCCTCGCGGGAAGAACATGCTGCGCTGCAGGTAGAGCAGTCATGGGTGCATTCTTCGCTCATACTCTCATAAGGCCGGTCCGGGTGGGATGCGGCCTTTCCTCCTTCGTTGATGTTTTGAAAAAATCTCTTGACCGGCTCCTATCATACCATAAAACCAGAAGAGAAACAACCCACACGGCGGCTCATATTTTGCAAAGCGGTGCCCATATAATAAAAGGAAGAAGGGGAGGTGCGGCGATGCGTCCGAGCTACCTGAAGAACGCGGCCCTGCTCACGGGGGCGGATGTGGTGCTCCGGCTGGCCGGGATGGGGCTGCGCATCTGGCTGGCCAATGCGCTGGGCGGCGAGGGGATGGGCCTGTACCAGCTGGTGCTGGCGGTGTATTCGCTCTTCGTCACGCTGGCGACGTCCGGCGTCTCGGTGGCGGCCACCCGCCTGATGGCCGAGGAGCTGAGCCGCAGCCGGGCCGAGGCCCGCGGGATGCTGCTCCGTCTGCTGGGGGCGGCGCTGCTGCTGGGCAGCGCTGCGTGGGCGGGGCAGTTCGGTCTGGCGGAGCTGGCCGCTGCGTGGTGGCTGGGTGATGTCCGTGCCGCCGGTGCGCTGCGGGCGGCGGCATTCGGCCTGCCCTGGATGGCGGTCTCGGCGGTGCTGCGCGGCTTTTTCATTGCCCGGCGGCAGGTCGGCCCCAACGTGGTGAGCCAGCTCGTGGAGCAGACGGTCCGCATCTCGGCCATCTGGTTCGCGCTGGAGCGGGGCAGTGCGCTGGACGTGGGCGGCAAGTGCACGGCCGTTCTGGCGGCAACGGCCCTCAGCGAGACGGTCTCGGCCGGCCTGATGCTTCTGTTTTACCGGCGGGAGGCGGTGTCCGCATTCGGTGCGGGCCCGGCCCGACGCCCCATGGACCCGGCAAAGCGGCTGTGGGAGATCCTCTGGCCCGTGGAAGGCGGGCGCTGCCTTGCCAGTGCGCTCCACACGGCGGAGAACATGCTGGTGCCCGCCTGCCTGACGGTCTATCTGCTGGATGCCGGGGGCCGCAGCGCCGCCGTGGCCCAGTATGGAAACCTGAAGGGGATGGCCCTGCCCCTGCTGACCTTTCCGTTCGGGCTGCTGGGGAGCCTGTCCGTTCTGCTGATGCCGGAGATCACGCAGGCGCATATCCGGGGCGAGACGGGGCGGCTTTCGGCGCTGCTGGACCGGATGCTCCGGCTCACGGGCTACTTCTCCGCGCTGGCAGGGGCGGTGTTCTGGGTGTGGGGAGCAGCAGCTGCCCGGTTGTTCTACGGATCGGACGGGGCCGAGGCAGGCTTCTATCTGACCGTGCTCGGCCCGGCGATGCCGCTGATGTATCTGGAAAGCATGGTGGACGGTGCCATGAAAGGGGTAGGGGAGCAGAAGGCCGTGTTCCGGTACAGCCTGTGGGATGCCGTGCTGCGCATCGCGGGGGTGATGGTGCTGCTGCCCCGGTTCGGGATGAAAGGCTTCCTGTTCGTCATCCTGCTGTCCAGCATATATACCTGCCTGGCCAACACGGCCCGTCTGCTGCGGGTCAGCGGGATGCGTCCGGCGCTGATGCGCTGGCTGGGGGCACCGCTGCTGGCGGCGGGCGTGTCGGCCGGGGCGGGGGTGTTTCTCCGGGAAATGCTGTCCGGCTGGCAGGCCGGGGAGATGCCGGAGCAGCTGGCGGCGCTGTGCATCGGCTGCTGCGGCATGGGGCTGGCGGGGCTGGCCGCTGCCTGGCCGCTGGGCCTGGGTGCCGAGGTGCGGGCCGCGCTCCACCCGGACCGGGCCCGGCAGAAGGCGAAAAAAGCGTGAAATCGACCCGGACGATGAAATCTTCTGGACACCGGGGCACGAAACGAGTATAATACAATGGATACCATGGCGCAGCAGACTCTGTTCCCGCTGGCCTGGAAAATGAACCGGCGCAGAATGAGCGCCGAAGATAAAGAGGATTTTCCGTGAAGAATATCAAAAAAATCACGCCGCAGGTCGGGCTGCGCCGGACGTTTCTGGTGGTGCTGGATGCGGCGCTGATCCTGTTCAGCTTTTATTTTGCGCTGCTGCTCCGCGCAGACGGTGCGGTGGAAGCAGCCTGGTGGCCCCACAACCGGGCCCTGCTGTATGAGAACCTGCCCTGGATCACGGCGCTCTATCTGATCAGCTTTCTGGTGGGCGGGCTGTACTCCATCTTGTGGAAGTACGCGGGCGAGCGCGACCTCATCCGTCTGGCGGGCATGATCGCGGTGCCCACGGCAGTGGTCTACTTCGTGAACCATGGCCTCATCCACGGCGTGTTGTTCGACTCGGCCAACGCGATGGCGGCGGTGCTCATCTTCCTGCTGGTGGGCGGGAGCCGCCTTGCCTGGCGGCTGTTCCTGAACCACCCCATCGGCGAGCGGGTGCGCGGCGTTCCGTCCAAGGACCCGAACCGCCCGGTGCTGATCGTGGGCGCAGGCGAGGCCGGTGCGTGGGCAATCAACGTCTGCAAATCCAACGAGAGCTACGGCCATCCGGTCGCCGCTGTGGACGATGACCCGGCCAAGTTCGGCCAGACCATCCACGGCGTCCCGGTGCGGGGCACGCTGGAGCAGATCCCGCAGGTCTGCGAAAAATACAACATCCACAGCATCATCATCGCCATCCCGACGCTGCGGGGCAGCCGGCTGAACCATGTCATCGACCTCTGCGTCTCCACCCACTGTGCGGTCCAGATCCTGAGCGACCCGCAGCTGGTGGGCACCGGTGCGCCGCAGCAGAATGCGTTCCGCGAGCTGAACACCGCCGATTTCCTCTCCCGCGAGGAAGTTACGCTGGACATGGAGCAGATCTCCGGCTATCTGACCGGCAAGACCGTCCTCGTCACGGGCGGCGGCGGTTCCATCGGCAGCGAGCTCTGCCGTCAGGTGATGCGCTTTCAGCCCGGCAAACTGCTCATCTTTGATATCTACGAGAACTGCGCCTACGAGCTGCTGATGGAGCTGCAGCAGAAGTATGGCCGGGACATCCCGGTCACGGTGCTCATCGGCTCCATCCGCGACAAAAAGCGTCTGGACGAGGTATTCGAGACTTACCATCCCACGGTGGTCTTCCACGCGGCGGCGCACAAGCATGTGCCGCTGATGGAGGTCAGCCCGGCGGAGGCCGTCAAGAACAACGTGCTGGGCACGAAGAATCTGCTCACCAGCGCCAGCGAGCACGGTGTGGAGCGGTTCGTCCAGCTCTCCACGGATAAGGCCGTCAACCCCACCAGCGTCATGGGCTGCACCAAGCGCATCTGCGAGATGCTCATCCAGACCTT
>ERZ869983.721-NODE-721-length-10508-cov-6.462564_pt1 | contig 10508 bp, 10 predicted proteins | sample MGYA00521106_ERZ869983 | MGnify/ENA primary metagenome ERZ869983 (study PRJEB32232, sample SAMN07284972) | human gut metagenome | biome: human-associated habitat; material: feces | host: Homo sapiens | place: Tanzania | collected 2014-04-05 ...
GCTCTTCCGATCTATGCAAGAGTTTTGGTACATTATGTATAGAGATTTAATTATATTTAACGCTAATATAGATAATTTCACTTAAAATTATTAAACACGCACACGGATTGCACTCTATTTTACTCCAAGGAAGCCTATCGGCAAGTTTGCCCCAACGGTTAGACTTGCTCAATCCAGAAAGAGACTCTTGGAGCTCAAACAGGTCGTGAACATAATATTGAGAGTAGTATTTCATATTATTTCTGTGGTTTTAACACTCAAAGGTAATCATTTTTCGCGAATTGAGCAAATATTTTAATAGCTAATTTTCTTATTATCAATAATTTATATTTAATTAGCGAACCCTATGTATGGAAGATAGAAAGTGTTGGGGAAGCGACGGTCTCCATCGCTAAGCCCAGAGCGTTGAGCCGTAAACGTTGTACCATCTTTCTTTGTGATTGTAAGGATATTGAAATCAATTGCAAAGTCATAAGACGATGAGATTTTCGGATTTAAAACACAAATCCTTTCATCGATAGCCCTATAGTTGCAGGGAGTTTTTTGATTTTTCCAGATGTGAGATTCCTTACATATCCTTTTCGTATATATGCTGGAAAATGGATAGTTCCCTTACCACTAGAGCTAACCACGGCAAGACCTATATAATATTTCTGATTCTTTTTAAGCAATATGTCCTCTTTTACTTCGATTGTTTGCTCTGTAAATTGTTTTTTGTCCGAGAAATCAATATATATCGGCTTGTGCTGGACTGGAGTTAATTTTTTGTCGTTTATCTCGTATACGATAATACGAACTGTACAGTAAGAATAAGTGCATTCTTCGACCTTAAAGTTAAAACTCCTAACAAGATAATTATTTTTGTTATTTACAATAGGTCCAATCTCATAGATGGAGTTCCTAATATTATTGAACCCCACGTCACCTGGAGCTTTAAAACCTTTATGAGAGATGTTTTTTTCTTTCAATTCTTTATTTGAGATTATTATATTAGAAAGATTGTAAATATCTTCTTCGAGCTTAACACTCACACTACCACTTTTAAATGTGTCAAATGGCAATTGTTGTGTACGATAGCTGATATGATGAAAGATCATAGGAGCAGTATGTCCATCAGGTATTTTCAACTCAAAATATCCATCTACATCAGATATAGTAAATAAACTATCAACCCCTACACTAACATACTCTACACCTTTTCCATTTACATCTGTAATCTTTCCTTTGACCGAAATCTGCGCCCAAACGACACTCTGCCAAAGCACTATTATTAATATTAATAGTATTCTTTTCATTTTGTTAAACAATTAAAGTTAGAACAAGTCGGAGCAACCCGACTTGTTCAAGGAACAATAAACTTCTTAGATCGGAATATTCCATGCAAAGATGGTGATTGTTTGATCCTCAAGAGTTGGTTCAGAAGCCGATGGCATTTCTGTTAGCTCTTCACGAGAAGAAAGTTCTTGTAAATTCAAAGAATTTACCAAATCATTTAATTTATTATTCTCCATATTTATTATTACGGGGCTGGTTATTTAGAACGTACTGTTGCCCCATTAGCAGAACGTTTTCTATTATGAATTGTATTAAACACAAATTTAGCAATAAAAACAACAACAATTGCTACCCAAATATCATGGAAACTTACAGTTTCAATCCTATGAAAATCTCCTGAGATTATCTGTGATAAGGAGACTACTACTTCCTGAGGTAGCCTAATCAAAATTGAAAAATTATTATATATAAAAAATAGTAATAAAAACATAATTACACATTCAAGAGACATCAAATATATAAACAAACACAATTCTTTAGGGGTTAGAATCGTTTTTTTCCAGTTACGGATTTTCTTTGAAGTTATTGCGATGGCTTTTTTATATAGATGAGGTTCTCCAATTATGTCTGATATTATCCAATAACCATCGCTTCTATAAAATGGATAGAATTGGAAAAATACAGAAATCAACATCGTCCTTGACAAATAAAATAATGATGAATTTTCAAATTGTATAGATAAAAAAGTCGTTATTGAAGATAAAATAATTTGAAAATAGACCCCACCGATATTTACTATAAGTCTTTCTTTCTGGTTTAGATACCAAGCCCCAGTTACATTAGCATATAACACAGGTCTAAAAGCCGCAATACCAAACCCAACATCATATATAGGAGCTCCATAATGTTTGCAAGCACTAGCATGTCCTATTTCATGAAAAACGAACATTATAATTAACAAAAGCCAAGAGACATTGAAAGCAAAAGTTGTAGAAAGGAAAGTATGCGATGCAAGAAACAGTTCATAGCAAAGATAGCCTAATAATGATGTAAACACAACACAAAGAATTGTATCGTAGAAAAGAAACAGAAATGGCTTTGTTAAAATATTCATTACCTTCGCCGGAATAATTTTTACTTTCATTTGATATTCCTGAAGCCCAACATATGTATTAGCTTCTACCCCTTTTTCAGCAAGCAGTTTGAATAATTCATATTTTGAATCATCATCGCAGCCTTTTAACATATTCTCTAATATAGCTCGTTTATCATTGCTAATAATAAAATGTCTTTCATCGTCAAGGTGAAGAACCGACTGTGACCTATTATATTCTGTGAACAAAATATTATGCAACATATCTATTATAAGATAAAAGTATATTGTATGTTAATGCTGTTGTAAATACTCTCCCGTAATCATCAGTAATGATATTTACTCCAAAAGAGGACTTCTTCCAATTATTTACACTTTGAGGATCAAGAATGTCGGGTGCAGGTATTCTTAGGATTTCTTCAGAATCCCAACTGCCATCATCGTTTTGCTGGCTTATGATCCAATCCATCCCCCTTTCTATACACGATCTGATATTGGAATCGGCATTGGGTATCAACTCAAGAGCTTTAATGCATAATGAAGTATAAAAAACTGATGGTTTATCCATATTTGTCCAATATCCTTTAGATACTTGTCGTTTTAGAATATATTCTACAGGCTTTCCGTATAGTCCACACATAACAGCAAAAGCGGTTGTATACAGATCTTCTGTCCACCAATACGAAGGAATACTTCCATCAGGCCTTATACCATCACGAAGATATGAGAGAGCCTTTTCATAAATACTCCCACATTTTATCGATTTGGCAATCCAGCAAGCAACTGCAGTAACACAATAATGCTCTGCAGTCCATCCTATAATATTGGAATCTGGACTTATATGTAGAACTCTAGTTATGCTATTATCTCTATATGTAGAAAAGCCTCCTGATGGATGTACGAACTGTTCCCACTTCTCAATATCGGCTTTATGTACTTCATTTTCCATAACACTTTTAGCTTTAATGAGAAAATTAGTTGAATCAGCATCTACAACTACACCATCATTATAGTTTCCTTCTTGTTTTCCCAACCAATCTAGGCTTTCCTTAAGATACTCTCTGTTTTCTGGAAATTCTCCAAGCATAGATATAACAAATGCTGTAATCCAATTAGTACCAGGACCTGCAAGAGTCATAAAATCTGTCCAGGAATTGTTATTATTCCTTCTATTCTTGATAAAAGCCAAACTTTTAGAGATAGATAAATTTATTGTGTTATTGGTAATTTTTCTATTACTCAGTTCTGATTTTACAATTGCTTTTTGTTTAAGAAATCTTATCTCTACCAGTATTCTACCTATTTGTTGATATAGTTCTTTAGAGAAAGCATGAGAGTACCTCATATTTAAACGCGAGAAATCTTCTGCTGACTCTTTTGAGAATAAAAGAGCACAGTTTAGCCCCCGTTCAATTACACCATCTACATATAATACTTTTATATTATTTGAAATAGTTTCAGACTCCAGCATACATTGTTTTCCCACATACAAATAATAATTTAGTTGATCATTTTTCGCATCCTCAATAAGATCTTCGTAATCGTCAACAAGTTGAAATGCTTTATGGAATTTATTTAATGCATCAAGTATCTTATCCCACTCCAGTTCCTCCTGCACAATAATTTGCATCGCAGAAATATAGGCGCCAATAAGAGAACTTTTGTTTAACAGTTTAATAAACAACTCTTCTTCTCCGCCATTAAAATCGTGGTTGGTGAAACTTGAATTTGCAAATAATTTATATTTCAAAGCGTCAAATGACATCCAGAATTTTGATTCGCTCCCAATGGTTTCTTGTAGTCCCCTAACAGCATATTCTTTTATAAAAAAATTATACTCGACAAAGAGTTTATGAGATTTTATATTCATCTGGTGATCAAATAGCTTATCTGTAAAAACTACTGATGCCACATAAAGTATAGCATATAGACTAAGGTCTATTGTTTTTGCCAAATAACATTCTCTATCTTTAGTTGTATCAAGAATGTCTAATGGCAAATATGTATAGAAAGAAAGACTTCCAAAGATAGCTTTTTCAAGGCTATCTTTGGTACATTGCCTAATGGGAAGGATAAGAATTTCCTCTTTTATCCTTTTATTTAGCCTTTTAATATCATCTCTCATAAATACAGATTTAAGCTTCTATACACAATATATGTATAGAAGCAAATTCTCAATCAGCGATTTTCCACCCAAGCAACCACATACCAGGTTCGTCACGATCTGTATACGGATCATGTACCTGAGTTTCCATTACAGCAAGTTCTTCACGACTTGACAATTCTTCTAGATTCAAAGAATCTAACAGCTCTTTAAAATTTTTCATTACTAATTATAATTAATTGTTAAACATTGTAGAGAGATTAATCCCATATTTGATAATGATTAAGTATTATTCGAAACCACGAAGTATATGCATAGGGATTTGAATGTACATCTTTAATCAATTCTTCACGAGTGACCCATCTATAGTTTTCCACCTCAATTTTGTTATAAGATATAGGAGTTTCGCAATTATAAATGCCCTCAAAAACATAATCTACTTCATTTTCAGTTAGAGCACCACAACCTACTTGATATTTGAAACTATATTTATATTGCAATTTGCTACATATCCCCATTTCCTCTTCAAGCCTCTTTGCTGCTGCTTTATTTATGATATCAATTGAGGTGTTTACCAAAGGATGGCCACAGCAAGCATTACTCCACAATCCACCAGAATGGTACTTTGATTTTGCCCTCCGTTGCAATAAAAGATTGTTCTTTGAATCAAATATCATTACTGAAAAAGCATAATGTGGAATTCCTTTGACATGAGCTTCTATTTTATCACAAAAGCATCCATTAGTGAGTAATACTTGATTATGAATCATATTATTATTATCTTTAAACTGATATTGATATAGGTTTATGCACAGCAAAAGTAGTTTAGAATAAAAAACAGGGAAAAGTTTGTTCATTGTGTTTCTGACCTAACAAACTAAAGCAGAACCTCTTTAACTATTTTACTTCCGCTTCTTTTATGTAGATTGGTTTCTCATTGATAAACTCAATCTGAGAATCTTTATTCATTTTCATAATTGTTTCTTTTTTTTGTTATTAATTAACTTGCCGACTATTTCTCACTCTATAGGTATTCGATTTAATCCATCTATTAATTTTTGTTGATTTTTACCAACTCTTGCTTTATTCGACAGTGTGTATTTGATAGTTAAGCTGATTTTTCTATTATCAAATGTATTCTTATTTTCTACATTTATATTATTGTACATACGACTATAGTGGGCAAAATTTTGATTAAACAAGTCTTTTACACTGAATGTAAGGCGAAGGCTTGAAGGTATAATATTATAATTCAAATCTATATCAAGGCTACCTCGATTTCTCCATTTAACACCACGCTCTTTCTGAGGAAGCAGAGCCCAATAGCGGACATCTGCATCAAAACGCTTTTTCTTGTCAGGGTGAACGGATAGTCCCGTATTCAGATAATTGTTCAAGCTATTATTCTCGCCTATCTCCTTGTCATTAGAATGAACATAATATGACGAGACGCTAATTCGACCCAATAATATCGTAGAGATTGCACGTGAGTAAGATATATTCACTCCATACTGATATTCATTGTTAAGATTGATATAGCTGTTTATGATTCGCCCGTTGTCGTTGTTAGAATACAGCATACTGATATTCTTATATTTTTTGTAGAATATTTCCACATTTAGATTCCCTTTATTTATTCCAAAATTTGCATTATAGCTTTCCTCTGGCTTGAGGTTTGGGTTTCCTATTGTGATACTCTGCGGAGAAAAATATACTGGAGAAAGCGTCAGACTATAGTAGGGCATACGTTCAATAGTCTTTGAAAATTGACCGTAGAATTGCCCCCAATTATTCTTATATGTAATATTTAAGTTTGGAAGCCAACTATTGTAAACTCTTTTATTGTCAGCAAAATCTTGTTTTGTATGTTCAAAGTTTAATACAGCAACAATTCCCCAACGCCCAAATTCATTTGATGTCGAGAGGTAACCTTTCCATACATTCTCTTTGTATCTGACAGAATTCTTCCAATCATCATACGAAAACTGTGAAAACATACGTAAATCATTGGAAGACACTCCGTATTCAATCTCCCAGCTATCAGATAATTTTGAAGTTATGTTCAATTTGATATTATTGATTTTATGTTTGGCGTAGTCCGCATGTGTAGAGTTTTTGGCTGCTGAATAAATATCATTTGTTTCGTTACGACGATCATACAAACTGTATAAAAAACTAATTGTAGTCTTCCCTACGCTCCAGTCATCATACATTTGCAACGTATGATAATGATTTTTTGTATTTGAATTCTTCGTCCATGTAGGAGTATTACTTGAAGAGTTGTTATAGTTGGCCCCTAACGATAAGGAAGAATAAGTGTAGGAACAACCAATTAGGTTGTTTTTTTCTCTCCACTCAACACTACCCATTGTGGCAAGTGGTTTTCCATGTTGAGTAAAATCAGATAATTCTCGAACATGTGCACTTTCAGAAAACTCATACAATGAATTTGAAACTCTTGCCTTTTTCTGATTAGCATAGTTGGCAAAGATATTTATATTCACTTTCTTTATACTGAAAGCAAACATTCCATTGATAAGTTCTCCCCAAAAACGACCTTTAACAACGCCGGTGTTTAACATCGCCATTGCACCTACTTTGTCTTTTTGCGACGTTATGATATTTATGATCCCCGAATTATTTGCACTGGCAAACTTACCCGAAGGCATAGTAATTATTTCTACTCGTTCTATCTCATCAATTTTTTTTGTATCAAGATATGCGGCCAAATCTACTCCTGTAAGTGTAGAAGGGCGACCGTTTACGTAGATGACGGTCGACTCCTTACCTAATATTTTAAATATATCTCCCTGACGACTTATCAGAGGACATAGTCCTAATCCTTCTGCAATTGTTTTCCCTTCATAGAAGGTACTTCCTTTGAACGATATCATAAATTTATCACCCTTTCGTTTGGCATATTGATATTTGCTCTTTACAATTACTTCATCTAACAAATGTGTTGGTAAAGAATCTTTGGCCATTGCGTTGTTTTGCGATATAGATGCTGATGTTGCTGTCATAGGAAACATTCCAAACAACAGACATAAAAATACCATCTTTAGTGCAGCGTTTGGGACAAACATATCTCTCGCTCGCTTCATAGGATTGTCGTCGGCATCATAAGTATCCTCCAATCTATCTTGTATTGAAGACATGCCAGGTAATAAAACCAAACGATTCGATAAGTAAAGTTTTCTCATATTCCTTATGCCAATACTTTGTTAATTACATATTTATTCATTCATATTTTTTCATTTAAAAAAGCGATGAGCTACATTAACATAATATAACTAATAAAATTTAGTTGAGTGTCTGAATCTAATCAATATCAAATGTGCCACAGAAGGTATGCCCACCATGCACTATGACTAAAGTGTATGTTCCACTAAGATAAGCCCCAAGGTCGATAGTGTGATTATCTTTACTGCTGAAATCCAATATGCCTTGTGAAACGACTTCCTCATTCTCATTTAATATATAGTATGTGTATATTTTACCAGAAGAGTCCTGCATAACTAATTGTTGGTCTTCTGCATTGTAGGACACGCTTAATGAGAGATTGTAGCTCCCAGGTGTTATTGGACATCAGAACTACAGACACGGGACAAGACAACATACGTTGAGTTGAAAAATCTAATTTTTTATAATGTAATATCCCCGATGTATTCTACATTTTTAAAGATAAAGTGTAGAACATAATTACCAGACAATGATAACGGAATGTCAAAAGTTGTATCACCAGCTTTAATGTATGAGTATAAGATGGTTTCTCTTTCGTGTGACACTTCCAAAGTACATCCTGTGCTGAATGCATTGAATGAGAGCGTATGTCCGCACTGATATATTATTGGGATGCGTGCGGGGACTCGTGGAAACTGGGATCCGAGTACAGTTGGGTCATCCCAGTTGGCTTCCAAATGAATTTCTGTTGTGCTTTTTTGTGCCAAAGTACAAATAGGCATAGTAAAACCTAGAAAAAAAAGTAATGTTTTAATAAAAGTATTCTTCATTGTTTTGATGCTTTTAGTTCGATGCAAAGTTACGCATCTTACCCTTAAAGTATCTTTTTTTTTGTCTTTAGTTTTTCACGTGTTTTTCACCTATTATGTTTTTTTGTGCTATAAGTAGCTGTCGTATAGCGAGTTGGATAATGTTCACCAAGTTTTCGTCTTATTATTTAGATGCGTATTATGTTTGCATCAAAAGTCTTGCTACCAATGTTATGGAACATTTTTGCGTTCATCTTGCTGCGAATGTTTGACACTCTTGGACTACTTGTTCCCAATAGATTGACAATTTCTGATGTCAGGAATTGCAGTTTTGTCAATATGCACACTCTAAATTCCTGAGATGTTGTGTTGTTCTGATGGGATGATAGAAAGGCATAGAAGTCTGGAAGAAAAATTCTGATAGTACTCACTACCTCCTCCCATTCCCTTTCCTCTGAACATGTTTTAGACATTCTCGCATATTCACGAAATTTCCGAATAATTTGCTGATCATTCAGTTTCTTGTATGCATCATATGTCTCAGTTTTTCTTTTCTCCAATAGAACGGCTAACTCGTCTCTAAGATGTTCAACTTCCATCTTCTTATTTTGCTCAAATTCCTTGAAGTCTGTCTTTAATTGTTCCATATCGTACATCGCTTCACTGTATTTTGAAACAATGTTATCAAATTTACGTCTGTCATTTTCTTTTTGTCTCTTCTTGGAAATATGAATTCGAAAAATTATTAAAAGCAAAATAAGAACAACAATGGTGACAGATCCAGACAAGGCATACAATTGCTTCGTCTTTTCCTTTGCTACGCGTTGACTGTTGGAATAATCGAACAGGGCTTGTGCTCGACTGACCTCGTTAGCAGAATTTAAGCGGTTCGCTTCATCGTTGGTTTCTGCGAACAGTCGGGAGTACTTCAAGGCTGAGTCGCTTTGTTGACGTAGCTGGAAAACAGACATCAAACCCTTGTAGCAGTTCTCTTTCTCCAATAGTTTAGAGGCTCTGATTTGAAGTTTACGATAGCAAATCAGAGCGGAGTCCAACTTTCCAACCCCTTCATAATATTGGCCTTGATAAAAGTAGAAGAGAGCATGCTTAGGTGATGTTCTGTCATTGTCATCAAACAAACCAGACATTTGTTTGTATTTTGTAATTTCTATTCGTGCGTTGGCATAATCATAATTTTGTAGATGATATGCAAAAAGCGTAGGCAGACAACATGCAGCTTGCTTTAGATATCCCAATCTGAGACATTCCTCATAATTGTTTCGTGCTTTGGCAAAAGCTCTTTCTTTAGCACCCATTGTCCAGTAAGCCCCAACCATGTGCTCTTGACAAATCATATATAATAAGGTGTCACTGGCCATTTTTGCATAAGTCGCTGCTTTTTCCCATATTTCCAATTCTTTCTGGGGATATCGTTGTTCGTGAAAAATCAAGGCAATCTGTCCATAAATCTTGCTCACCTGCTGGTAATCACAATTGGTAGAGGCTGTATCTGCAAAATTGATGGACTTGTTGAAATGTTCAATTGCCAACGGACTATCGCCTTTGTCACGCTCCACACTAGCAAGAAGGTAGAATGCCTTCATTCGGATTGCATCACTACAATACCAATGGTCATAGTAATTAGCCACATTCTCCATATATGACACAGTGTCAAGTGGTGCATAAATACGATTAAGAGAATCGGTATGTTCCAAAAGAGCTCGCATCTCCGCATTGCCACTGCATGAAACGAGTAGCCAGAATGCCAATATAGCGTAAAGGAAAGTCTTGACCATAGTTCGTGTTAATTGACTTGTATAATATTATAATATATGGAGCAAATATACTATTTTTCTTTGGATCAGACAAATTTTTATGTATTAATGTGAAATTGAACTACCCCCAAACTTTGTTGTTGTATGCCTTAAAGCTGATTGTGTAGTAGTACTTCTCGTTTTTGGGGGTGGTTTACGAGAGAAATATGGTGTGTGGAAATAAAAAAAAACGCCGCTACTCAACACGAGCAGCGACATCCAAAGCCTAT
>ERZ869983.723-NODE-723-length-10502-cov-12.790216_pt1 | contig 10502 bp, 10 predicted proteins | sample MGYA00521106_ERZ869983 | MGnify/ENA primary metagenome ERZ869983 (study PRJEB32232, sample SAMN07284972) | human gut metagenome | biome: human-associated habitat; material: feces | host: Homo sapiens | place: Tanzania | collected 2014-04-05 ...
AAATCATCCCGTCCTTCTTTACCATTAAAGAAGGCTCCACCTCTCATCTCGGTCTTCTCCCCTCAGGGAAGAAGAGGGAAACCGCCCTCCGGTGCTCAGAACCGCTACGCTCTAAGGTTGGCGGACCATCAAAGGTCTTCGCCAGATTGTGCGGGATGGGACCGCATAAATATAGACCGTAAAGAAAATATTAGGCAGCGATGGGCGAAGGAAAATCAGTTTTCCTCCTCAAAATAGAGTTGATAATAGTTCATACCTGCATTCTTGTCATATCCTTTCACTATACGATCTTGACCTCCCAATATGCGAATATCAAAATTAGAATCTAATTTTATCGTTTCAACCTTGGTTTTTGCTTTTGAAAGAGCAGTCCTGTCAATATCGATGGAACCATTCGGGTGTATATGACTTTCAAATTCCTTTTCTGCTACATAATCTTTAAACTTTGTCTCCAAAATATAATCATGAAAAACCTCTTCGGTGTAATCATTCATTGAAAGGGTTTCATTATCCTGAAGAACTTTTTTTGCCCTAACGGAAATCATAGCCTTATCTACTTTAGACAATCTGTTGCTATCAGCTACAACTGTGTTAATAAACTCGTTGCAGACATCAATAAGGCTCTTTGTCTGATGTTTGGGGCTATTGTACGACTTGATATGCAGAAAACTATCTTTCCAGTATTTGGAGTCGCTACCTTTCTTTATATTATCAACGATAGCTATTTGATAACCTTGTTCTTCAGCATTGCAAAATACAAGACACCCTTTTTCTACTTTGCTCAGACTAATTCCAGAAGCTTTCTTTGCCAAAACTTCTTGATTATTTCTGCTTACCTGCAACAACTGCTGTTGAGTTTCCGCTTTGATAATTGCTATCGCATCACACTCTTCTCCGTTAAGTTCGCAACCTTCAAGATAAAATAAGCTCAATTCTCCTTCTTTAATCTTAGGATGAGAAGAACATTCATACAATATCTTCGCTATGTGTTTAGTTTGTTGCAGGAATGTTTTGCTATCATGAAAGATTGTTCTTACAAATGTGTATATTGGATTCAACTCAACTGTTGATTCGAAATAAAAATGATACAAGTCGGTTATATCAAAGGATTTGGATATAAGTTTTTTGATGTCTTGTTCTATATCATCAATAGGAATTAGATTTCCACCAAACTCAACTCCATCTCCTTTGGCCTTGTTCCCTACATGGTGAACAACCATCCTGCTTATACGATTGATTTTAATTTTCATTGCGATATTTTCTTATTACTTGTTGTGGTACTAAAGCTTCATCACCATCAAAATTTGCTCGTGTGACGAATGTTGATAAGGCATTCTCGCCAGTCCAATAAGACTCTTCTGCGTGCTCTATTAGGATAATCTGAAACTCTTTACCTTTTTTGATACGTTCTTCCATAAAAGCATTGATAACCTTGAACACATCTAACAACTTTGTTTTGTCATTTGACTTGTTTTCATTTGAATTCTCGTAATATGGTACACTGGGTTGGTCAATGAAAAGGAAATTACCAACTTGCTTACAAGGATTATCAAGCAAGAAATTATGCATTCCCAAAAAGAAACAGATATGTAAATACATGTAATTTGATTGACTTCCGATATTCGAGTAATTCAAGATGGATTTCCCGTCGCTTAATTCCAAACGCTCTTTTTCTCGGTTAAATCGAGTTTTGCAGTTTTCAAAATTATCTTTAACGGAAAGAGCATCATATACATCCTGTATATACTTGTCGAAAACACCTCTAACAACAGAGCCTCTTCGGGCTTCTATCTCTGACAGAATCATATTAGCATGGTCTCGAATCTGTTTGTCGTTAGCATAATCATAATCAGATGGAACATTTGTCGGTATTTGACTCTGTAGTTCTGTAAGAATAGGAAAGAGAGACTTTAATTGCCCTAAAGCTAAATACAGTGAAGATTGCTCAACAGGCTTTAGCTTCACTTCAGACAAAGCCTTCAATTGATTTTCACACTCAGAAATCTCTCGCTCTAGATTCTCCACATTCTTGTCTGAGACGATAGAAGCAATTTCTTTGGGCATTTTCTTAGACCGAATCTTTGAAAGAGAGATTTTTAACTCATCGAGAATATGTTGTCCCCATATGGTCACACCATATTCTGAAAGATGCTGATCTAGATATTCTACAGGTTTAAGACTCTCATTAATGGAAGATATTTCCTCCACATATTTTGAGTATTCAGCCTGTGCCCTTTTTATATTGAAAAGAAGCATTTTCTTTTTGTATAATTCTGTTGAAAGATCACTTATCTTGTTTGCATTCTTTTCGATTACCTTATCTTGATGAGGCGTGTATTTTCTTAATATTTCTTTTATACATTCCAACAAATCGCTACCTTCAAGTTTGTCATACTCTATACCTAAGGTTTTATCGATATCTCCCAACAACTTTACCACCTCATTCCTACATTGATTGTATTTTTGTAGGTATTTGTTGTATTTTGATATTTTCAGTTGCGTAGATCTTTTTGCTTTGTCAAGTGTGGCTATGGCTTCTTTTTGTTTGCGCTCCTCTACATTGTCAATACCTAAAAGTACGTCCATTAGATAGTCTCTCTTTTCCTTTGACTCTACATATTCGTCCTCAAAGAACTTATAATTAAGAAATTCGTATTGCGAGGAGATAATATTTTCCGTCAACGCATTAAACATCAAAAAGGAGCGGAAAGACACAACCAAATTTGGCTCACCCTTATCCATGCCCCAAGGGTAGATATATTCTTCCGTTAATCCACTTTTTATATCCAATTGCCTTCTGAAATCAGATGGCTTGATATTACTCGTTCCACTGGGATAATAATCCTCTGTAAAAGGATCATTTTGTACCCATACACATTGGGAGGCAGTTCCTGCCTCTGGTTTCATTCTGGAAACTGCATAAAATGTATCGTTTAGAATAAATTCCAGACCATAAGCCTCGGTACACTCATTGATGATTGGCTCTACGATGTTTGGCTTGTCTGACATAAGACAATAATCCATGATGGCAAACAGATTACTCTTTCCACGTGAAGAGTTACCTCTGACAACATTCACTTTGTTGTTTTCAAAAGTTATACAACGTTTGTCTTCGGGACTAAACCAAAGATATATCTTATCAATATGGAATTTCATAATTCAACGTTTAGAAGTTCATACATTTTGACTATACTTTTACCTTCTGTCATTTTTAGTAGTTTTTGCATCGCCTTACACATGTTCGTCAAACTCTGACACTGACAAGAGGTACACATATCTGAAAGAATGTTTGTGTTCAGTTTTGTTAAAACCCCATTTTTCATAGACACGACCTCAACATCAAGTAGCATGGCGACCGCCTGATATAAATAAGGTAATGAAGAAAGATATCGTTCATTGTAGTTAGCCAATGGTATCCGATTTGTAGATATTAATGACTCAAAGCTATGCTCTAAAGCAGAGTCATTAACTACAGATACAATTCGATCATCCATCAAAAGAGGCATAAGCAAAGCTAAACGTGACAATTCTATGTTGTTTTCAACAAGGACTGCCGTACGCAATGCTCCTACCACAAAAGCTACATTCTTCTGAATATATTGACTGTTCATTTTTTCGATATGTACTTTTTGAACCAATCATAATGCCAAGTGATTTTCAAACAATTCGATAAGCGCAAATACCATCCTTTTGAAAATTCACTGTCAACATCATACCCCGTAACACTAATGGGGGTATCCAAAGTGTCTGTTAGCGTGTTGGAACCTGCCTCAACTTTTTCCTTTGGAGTAAAAGCTGTTTCATCATTCAACACCTTGGAATGGTGTTTTATGAAAATACCGCTCCATTTTCCTATAGCTGATTTGTCCAGCCGACTCACTAATTCGTTTGTTATGATTTGTTGTTTTTTGAAACTTTCGATTACTCGTTTTATCTTAAAGAAAAAACCGAGATAATATGCTTGTGCAAAATCATCCTTGCTACAGTCCGCACCGATTATTTCTACTGATTTCAGTTGGTCTATCATATTGGCAGCCTCATCCACATTTTCCTCCTCTAAATCTGGCTCTTCTTCAAATTCCAATGTCAGTGGTTCATTATAGCTTACACGTTCAAGAATACCTTTGTATTTTTTTATAAATTGTTCCCCGGTATATTCGAAAGGGGGATTTCCTTGTACCTTATCTTGCCATATAGTACCAATTAAATCTTTCAGAATTTGGTCTGCAAGAGGTGCCCGCTGATATTTTAATAAGAATTGCTCATATAATGATTCAAGAAAAACTTCAAATCTGATGATTTTTATCTTATGTAAGAATTGATTGAGGTTTTCTTTACCCAATTTTATCAATTTTTCAATTGTAGTTTTGTAAGATGGATTTGCAGAACATTCCGTATTTAAGTCGTTTATAATATCTGCAATCTCACAGACTCCATTTTGAAGATTGGAGAAACTTCTGTAAAACTTGTTGTCAACAATCTTATTTGTCAAAATGATAAATTTACCATGAACAAAGAAGACTTTCTTTTCTTCTGCACTCGACAAATTGTAAAGCTCTATCCAATTGTCCACAGTTTTCCAAAAGTCTGTGTCTGCATCTGTCATTTTTGCATCTTTATACTTACTATGCTTGACTTGGTAGTATTCCTTGATAATTAAACCATCTCGGACTCTATCAATGACAAAGTCATCATCACATTCGTAGTGAATGCTATCTTCATATCCAAGGTCTAACATATAGTAGATAAACGCTGCAAATTGTTTATCAAAGCCTAAACTTTGAAAATAAGCTGAATGCCTGGATATGAATTCTTCTTTTGTAGCTGGTGCTTTCATCTTCTCGATTACTTGTGTGTCTGCACGAAATTATCTATCAATTCTTTATAGTCAGATGCCATCTTTTTTGCCTCTTTTTTACACTTTTCGTTTTCCATTTGTAATTGTGCCAGTACATCTCTTGCTGTCTTTCGATCTTGCCAATATCCTATAAGTAATGGCGCAATAAAACATACCAATACAAAATATACAACGAAGAAATCGCCTAACATATTAAGAGATGATAAATCTTTGATATTAATTTTCCAATAACCTACAATCGTAGCTATATCGTCCCAATTAGACAAGTAACTTGAAACTTTAACGGATAGTACTATTTTAACTAAAATAGCTACTACAAAAGCTATGAATAGCATATAAATAGTATGTTTAAGGACAAAGCGACTATTGTACTTATAATGGTTGAGATCTTTTAAAGCTCTTTTACTATGAAAGAACGCAAAAATCAAGAAAATTACTACTATCAGGCATTCTAATAGTACTGAATTGAAAAAGCAAAAGGGAAATAACAGTAGAATTATCCCCACTATAGGCAATCCTATATTTTTTAATAATCCAAAAATCAAACAACTGTTAGAACTTATCAATTGTGAAGGATATTCTTCTGCAAATGGGATGTTTTTAAAGTAATATACCCAAAGTAGAGTAGTAAACGTCATAGACTGTAAAACCAAGAGTAAAACGAAGAATGCCCATCCTATACCTACCTTACAACATGCATCTATAGTCATCAGCAGTAAACCTACAAAAAAGAAATGTAACTCTATAAATAGAATTTCCTTTTTCTCCACTCGCTTTTTCTTTTTGTCTGTGTATTGATCTATCAGTTCGTTTCCTTTGTTAAAAAAATTATAAGAGGTGTTTTCGGCCTTGCTTGCTATCTTTAGTAATTCCGACCGCTTAGCATCATCAAGTTTTGTTTCCCAATATCCCTTGTCATAAGCTCCATTATTGAGAAAATTGAATTTCTCAGAAATGTCTTTTTTTAAACTATCCAAACAATTCTTTAGGTAATTCTCCATGTCGTTATTAAAGGTAGTCAATAACTCCAGCAAGAAATTACTCTCATTATTGAATAGACACAATACAACTAATGTCAGAAGAACCCCTAAGAATGTTTGTGAATGCGAAAATAATTCACCTTCCATACTTTATGCAACATTAACTGGCACAGATAACTTTTGCAGATAATGGAACGAGTCATCCAATATATCTGTAGTTTCCTTACTGTTGAAACTGCAAATTGCTGTTCTGGCATCAGCAGAATTTTCTCTTCTAAAAGATGTGCCAGCAATAGTAAAATGGTTTAAACTAACTGGAACTGTAAGTTTGTAGAAGGATAATTGTCCACTATAAAGTGGTTCTTTAATTATATTCCATATTGGGGTGTCCTTTGATAACTCCGACAAATCTTTTTCTAAGATGACTGTCAACTTGCCACCTTTGTCAAAGAATGACTTTGTCGTTTCTAATAATGTTTCATAAGGCAAAAAGCCATTCCATTTATCGATTTTTTCTACATCTGTCTCATCTGGTTTGGCCTTCCTTTTAAAGTCATCTATTATATTCTTAGCCTCGTTTCTAAAGCCTGTAAACTCACCGCAGAACATCTTGACTTCTTCATTACGTAACATCGCAACTTGAAGGATGCCGTTTAGCACCATATCAGTATGCACCATTGTCTCATTAAAGAAGAACTCACCATTATTAGTGTTAATACTATTCTGCAACTTTTCTTGATAACTAAGAAAGTCTTCTATCGTAAAGAGTTTTGAATCCATTTCTTTATGAGTATTTGATGAATATTGATTGCGCAATTCAACATTCCATCAAATCATTATTAAAATTGTACCTCACTGTTTTGCGCTTGCCATTCATGACAAATGGCAACAGCTAAATTCTTTTGTCTCTGAATATAAGAACGCTCAAATGGCTTTCTTATTGTATAGTTTGCTCTATCCTTTGAGTCCTCGATGTTCTACGGATATCGTAACTCGGTCACTGCTATTTGCTTTAGTACTTTTTGTTTTTGCTGTTATGTTATAAAAATGTGGTGATTTAACAAGATGCCTTCCGAATTTTACCTCAGAAGCTCGTGACCAAACAGATACTTTTCGTTCTTCTACAAGTTTAATCATAGGAGCTACGAATTGTGTAACTTGATCCACACGTCCAGTTACAAGAACAGTCCGTACCCTATGTCTTCTATTTCTTAATTCTGCAAGAGTTTTTGGGGCAATAACTGTATGTTTTAAATTTTCCAACTCCGCATTACACTTAATGAAGTCACACATAGCCAAAGAACTTGCCTGGAAAAGAATATTGGCAGTACCATCTGGCCCTGCAGGTATATTAAGTGTAGAGATTCTGTCATTCTTATGAGCAATGATAGCTTTGCATTCCTCATTTTGGTTTATCCACGCCCATACTCTATAGACATTATCCCTCCAAGTCGTAATAGGAATGGATGTGCAGATATGTGTGATGAAAGGAAGACAACTTTCATAGAAATCTTTCTTGTCTGCGGTATCTTTTGTGACATATTTCTCTGTTAAGAGCATAATGTAAATTACACGATCCATGAGTTGTTTGATGGTATGACATCGTTTCATCCAACCAATATAGACTCTCAATCTAGTCGTGTTTGGCACATAGTGTATCAACCCAATTTCATCGAATGTCAAGTCTGTTATTCTTATAGTATTTTCCATTGTTTTACTAATTATTTTAACGTTTCGTACATTATCCGTAGTTCATTCGTAGATTTCCAACAGCAATATGGCATATCAGATAATCCACCACATTCTTTATCATTATCCCCTTACCTTTGCAGTGTCTTTCGAAAGGCAGTAACAAAATGTTGAACTATAATATAATAATGTATATGAAGCTAAAAGCAACTTATACTCGCCGCATATTGGCGATGATGTATTTCCCGGACTGCGAACCGCAGAATGCTGTGCGCCGTCTGACCGGCGAAATCAAACGCTGTACGGAATTATATGAACTCTTGACCGCTAAGGGCAAGAGGTTTGACAACAAGCAGATTCTCACCATCCGTGAGGTGAAACTTATCGAGGAATATCTGGGCGAACCTGTGTACTCTATCGAGGAAGTGCTTGTATGAACTCTCATGAAGCGCATCGTTAGGTGCCAATGATGCGCTTCTTTGACTGCTAACGAAGCGCATCTTCAGGGTGTAACGAAGCGCATCTTTAGGTTGCGTGAAACTTCGACGTTCATCGACACACTTCGACGGATGCCCCTGAGCTGATGTCGTATCTTTGCACCAGCTAAACGAAGAACGAAGAGTGATGAGTGAAGAATTCAACACCTGGGTACACTCGGAAGTCCTTGTTCGGAGTGATGCATACATATTTAGTATTAATCTCTTAATAGAATTAAAATTATGAGCAAGTATTACAAAGTGTTTTCCCGTACCCTCACCATGGGTAAGCGTGAGGGTGAGACTGTTTACAGTGTTCGTCCTGTTAGTAACGGAACATTGACAACTGAGCAGGTAGCGAAGCAGATTTCTACGGAATCTACAGCTACCACGGCTGACGTGAAGGCGGTACTCGACCGCTATGCCTACTATGTGATGGACAACCTTGCCAAGGGTTACAACATCGAGTTGCTTGGCTTCGGAACGCTCTACCTTCGCTTCATTACCAACAAGTCGGTGACAGACCCGAAAAAGGCGAAGAGTAATCTGGTGAAGAGCATTGTTCCTGCCTTCCGTCCTTCTTTCACTGTTGACCGCAACGGCAAGCGCACCTACGACTTGATTCCTAACCGTATCAGCCTTGTGAAATACGGCGAGGACAGCACCTCTGACGGAACAGGCGATGAGGGTAATAACTCTACACCAACACCAAATCCTTCCGACAAGGGTGACAGCACTGGTGGGGGTTCCGACAGCGGAAACACAGACACTGGTGACACCGGCAGCGGTACAGGAGGCGATGGCAACGTTAACTTTGAGTAATCCGTAATTCGCAATCACTGAGTATGAATGTATTAATCCCAATAGCTACAGCTATGATGTTGGAAACTTATCCCATGACCATTGGTGGGGAGGCTGTGCGCAACGAGCGCATCCTCCTTGCCAAGGTGGAGGACGGCGAGCTGATGCAGTCGTCCGAGAGTGTTAGATTTTTGATTCTGCATTGTTCGGCTACCCGACGCAATCAGAATTATAGTGTTGAACAACTGATGCGTGATCATAAGAAGCGTGGCTTTCGTACCATCGGCTACCATTTTTATATTCGTAAGGATGGAACCATTACGCAGCATCGCAAGCTGCTGGAGGTGGGGGCGCATTGCCGACCTTACAACCGCTGTTCGATAGGCATCTGCTACGAAGGTGGTCTGGATGAGCATGGCAAGCCATGCGATACTCGCACCGAGGCACAGACTAAACGTATTATCGAATTGCTGTATAAGCTGCATAAGCTGTTTCCGAAAGCGAAGATAGTGGGGCATCACGACTTGCCTGGCACTACGCCGAAGGCTTGTCCTTGTCTGGATACCCATGCCGTATTCGGGTGGATAGAAGACCTTTAGTCCCTGCGGAAGATGTCTCGTGTATAAACCTTTTCCTTTACATCGTCAAGGCAAGCGTCATAGCGGTTGGCTATAATCGCATGGCTCTGTGCCTTGAATGTTTCAAGGTTGTTCTCAATGCGGCTTCCAAAGAAGGTGCTACCTTCTTCCAAGGTTGGCTCATAGATGACTACCTCTGCCCCCTTTGCCTTGATACGCTTCATGATGCCCTGAATGGCACTCTGGCGGAAGTTGTCGCTGTTTGACTTCATGGTCAGGCGATAGACACCAATCACACAGTTGTGCTCCTTGCTGGCATCATAGCTGTTGGCATCGGCATAGCTGTAATAGCCAGCCTTCTGTAGTACGGCATCAGCGATATAGTCCTTACGGGTGCGGTTGCTCTCTACGATTGCCTCTATCAGGTTCTCTGGAACATCGGCATAGTTTGCCAGGAGCTGCTTGGTATCCTTTGGCAAGCAATAACCACCATAGCCGAAGCTTGGGTTGTTGTAATGGGTGCCGATGCGTGGGTCAAGACCTACGCCATCGATGATAGCCTTGGAATCGAGTCCCTTTACTTCTGCGTATGTATCCAACTCATTGAAGTAGCTTACTCGGAGTGCAAGATAGGTATTGGCGAAGAGCTTTACTGCCTCTGCCTCCTTCATGCCCATGAAGAGGGTATCGATGTTCTCCTTGATGGCGCCTTCCTGAAGCAAGGCGGCGAAGGTCTTGGCTGCTTCTTTCATCATCTCGACATTGGTTACAGACTTGATAGCCTCGTTCTCCTCTGCGAACTCAGGGCGCTCGATAATCTTTGGATAGCCTACGATGATGCGGCTTGGGTAAAGGTTATCGTAGAGTGCCTTGCTCTCACGAAGGAACTCAGGAGAGAAGAGAAGATTGAACTTCTTCACACCTTTCTTGGCATACTTCAAATAGAGGTTGCGGGTGTAACCTACTGGGATGGTGCTCTTAATGACCATCACAGCATCTGGGTTTACCTCCAGAACCAGGTCGATGACTTCTTCTACATGGGTTGTATCGAAGTAGTTCTTCACTGGGTCGTAGTTGGTTGGTGCTGCAATCACTACGAAGTCTGCATCCTTATAGGCTG
>ERZ869983.724-NODE-724-length-10499-cov-13.162157_pt1 | contig 10499 bp, 9 predicted proteins | sample MGYA00521106_ERZ869983 | MGnify/ENA primary metagenome ERZ869983 (study PRJEB32232, sample SAMN07284972) | human gut metagenome | biome: human-associated habitat; material: feces | host: Homo sapiens | place: Tanzania | collected 2014-04-05 ...
GCATCAATACCTTAGGGAATAAATGCGTCGGATTTTAAACGGATTTTGAACACCCTACCTGTAAGGGCAAAAGCTTTAAAATACCCGTCTTTTTTACTAAACGGCAATGGAAAAATCCTCAACTTGCACAATGAAATAGCCACAACTTGCATAATGAAATAGCCTCAACTTGCACAATGAAACGCTTAAGTCGTTGATATTCAATAATATTATCCTCGCCATTTTTTCCTATGAATTCTTTTATATAATAAGGTGTAAACCTGTTTTTTACGATGATCTCCTTCTTCTGCTCCCTTTTTAGTGCTTTTTAATGTTAAATCTATCTGTTATTTGGTGACAGATTCAATTCTTTTTCTTATATTTGTCAACAAATTAAAGAACTGACAATTATGACTAATGACTCATTTTCAATAAGATTGCGGGAAGCGCGCCTGATGATGGGGCTCAGCATGGATAAACTCGTAGAGCGAACCAACGGAGCCATCACCAAGCAGAGCATATCCCGATATGAGAAAGGCATCATGCGCCCTAAGCGGGATGCCCTGCAAGCCATAGCCAAAGCCCTAAATATCAGCGAGGAATATTTCGAAGGAACCAATCTCAAGATAGATATGCCTATGCTCCGCACCACCTCCAACGGCAAGTTGTCCGAAGACGAACTGCAAGCCCTGGAAGCGAAACTCTCATTTTGGGCAGAGCAGTATCTTACGAAGGAGAAAGAAGCAGGCTTTCCTACCCAGTTCAAGAATCCGATAAAAGGTACAAAGGTATCAACCCTTGAAGATGCCATCCATGCTGCCGACCTTCTTCGTGAGAAATGGCATTGCGGTGACGGACCTATCGCCAGCATCCTGAGACTTCTGGAAAGAAAAGGCATTATGATACTTGCTGCAACTCTCCCAGAGTATGTCTTCGGAATGAGTACCTGGGCAGATAAGAAGCATCCGCTGATGATTCTCGATTTCAATCCGGAAAAGAGTAGCGTAGAGAAACTTCGCTTCACGGCAGTTCATGAGTTGGCTCATCTGCTTCTCCTCTTCCCGGAAGATAGTCCGCTGAGGCTGGAGAAGCGTTGTGATCTCTTTGCCAGTTTCTTCCTTCTTCCCAAATTGGCGCTTATCGAAGAGTTGGGCTCCAAGAAGCGTGAGAAGATAACGCTGGAGGAGATGATCGACATCAAGGAGCTATATGGCGCATCTCTAGCCGCTTCCATCATTGCCGCCAGAGATTACGGCATCATCACCACCGAGTATAAACGGGTATGGTATGCCGAGCATATAGAGCCTAATCCCCGTGAAATAGGTAATGGCCACTATGTATTTCCAGAGACATTGGGAAGGGAGAAGAGAGTCAACTCAATCATCAAAAGTATGGAGGAATAGAATATGCAGAATGAAAGTCAAAATATAGAATATAAGGAATCATGGGGACGTGGTTTCAAGAAGATTGCCGAGGAGTTTGAACGTGCCAGCTTACCATTGCCAACGATAGAAGAAAATGGAGGTGGAGTGATGGCGATAATTCAACGAAAGACGGTAGATGAAGTTATCGCAGAGCGTGATGGGGATGTCGGTGTAAATGTCGGTGTAAATGTCGGTGTAAATTCAATAGAAATATCCGATGTAAAACTAACAGAGCGACAGACTATTATGGTGTCTGTTATTAAGTCAAATCCTATGGTGACAGCTAAGCAAATGTCTGAAACATTGTCGGTGACAGTAAGAACTATAGAAAGAGATTTGGCGTTAATGCAAAAAGCAGGCATCATAAGACACGAAGGAAGTGATAAAACCGGTGTTTGGGTGATACTCGAACAAGGAAATACGAATTCTTAATAGTGTTAGATATGAAGCAGAATAATAATGAACAAATCGTCTTCGATATGTTCGAAGAGGTTGCAACCGAAAGCATCGCTGAGGCTCGGAATGCATACACCTATGAAGAAATTGATGGGTGCTATCTGGAGGCGAAAGAGATTGCTGATCATGTAAGGATGAACTTGCTGGAGAAAATGGGAGGTACATAAAAACAAAAACTCCCACCGAAGCGGGAGTATAGGTTTTACACCTTCGGCAATTACTGCCTTATTGTGATAAGATGTAGGAAATCTTATTTTCTGCTGCAAATATAATATAAAATATTTGTTTATCCAATAAAAAAGTTGTAATTTTACAGAAAATTAATAATTAAGTATATAAAACTATACTGATATGACTAAAATACTTGGAATTGATACCGGAACTAATAGTCTAGGATGGGCTATTGTGGAAAAACAGGCAGATGAATATCATTTGCTTGATAAAGGTGTTAACATCTTCCAGGAAGGTGTTAAGATAGAAAAAGGCATAGAGTCTTCTAAAGCAGCTGAGCGTACGGCTCATAAAGCTGCAAGGGTAAGAAACTATCGAATTAAATTACGTAAGATACGTTTGCTTCGTATTTTAAGTGATGCACATTTGTGTCCACCACTTTCTAAGGCAGAACTTTCAGCATGGAGACTCAAGAAAGAGTATCCTAAGAATGAATTGTTTATGCAATGGCAAAGTACTGATGATGAATCAGAAAAGACACCATACGCTTATAGACATAAGTGTCTTCATGAGTGTCTAGATTTCAACAGCATGACTGATAGGTATATTTTGGGGCGTGCTTTTTATCACATAATTCAGCGTCGTGGCTTTTTGAGTAATCGTAAAGATCAGAGTGGTGATGATACAGGAAAAGTAAAAGAAAGTATCAGCAACCTGACTCAGGAGATGCACGATGATGGTTATGAGTATTTAGGTGATTATTTCTATTCTCTCTATAATAAGGGAGAGAAAATTCGCAATCATTATACTGCACGAAATGAACATTATCTGGCAGAGTTTAAGGCTATTTGTGAAAAGCAGAAGTTAGATGAGAATCTAGGTCCAGAGATAGTACGCCAAATAGAAAAAGCCATTTTTGATCAGCGGCCATTAAAGTCACAAAAGGGACAAGTGGGCAAATGTGTGTTTGAGAAGAACAAAACGAAATGTCCTTCTTCACATCCTATGTATGAAGAGTTTAGAATGCTCTCTTTTATCAATAATATTAAAATTCAGACACCAAATGATTCAGCTTTACGCCCTTTGTCTGCAGAAGAGCGAGAAATTATTATGCCTTTGTTCTTCCGCAAATCAAAGAAACAGTTTGATTTTGAAGATATAGCAAAGAAATTGGCTCCAAAGAAACATTATGGCTTTTACAAGAAGAGTTCTGATGCAGAAATGCCATATCTTTTCAATTTCCCTATGGATACATCTGTTTCTGGTTGTCCTGTAACTGCTGCTCTGAAAGATATATTTGGAGAGAATTGGATTGATGCTCTTTTTGAGACCTATACGCTAGCTGAGGGTAAAAGTCGATTGGATGTTGTTAATGATATTTGGCATGCATTGTTCTTCTATACAGATGAAACGAAACTTGCTGAGTTTGGTAAAAATCGTCTGCAATTGAATGATGAAGAAGCAAAGAAGTTTTCTGAGATATCTTTGCCAAGTGATTATGCGTCTTTAAGTTTGAAGGCTATCTGTAAGATTCTTCCTTATCTTAGAAGAGGCTTGATTTATTCTCACGCCGTATTCTTGGGTAACTTATGTGAAATGATGCCGCAATACGAATGGAATATAGAGGAAATGCGTAATGCAGCCATTGATAATGTTATCCATGAAATGAATCAGATTGATTCTAAAGATGCACGTACTTTCGAGGTGTGTATTAAAGAATATCTGAAGGAACAGTATCATGTATCTGATGAGAAACTCAAGAAACTATATCATCCTTCTATGATGGAGATGTATCCTAGAGTGCAACGCACCAATAATCATGGTGTTTATCAGCTAGGTTCACCTCGAATTGATAGTGTGCGTAATCCAATGGCTATGCGTTCTATGTTCAGATTGCGTAAATTGGTAAACCGCTTGTTGGAGGAAGGTAAGATAGATCAAGATACAGAAATTCATATTGAGTTTGCTCGTGAATTGAATGATGCTAATAAACGTAATGCTATTGCAGCATACACAAAAGAAAATCAAAACAAGAATGATGAGGCTCGCAAGAAAATAAGAATTCTCTTTAAGGCAGAAACGGGAAATGATATAGAACCAACTGATGTAGATGTCTTGAAATATGTTCTCTGGGAAGAACAGGGGCACATCTGTTTATATACGGGTAAGCAAATACGGATATCAGACTTTGTTGGAGCTAATCCAAAGTTTGATATAGAGCATACGATTCCTCGTAGTGTAGGTGGTGACAGTACAAGAATGAATTTGACTCTCTGTGATAGTCGATTCAATAGAGAAATCAAGAAAACCAAGTTGCCGACAGAGTTGTCTGAACATGATGATATTATGGCACGTGTTAATGACTGGAGAGAAAAGTATGAGTCTCTTGATGGTCAAATACGTAGACAAAAAAAGTTATCAAAGGGAGCAACTACTAAAGATCAAAAGGATGCGCTCATTCGTAAACGGCATCTTTTGGAATTGCAACGCGATTACTGGCGAGGTAAGTATTTACGTTTCACGATGGAAAGTGTACCTGATGGATTTAGTCGTCGTCAAGGTACGGATATCAGCGTGATTTCTAAGTATGCACGTCTTTATTTGAAATCCCTTTTCAAGCATGTCTATACTGTTAAAGGTATTGCGACTTCTGATTTTAGAAAGATTTGGGGTATCCAAAAGGTATATAGTAAGAAGGAACGTGTAAATCATGTGCATCATTGTATTGATGCCATTGTTATTGCATGTATTGGCTTAGATGAATATAATAAGTTGGGAGCATATTATCATGATGAAGAAAATCATGAATGGTATGGCATGTCAAAGGCTTATTTTAAAAAGCCTTGGTCTACATTTGTTGAGGATGTTGAGAAGGTGCAAGATGAAATCTTGGTTTATCATTATACACCAGATAATATGCCAAAGCAAGGACGCCGTAGAATTCTTATTGATGGGAAAAAGGTTTTATCTAAAGGTGATGCTGCAAGAGGATCATTGCATAACGATACTTACTATGGAGCTATAGAGAGTGATGGTGTCGTAAAATACGTTAAGCGTATAAATTTGGCATCAATGAAGGAGAATGATGTCAAAAATATCGTGGATGATACAGTAAGAGGTATAATTGAAGCTGCTATTAATGAGAAGGGCTTCAAAGAAGCGATGTCTAGTACAATATGGATGAATGAAGAGAAACAAATACCAATTAAAAAGGTAAGATGCTATACTCCTTCTGTAACGAAACCTTTGAATATTCGCCAACAGCGAGATGTTTCATCAAAAGAATACAAGCAACAATATCATGTCACCAATGATAGCAACTATTTGCTTGCATTGTACATTGGTAAGGATAAAAAGGGTAAGGAAAAGCGTGAATTTGAGATAATAAATATGTTGCAAACTGCACAATATTTTAAAACAAGTAATGACAAAGTCGCTGTTGGAAAAAATATTGTGCCGTTGAAGAGTGAACATGATTATCCATTTGCATATTCTTTAAAGATAGGAACAATGGTACTTCTTTACGAAAAATCTCCAAATGAGATATGGGATGCTTCTCTTATGGATAATAATAAACGTCTCTATAAAGTTGTGGGATTATCTGCAATGAGAATGAAAGGACGAAATGTTGACTATGCAACAATAAAGTTGAAACATCATGAGGAGGCTCGTCTAAGTACAGAACTTAAAGCGAAAAATGGCGCATTTAAGCAAGGAGAAGAATTGCGCCCTTCAATAATTATGCTTCATACTCAGCTCAATGCCTTAGTTCAAGGTTACGATTTCGAGATTAATGAATTAGGTAAAATTAAAAGATTAAGATAAAAATGATTAAGCAGACATTGTTCTTTTCAACACCAGTTTGTCTTTCACTCAAGAATTGCCAGATTGTAATCTCTTGGAAAGATTGTGCCGACAAGATAACACGCCCTATTGAAGATATAGGGTGTGTTGTCTTGGAAAATCAAATGATAAGCATTACTTTGCCGCTTCTCAACGAGTTGGTAAAGAATAATGTTGCTGTTATCTTATGTGATAACAAAATGATGCCAACATCTATGTTGCAAAGCTTAGATGCTAATACAACGCAAGCTGAAAGTTTAAAATTTCAGCTTGCTGTTACTGAGCCAATGAAAAAGCAAGCCTGGAAACAGATTATAGAGTCAAAGATAGCAAATCAATCCGCAGTCTTGGGACTTGCTGGTAAGAATAAAGATATTCTCAAACCTTATTATAATAATGTTAAGAGTGGAGATTCAGACAATAGGGAGGGATTAGCGGCAAAGGTGTATTGGAATAGCCTTTTCGGTAACTCCTTTAAAAGAGAAAGGGATGGATGTCCGCCTAATGCTCTTCTAAATTATGGCTATGCTATATTACGTGCAGCTGTTGCACGTGCTTTGTTAGGTTCTGGTTTACTTCCGAATTTGGGTATCTTCCATAAAAGCAGATATAATGCTTTTCCTTTAGCTGATGATGCAATGGAACCATATCGACCATTTGTTGACGAAATCGTTTATCGGCTTTATGGAAATGGAACTACAGAACTGAATAAAGAATCAAAGACTGAGATAATGCATGTGTTGAATTGTGATGTCAATATAGGGAAGGTTAAACGACCTTTGCAGATAGCTTTGACCATAACAACTGCCTCTCTTGTTAAATATTATTCTGGAGAAATAAAAAAACTTTCCTTACCTATTATGACATGACTGAAGATAGACTAAATGCTTATCATATAATGTGGTTATTTGTGTTTTTCGATTTACCTGTTACTACGAAAAAAGAGATGAAGGCTGCTTCTCTTTTTCGTAAAAACTTAGAGAAAGATGGTTTCTCTATGATGCAATTTTCTGTCTATATCCGTCATTGTGCATCAAGGGAAAGTTTGGAAGTGCATGTAAAACGGGTAAAATCTTTGCTTCCGGAGACAGGAAAAGTTAGTTTATTAAGTGTTACTGATAAGCAATATGGAGATATCTATAACTTCTGGGGTAAGCCCAAAAGTATTAATAAGAGTAAAATATCGAAAAAAGTTATCAGTGAACCTATTCAATTGGAGTTTTTTTAGTACTTTTGCATTAGAAATTATATCCTACTCACCATTTCTTATTAGTTAGATGGAGTTCTTGTTATGCGCTGAAAATCAGCTTGTTCTAATCTGTAGGTTGTGGTTTGATGTAGGAATCAAAAGATATACAACTCGCCCTAGATGCAGCCCTCATGCTGATAGGTTGTGGTTTGATGTAGGAATCAAAAGATATACAACAAATGAAAAAAGATAATACTAGCTATATGGTTGTGGTTTGATGTAGGAATCAAAAGATATACAACGACCCTGCAAGTTACTTAATATCCCTATGGTTGTGGTTTGATGTAGGAATCAAAAGATATACAACTTAAAAACTATCATAAAGAAATGGCTCGATGTTGTGGTTTGATGTAGGAATCAAAAGATATACAACTTGCGTTTCTTGCTCCTGGGTGGGGATTAGGTTGTGGTTTGATGTAGGAATCAAAAGATATACAACGGGAAATTACCATAACCAAGAAGTTGGAGGTTGTGGTTTGATGTAGGAATCAAAAGATATACAACCATGGCCACCCCAGGGGGTTCCGCTCCGAAGTTGTGGTTTGATGTAGGAATCAAAAGATATACAACGAAAGGAGGAAGCCGAGGCCGACAACGTAGTTGTGGTTTGATGTAGGAATCAAAAGATATACAACAGGGTGCAGCTTATCTTACCCAGCAGCCGGTTGTGGTTTGATGTAGGAATCAAAAGATATACAACCTTTGCCAAGGCTACCAAGAATCAGCAGAAGTTGTGGTTTGATGTAGGAATCAAAAGATATACAACTAATATGGTGAACGAGATTTCTCTTGACCAGTTGTGGTTTGATGTAGGAATCAAAAGATATACAACTTTATCGCAGAGCAATATGCCCTGCAAGTAGTTGTGGTTTGATGTAGGAATCAAAAGATATACAACTGTACTGGGTCGATATATGAGTGCAGTCAAGTTGTGGTTTGATGTAGGAATCAAAAGATATACAACAATGGGTATTTCTTTATTAATTGCGGTACCGTTGTGGTTTGATGTAGGAATCAAAAGATATACAACTTATTTGATGAAGACACAATCATTGATAGGTTGTGGTTTGATGTAGGAATCAAAAGATATACAACATGCCGGGCGAATGGTTAATCATCAGCTAGGTTGTGGTTTGATGTAGGAATCAAAAGATATACAACCGCAACCAACCGCTATCGTTCTTGCGAGAGTTGTGGTTTGATGTAGGAATCAAAAGATATACAACGTTGAGGGGAGAATCCCCCACCTCTCGGGAGTTGTGGTTTGATGTAGGAATCAAAAGATATACAACTTTCTTCGGCCTTCGTAAAGGTTCGACAAAGTTGTGGTTTGATGTAGGAATCAAAAGATATACAATGCGCTCGATGCTGCGATAGAGTACCGGAAGTTGTGGTTTGCTTTAGTCTCCTTCTGCCACAGCATTCGTCTCCCTCTGCCATCGCATTCTTCTCCTCCAGCCACAGCATTCGACTCCTTCAGCCATCGGATTCGACTCCTTCAGCCACCGCAGCCGTCTCATTCGGCTAATGCATTCGACTCCTTCAGCCATCGCAGCCGACTCATTCACCTAATTCAGTCGTCTCATTCAGCCAAATCAGCCGTATGTGTTAACTCTATGAAGTAGATGAAGTCGCGAAATGAAGTACATGAACTCGCAAAATGAAGTGGATGAACTTGCATAATGAAGTTCATGATTTCGGCACAATTGTCAATACATGCAATTGGTAAAGCAAAAAGAAGTTTACTCCTACTTTTCCCAATTCTTTTTCCATCATCAGTAAAGATTTTAGCGAAATCGGGCTATTTTTCTTTATTTAACTCCGAAATAGAGTGGAATATCAGAGAAAATCTATAAATTTGTACCCAAATACAATGTTTTGTAAAGAATGGAAGATAGAGAACTGTTACTGAAAAGTGACCCGGAGTTTGACCGCCTCGCCTTTACGGTGTTGGCTATCGAGGCTTCGGCACAAAAAATGGGTATATCGCCGTCTGAAATGAGAAAGCGATTGGATAAGGTGGGGCTAATCAAGAGTCTCATCCAAGATTGCTATGATACTCTACATACCGAGAGTCGGGAAGCTGTAGCAAATGATGTGGTCGAAGCTCTTAAAAATTGGGAAAGAAAAGAATAATGGAAAAGCAAATATTATATCATGGTTCAAATGTCATTGTTGAGCATCCTTTGGTAAGCATTGGCAGAAAGGACTTGGATTTCGGTCCGGGTTTCTATCTCACGCCTTTGTTTGAACAAGCTTCCAAATGGGCTGTCCGTATCAAGGCTATCAGACGAGCCGAACAGGCAATAGTGAACACCTTTGAACTCACTCTACCACAAGACTGCAAGGTAAAACGATTTGATGCATACGATAAGGAGTGGCTCGACTTCATTGTTGACAGCAGAAAAGGAAAGCAGCCTTGGATTGGGTATGACATCATTGAAGGTGGAGTGGCTGACGACCGTGTAATTGATGCAGTAGAAGCCTATATTAATGGCTATGCAGATGTTGAGCATACTCTTCGCCAGTTGGTTTATCACAAGCCCAACTATCAGATTTGCATTTTAAGCCAGGAGATAGTTGATAAGTATTTACAATTCAAATCATATGAAAGGATATAATTATGTTGGATTTCTTATTATGGAATAAAATCGCTCGTATCATAAAGCAACTAGCCGATACGTTACATATATCAACCGACAGAGCTTTACAGATATTCTATGACTCTGACGTTTGCCGTATGTTACATGACAAAGAACTTGGCTTGCATCTAATGAGTGATACATATATTGTAAATGACTTGATAGAAGAGCTAAGGAATAAGCAATAGCAAAACACTGGATAATTAGAGAAGGAAGATTATTTGTACTGTAGCTCCTTGACTGTATGTTTAGTACGGTCAAGGTGCTATCTTTATGTAATAATGTGCAAATGTGTCTCCTTCAGCTATCGCATTCGACTCCTTCAGTTATCGCATTCGATTCCTTCAGCTATCGCATTCGACTCCTTCAGCTATTGCATTCGATTCCTTCAGCTATCGCATTCGACTCCTTCAGCTAATGCAGCCGTCTCATTCTGCCAACTCAGCCGTATGTGTTAACTCAATGAAGTAGATGAACTCGTGAAATGAAGTGGATGATTTCTGCACAGTTGGTTGTACGCCATAACGAATAGAAATGTTTTTCTATTCTTATTGCCACATCTGTCACCAATGCATTTAACTCTCTGATTATAAGAGAATAATGCGTGGCAGTAGGCGGTATTTCTGTTGCCACCTAATGCCACGCATTGCCACACTCTTTGTAAGCGTCTCCGCGTTTATACCTTGCATAATTCAAAAAAAGCAGTAACAGCTGATTAAACTAATGCTGTTACTG
>ERZ869983.726-NODE-726-length-10493-cov-4.093798_pt1 | contig 10493 bp, 7 predicted proteins | sample MGYA00521106_ERZ869983 | MGnify/ENA primary metagenome ERZ869983 (study PRJEB32232, sample SAMN07284972) | human gut metagenome | biome: human-associated habitat; material: feces | host: Homo sapiens | place: Tanzania | collected 2014-04-05 ...
ATGAACTCTACTTCATAATTCATTATCGATTTCCTCATCCATTAATCACACGATATTTTGATGTTCCCCTGTTTTACATATAATTGATTTTAAGGTGCATTGCATACAGTCATACAAAATATCATTGCATCAGTTATACAATACACTATAAATATGGATTTTATATTCGCAAAAGCGCGATGAACTGGCTACATTTCCAGGCATTGCGCTTTTTGCATTTTATAAAATAAGAGGAAATTTTTATGAGGGAGGAATATTATTATGGAATTTTCCGCAGTAAACACAATATGGGTGCTGGTCGGCGCCGCACTGGTCTTCTTTATGCAGGCCGGATTCGCAATGGTAGAAACAGGCTTCACACGAGCCAAAAACGCAGGTAACATTATTATGAAAAACCTGATGGACTTCTGTATCGGAACCCCTGTCTTCTGGCTAGTCGGCTTCGGTCTGATGTTTGGTGCAGGTAATGGATTTATCGGAAAGATCGGTGGTATTGCCACAGAAGCACACTATGGTTCAGGAATGCTTCCTGACGGAGTTCCTTTCTGGGCATTCTTAATCTTCCAGACAGTATTCTGTGCAACATCCGCAACAATTGTTTCCGGTGCAATGGCAGAACGTACAAAGTTCCTTTCTTATTGCGTCTACAGCCTTATGATCAGTCTTGTTGTATATCCGGTATCCGGACACTGGATCTGGGGCGGTGGATTTATCAGCCAGATGGGATTCCACGATTTCGCAGGTTCCTGTGCAGTACATATGGTAGGTGGTGTGGCAGCTCTGATCGGTGCTATCATTCTTGGACCTCGTATCGGCAAGTATACAAAGGACGGCAAATCAAAGGCTATCCCGGGACACAACCTTACAGTTGGTGCTTTAGGTGTATTTATCCTCTGGTTCTGCTGGTTCGGATTTAACGGTGCTTCCACAGTCAGTATGGAAGGCGATGCAATCGTAAGTGCAGGTAAAATCTTCGTTACTACTAACCTTGCAGCAGCTGTTGCAACTGTAACTGTTATGATCATCACATGGGTACGTTACAAAAAACCAGATGTTTCCATGTCCCTGAATGGTTCTCTTGCAGGACTTGTAGCAATTACAGCAGGATGTGACACAGTTTCTCCTACATCCGCAGCGATCATCGGTATTGCTTCCGGTTTCATCGTAGTATTTGGTATTGAATTTATTGACAAAGTCCTGAAAATCGATGACCCTGTTGGTGCTGTCGGTGTTCATGGTTTAAACGGTGCATTTGGTACTCTTGCAGTTGGTCTTTTCTCCGACGGTGCAGGTACAGGTTGGAAGGGACTCCTTACAGGCGGCGGCTTCCACGGATTTGGTGTTCAGTTCACAGGTATGATCATCACAATCGCATGGGTTGTTGTTACTATGACAATTATCTTCCAGGTAATCAAACATACAATCGGACTTCGTGTTTCAGCTGAAGAAGAGATCGCAGGTCTTGACTCCAAAGAACATGGTCTTGCAAGTGCTTATGACGGTTTCGCAATGGCAGGTGTTCCGACTCCTATGGGAACTTCCGTAAAAGCTCCTGTTGTTACAGCCAGACCTTCTGCTCCTGCTGAATCAGTTCCTGAACTTCCGAAAGAAGGCGTTCATAAGCTTACAAAAGTTGTTATCATCACCCGTCAGAATAAGCTTGATGAATTTATGCAGGCAATGAACGAGATCGGTGTTACAGGTATCACTATTACGAACGTTCTCGGATGCGGTGTACAGAAAGGTGCTCCATCCTACTATCGTGGTGTTGAGATGGAAATGAATCTTCTTCCTAAGATCAAGATTGAGATTGTTGTCAGTCTCGTACCTGTACAGAAAGTTATTGAAACTGCCAAAGCAGTCCTTCATACAGGCCAGATCGGTGACGGTAAAGTATTTGTATATGATATTGAAAATGTTGTTAAAATCCGTACAGGCGAAGAAGGTTATCTTGCACTGCAGGACACAAAGTAAATTATTTATAAACAATAAAGTACTATTTATAAAAGACATCAGCGAATTTATGCTGATGTCTTTTATTTTTAACTCTAAATTAGGTATGGGGTAAGTATCCTTTTAAAACTTTAAAGGATACTTTGATGAAACCCCATCAAAGTTTAGCGTGCCAACAATCTTTATTTATTTTTAAAAACCCTTTTAACTTTACGATATCCTTTATATAAAACAGTATTTTGTATTTTTTGAAGTTGAGCTGTTGTTTGTTCTAATTGATTAACAGTTTCAAGATATTTATCTTGTAATTGTTGATGCTCATATTTTAAATTTTCTAATTGAATATGTGTTGCTCGGGCGAGTTGATCAAGATGAGAAAGTTGATCAGTTATATCATCATAATTTTTACATTTTTCATAGAAATTATTGATTTCAAAGATTGCTTGAGAGAATTCAAGATAGAATTGATTTCTATCTTTTTCTTTATAATCCTCTTCTAAAATATGACACATGTTATCAAAATGATGATTGATATTAACTATCTTTTGATCTAGTTCAACATGGCATCCCTCTGTTTTAATTGATTGAATTGTTTTTTCTAATTCATTAGAGTTTGTAATATAGTATTGAGGAATATTTAATGTTTTAAATAAATCCTTTGTTTTTCCATTATGCATATAATCATAACCGATAGCACTATTAGAAAAACTAAGTGCGGTAACTGCCCCATGGAAACTTACACCTATATATAACTTACAACAAGCTAAAAGTGACATAATATCCATCATATTTAAATTTTCACCTAATACTGTAAATGCGCCATCTTCACCATAAGTGTTGATTGAATATTCATTTATCTTATTTAAAATAGCTTGATCATTATGTGTATAGGCAATAGGAAGTAAAACAATATCATGACCTTCACATTTAAGCTTATATAAATTTTTAACTAATTCAGGAATTTCATTTTCAGGTAAATGAATATTGGCGTGATAAATCACATAAGAATCAGATTGAATAATTTTATTTTTTATAGACATTAAATCTTCTTTTTTAAAAAGAGTTTTCATTATAAAAGCCGAATCAAGACATGTATATATTTTATCGGCTGAAATATTACATGAAGTTAGAATATCTTTTGTATATTGATCTCTTACACTCATATAATCAACTGTTGTACATAAGCAACGTGTAAGAGGTTTATAGAAATAATCAAATTCATGGAAACCTCCAGGTAAATTCCAAATCAGTTTGACTTTATTATTATAAGCAAATAAAGAAGGAATGACCCAAGTTTCAAAAACTTTATAATCTACAAATTCTGTAGAGTTTTTATCTAATAATTGTTTACCACTAGCGTAATGTAAAATACCCCCACCACCAACTATAACAGCATCAAAATGATAACGCTCATGAAGTTCTTGAAGCTTATAGAGTGGATAAACTTCGTAGTTTTGTTGGTAGCCCTGTTGAACATCACCTATTGGAGAAAAAAGAAACAATTCACAGTCAATTCCTTTTTCTTTCATTTTTTCTCTAAAAACAAGAGGAAAGAGGTGATCACCATAGTTTTCAATATCAAAAACACCGGTAAATGCAATATTATATTTTTTCATTTCAATTTCCTTTCTATTATATCTTTAAATAGTAAGAATCTACTATTTTATTGCATTATAGCATGATAATATGAAATATTAAATAAGATAAAAATGGGAATAAGGGTTTACAAATCACAAAATTTAGTTAATATAGGTGTGATTGATAATATATCAGAGTAAGCAAGGTATATTTAAAGTACATTTTATGGTAATATGTAGTAGAAAAAAGAAAGGGATAGAAGATGAAAGTATTAATTACAGGCTCTAAGGGTCAATTAGGTATTGCTTTAAATAAACTATTATCAAAACGAAAAGATATAGAAATAGTGAATACTGATATTGATGATATGGATATTACAAATATCGAAGATGTAAGAAAAGTATTAAATAAATATAATCCAAATTATGTAATAAATTGTGCAGCATATACAAAAGTGGATGAATGTGAAACACATCAAGATCTTGCATTTAAAGTAAATGCAGATGGTGTGAAAAATATTGCTGTTGCAACCAAAGAAATAGATGCAACACTTATTCATGTCTCAACAGATTATGTTTTTGATGGAACAAAAAAAGAGGCATATAACGAAGATGACAAAACAAATCCACAATCTGTTTATGGGAAATCAAAAAAAGCAGGAGAAGATAATGTTATAAGTACTCTTGATAAGTACTTTATTGTTAGAACGGCATGGTTATATGGCATTGGTAGAAATTTTGTTAATAAAATGTTAGAATTATCAGAAAAAAATAATTCAATCAATGTTGTATGTGATCAAGTAGGAAGTCCTACAAGTGCTACAGAAGTAGCAAAAGTCATTGAATTATTATTATCTTCTAGTAAATATGGAATCTATCATGCAACTTGTGAAGGACATTGTGCATGGTCAGATTTTGCAGAAGAAATTTTTAAATTATGTCAAAAAGAAACAAAAGTGAATAAGGTGAAAACAACAGAGTATCCATCTTCTGTTAATAGACCAGCAAATTCGGTTTTACAAAATAAGAAATTATTAGATAACTTTAATTACAAAATGGAAGATTGGAAAGTGGCAATAAGAAAATACCTTTTGGAGGAAAATAAAATGAAAAGAAAAGTATTAGTAACAGGTGCCAATGGATATGTTGGGAGACATGTTGTAAAAGCACTTTTAGATAAAGGATGCGAAGTAATTGCATCAGACTTTAAATTTGATGGAGTAGATGAAAGAGCACAAAGAAATACAACACCTATTTTTTCGGATGAAGAAAATCTTTATGAAAAATTAGGAAGTCCTGATGTGGTTGTTCATTTAGCTTGGAGAAATGGTTTTGTTCATAATGCAGATACACATATTACAGATTTACCTAGCCATTATAATTTTATTAAAAAAATGGTGGACGCAAAACTTCCTCAACTTGTCGTTATGGGAACAATGCATGAAGTTGGATATTGGGAAGGTGCAATTAATGGTGATACACCAACGAATCCAACATCAATGTATGGAATTGCGAAAAATACTTTAAGAGAAGCAGCTTATTTATTAACAAAAGGTTCAAAAACACAATTACAATGGTTAAGAGCTTATTATATTATGGGGGATGATTTAAAGAATAACTCCATTTTCTCTAAATTAGTTGCAGCAGCAAAAGAAGGAAAAGAGACATTCCCATTAAATTCAGGTAAAAATCAATATGACTTTATTCAAATTGAAGAACTTGCTCACCAAATTTCAGCAGTAGCTATGCAAAATGAAGTTGATGGAACAATCAATGTTTGTACAGGAAAACCTATGCCTTTAGGTGAAAAAGTAGAACAATTTATAAAAGATAACCATTTTAATATTAAACCTCAATATGGAGTCTTCCCAGATAGACCTTATGATTCACCAGGTGTTTGGGGAAATCCAGATAAAATTAATAAAATTTTAGGTAAAGATTAGAAAGGTAATTTATATGAAAGTAATTAATAATAAAAGATTAGGAATCTATTTCTTTTATGATAAACAAGGTATTGTAGATAGATTTGTTCCGTATTTTTTAGATGATTTATGTAAAAACTTAACAAAACTTATTATCATTTGTAATGGAAAATTAAATGATGAAGGTAAAGAAATTCTTTCAAAGTATGGTGAAGTTATTGTAAGAGAAAATAAAGGTTTTGATGTTTGGGCTTATAAAACAGCATTACAACATGTAGGTTGGGAAGAGCTAGAAACTTATGAAGAAGTTGTGATGTTAAATAGTACAATCATGGGACCAATGTATTCATTAAGTGAAACATTTACTAAAATGAATGATAAAGATTTAGATTTTTGGGGCCTTACAAAATATTTTAAATACGATGGAGATCCTTTTGGATGTATAGAATATGGGTATATTCCAGATCATATTCAATCACATTTTATTGTTTGTAGAAATTCTTTAGTAAAAAGCAAAGACTTCCATGATTATTGGGATCATATGCCAATGATTCATAATTATTCAGAAGCGATTGGAAAACATGAAGCTATCTTTACAAAACATTTTGCGGATATGGGATATAAATGGGATGTTTCTGTAAACGTTGATGAATTAAGAAATTACAGTGGTTATCCTTTAATGATGTGTCCAACAAAACTTATTAAAGAATATCGTTGCCCAATTTTTAAAAGAAGAAGTTTCTTCCATGATAAAGATGATTATTTAAGAAATACGACTGGTGAAAGCGTCACAGAACTTTATAATTATATTAAAAATGAAACAGATTATAATGAAGATTTTATTTGGGAAGCAATATTGAGAGATTATCATCAATCTGATATTGTGAAAAATATGAATCTAACGTATATTATGCCTTCAAAAGTAAAATATCAAAATACTTTTAAAAGCAAAATTGCTTTAGTAATTCATTTATATTTTCCTGATTTATTAGAAGAAAATAAACATTATATTGAATCAATGCCAAAAGATGCAGATATCTACATTACGACAAATACCCAAGAAAAGAAACAAGCAATAGAAGAAGCTTATAAAGATTTACAGTATAATCATTTAGAAGTAAGAATTATCGAAAATCGTGGACGTGATGTAAGTAGTTTATTAGTGGGTGTTAAAGATGTCATTATGAATTATGATCTTGTCTGCTTCGCTCATGATAAAAAGACGGCACAAGTAAAACCTGGCACAAGCGGGGCGTCATTTGCATACAAATGTTTTGAAAATACATTATCGAACAATAATTATGTAGAAAATATTATTTCTACTTTTGAACAAAACCCACGCCTTGGGTTACTAACACCACCAGAACCAAATCATGATGCTTTTTTCCCAACTTGTGGATTTGAATGGGGACCAAACTTTGATAATACGAAAAAATTAGCGAATGAACTTGGCTTAACAGTACCAATGTCAGCTTATAAACCACCAGTAGCACCTTTAGGAACAATGTTTTGGTTTAGACCAAAAGCAATGCAACCTTTATATGCAAAAGATTGGGAATATAATGATTTCCCACCAGAACCAAATGGTATAGATGGTTCTTTATTACATGCTATAGAAAGAATTTATCCATTTATTGTACAACAAGCTGGATATTATCCAGCTGTTGCAATGACTGAAGAATTTGCAGCAATTGAATATCAAAATCTTCATCATTATGTTCAAGGTTATAATAGAGTTATGGTAGGAAATGGTGTTGGACCTTATTATAAACAAATGATGGGGGAAATGAACTATATCATGGTTATGCAACATTCATGTAAGTATTTAATAAAAAAATTAATTAAAAATATTTTAAAGAAAATATTTCCATTAAGTTTTTTAAAAGCAGTAAAGAAAAAAGTAAAAAAAGAAGATAAATAATGTTATAATAACACAATAAGAAGGTGATTCTAGCAGATGAATGCAATAGAAATAAGAAATATGTATAAAGATTTTAAACTTGTATATGATAAACCTACAACTTTAAAAGAAAGAATATGTTTTTGGAAAACAACAAAGGTTCAAAAAAGACAAGTTTTAAAGAATATCAATTTAGATATAAAAAAAGGAGAAACAGTTGCTTTAATAGGAACAAATGGAAGTGGTAAATCAACTTTATTAAAATTGATGACAAAGATTCTTTATCCTAATAAAGGAACATTAGAAACACATGGAAAACTTACTTCTTTACTTGAATTAGGAGCTGGTTTCCATCCTGATTTTACAGGAAGAGAAAATATTTATTTCAATGCAGCAATTTTTGGTTTAACACGACAAGAAATTGATAAACGTATTGATGAAATTATTGAATTTTCAGAACTTGGTGATTTTATTGATAACCCTGTAAGAACATATTCTTCAGGAATGTATATGCGACTTGCTTTTTCCATCGCAATTAATGTTGATGCGGAAATTTTACTTATTGATGAAATTTTAGCGGTAGGTGATCAACACTTTCAAGATAAGTGTTTTGCTAAATTAAAAGAGATGAAAGAAAGTAAAAAAACTATTGTTATTGTTACACATAGTTTAGGACAAGTAAAAGAATTATGTAATAGAGCGATTTGGATTTATAATGGGGAAGTACGTATGGATGGTACACCAAATGAAGTAGTAGATGAGTACCTAAAGGTATGTCAGTAGGTGATAAGATGAGATTATTTAAAGATTTATATCAATATAGAGAATTATTAAAAACGAATGTAAAAAAGGAAATTAGAGGAAAATACAAAGGCTCTTTTTTAGGAGTGCTATGGTCTTTTATTAATCCTTTATTACAAGTTCTAGTATATGCTATTGTTTTTCCATTCATTATGAGATCAAGTCCAGATCACTTTATTGTATATTTAGTTATTGGTATTATTCCTTGGAACTTCTTTATTACATGTATGAACCAAGGGATGATTACGGTAAGAATGAATGCAGGAATTATAAAGAAAGTTTATTTTCCAAGAGAAATATTACCATTATCTGTTACTTTAAGTGGATTGGTTAACTTCTTTATTTCATGTATTGTTATTATATTATTCTGTATTTTTGGTGGTGTAGGACCACTATCATGGCATGTTATTTTAGTACCAATCTTTGCTTTTATTCAATTTTTATTTACTTCAGGATTGGTTTTTGCCTTTAGTGCAATTAATATTTATATTAAAGATACAGAATATATTATTCAGTTCTTTATTAACTTATTATTTTATGCAACACCAATTTTATATGAAGCAACGTTATTGCCAGAAAGAATTAGATGGGTTCTTTATTTAAATCCATTAACTCATTTAATTGAAACTTATAGAGATTTATTTATGTATCACACACTTCCATCTTTAACAAGTGTAGGATATCTTATCTTTATTACGCTCATTGTTTTATTTATTGGATATGCAATATTTAAAAAATTAGAAAAAGGTTTTGCAGAAGAAGTATAAAATAAATATAAAATGAGGGAGGTTAATTCAATGAAAATATCATTAGTAATGGCAACGTATAATGGAGCTAAATACTTAAATGAACAGTTAGATTCAATAAAAAACCAAACTCTAAAACTTGATGAAGTTATTATTGTTGATGATGTATCAACAGATGATACAAGTTATCTTGTTGAAAAATATATAAGCAATCATCAATTAAATTGGATGTTTATAAAAAATAAAGAAAATCTAGGTTATAAAGGTAATTTTAAAAAAGGATTAGATCATGCAAGTGGAGATGTTATTTTCTTATGTGATCAAGATGATATTTGGCATCTTGATAAAGTTGAAAGAATGGTTGAAATTTTAAAGCATCATCCAGAAATTAAAACGTTAGCTTCAAGTTTTAATTTTGTAGATGGACAAGGAAAACCTTTTTCAATTGAACAAAAGAAAGGCTATGCCAACCAAAATCTATTACATAAAGATGTTATTAATGAAATAGAGAGAGTAGACTTGTCTTTAGTAAAAATTACTAATTTTTCTCAAGGATGTTGTATGGCAGTAAGAAAAGAAGAAGTAGAAATTTTCTTGAAGAATACCCAAAGTAAATATCCTCATGATTGGGAATTAAATTTGATTGCAGCAATGCAAGATGGATGTTATTTTTATAATGTTCCATTAATTGATTATCGTATTCATGATAAAAATACGATAGGACTCGATGATGTTATTCACAATTCACATAAAGAATTGATGAAAAATAGAACAATTAAAAGATTAAACTATATTGATGAAGAAATAGAATTACTTAATTATTTAAAAAGAATCAATATAGGTTATGAATATAATAAAGAATATGTAGAAAATCATATTCTTTATTCAAAAGATAGAAAGAAATATATAAAAAATAAATCATTTTTCTCTTTAATAGTTATGTATTTAAAAGGGAAATATAAAGGGTATGGAAGCTTTAAAACCTTTGTAGGAGATTTATGTTCTATTGTATATAAATGAGACTCTTTTGTAAGAGTCTTTTATTCTTTTTATAGTTTTGTTAAAATAGAGTAGAATTATGAGTAGAAGTAAGGTGATGAAAAAATGAAAACAGGGATAGTTGTTTTAAATTTTAATGATGCTAAAGAGACGGTACCGTTTGTAGAAAAAATAAAATCATATAATATATTAGATTCTATTGTAGTTGTTGATAATGCATCAACAGATGATTCTTTAACAGAATTACGTAAAATACAAGGAATTCATTTAATTGAAATGTCAAGTAATACAGGATATGCATCTGGAAATAATGCAGGATTAAGATATTTATATGAAAATGATTTTGATAATTATATTATTTCTAATCCAGATATTATTATTGAAAAGAGACAGCTTGAGGATTTTATAGCATATATGAATTCAGATAATAATTATCAAATGTTTGGGCCAACAATAGAAGAACATGGAAAACTAAATAGAGGTTGGAAACAAAAAAGTATTAAATATGATATTCATGATAATTATCCAATTATCAATAGACTCTATAAAAATTTAATAAAATATCCAGCGTCTCGTTATAAAGGTGAAATCACAA
>ERZ869983.729-NODE-729-length-10461-cov-3.546225_pt1 | contig 10461 bp, 8 predicted proteins | sample MGYA00521106_ERZ869983 | MGnify/ENA primary metagenome ERZ869983 (study PRJEB32232, sample SAMN07284972) | human gut metagenome | biome: human-associated habitat; material: feces | host: Homo sapiens | place: Tanzania | collected 2014-04-05 ...
ATCCATAAAGCCATGAAAGGAGGTTCTTAGACTTTATCTGTACCGTCGAATTTTATCGCAGGAAATAACAGATTCAAAAACGCAATGCCTACTTACAGGGGAGGTGTATTAAGGTGAAGACATTTGAATGGGGATTGCAAAAAATATGTTGTACTCTTTTGTGCATATTGACTTTGTTGACAGCATGTTCCAATGGGATGCTTGATGAAAACACATCAAACCGTATCGGTGAGGAATATGTTGAAATAGAAGGTGAAAAAACAACTAATGAGTCACAGGAACATGTAATGGTGGACGAATTAAAGGAATTACCCGCAATTACTACTGAAGCAAAACAAATATGCAATGAAAAAGAACTGGCAATTGATGAATTTTATACTTTCGCATATGGAGATAAGTTTGTGACAGTGTGTGGTGCTGTTGAACAAACAGATGCACAACTTCTACATGAAAAATATCAGGATATCACGTTTCCTGATTCGATTGGCGATTACAAATTTCAAATGGCATCGTTAGATTATACGCCTACACCATCAATTCAAGTGTCTACTTCAATTCCAGATGGGGCTGAATTGAATACTACGTATAAACGAGCAGATGAAACGACATATGACCATTTGCTTCGAATGAGTATTAGTTATTACAATGAGAAAAAAACTCTAAAGATTGAAGTATATCGAGCAAATGCCGAAGCCTTGTCTGTACAAGAAAACAATCTTAATATCGAAGAAAAGATTGGCAAATATGAGATTGTAAGTGATAGTATTACCTCGGAGATGTACTTGCGCTGGGGAAATGAAACGTGGAAATACTTGATGTATGAGAACATTGGCGGGACGGAAGAAAATTTCTATAAAACGTTAATTGATACAGACGTTTCTTCGTTGATTGCTTTTCAGTAGCTAGGTAAGAGCACAGAAGCATATGCCGTCAATAAAATCGGTAATGTACCGATTCGTACCTATGTGATGGAACTTTAAATCATAAGTAGCGAAGGTAAAATCACCGGGGCGCAGATGAAAGCAACTCTTTTGAAAAAGCCACATGGAAATGGCGCGTCGTGTGAAGTAAAGCTATGTGAGATATAAAACGGGAACCATGTATTCAGAAGATCCCACAGCAGGGAAAGTCTCAAAAAATGACGGCATTAGCAATCTGAAAAGTAAAAGCTGAAATTGTCTCCGACTTGCACTCACGTCATGTGATGTAAATCGGAGGCAATTATTTTTATACTTCTTTTACCGCAGTCGCTTTCACCAGCAGCATCATCGGACGGTGCAGATCATCTTTCATGCTGGGAGTGTTCATCATATCGGCGGGCGGCTCTGCATTTTCCACGGCATCCAACACAAACTCGGTGCGAAGTAAGCCCATAAGAATCTGCGTCAATGTGTGGTGTTGCTTGTGAACCTCGTAGACTAAGAAGTTGATGATGTGCTCGATGGGCAGATATACTGTAAACAGTAGCATAAATAAACGTATGCAGTATTTTACATTGCAAATTCAGAGAAAATATTTGACGACTGTCGAAACAGTGTGCAAAAATAAGATAGGAAACAATAGGAAAACAAAAAGCTGTAAAAATTACAAAATAGTTACACTGAAAGAAAAAACGCCAAAATTACTAGCAAACTGCACATTCAAATAGTGAATACATGATGAAATATGCACAAATTGAAAGGAAACCGTTTCCCTATTTCTTTGTTGACGTGGGGTGCTGGGAGTGTTACTCTGTAGATGTCAAGGATGCGCATCAGAAAATCTCAAAAACTCTTCACCGTTTGGAAAGAAGGAAACAAATATGAGCAGAGTAAAACACTTGTTTGCAGTTGTGCTGGCGGCATTGATGCTGTGTCTGCTTATGCCTGTTGCTGCGTTTGCAGAGGAAGCATCCGATGGAAAAATGATCGTCTACGCAAAACTCCCGTCTGACTGGTCAGACCCGCACCTGTGGGCATGGGCAGACGATGGCACAAACGCTTTTGATGCATGGCCCGGTGGCGAGATGGAAGCAGACAGCAACAATGATGGCTGGTATTACTGTTGGATTCCCGAAACCACCAACAACATTATTATCAATGCGAATGACGCTGCGGTTCAGACCAGTGACTACAAGCTGGAAAGCAAAAACGCTTGGGTCACGGTGACCGATGCAGAAAATGTAGAAATCAGTTACGATGCACAGACCACCGGTGATCTGCCGGAGTATGTAGAAAAATTCAAGATTCATGCGCAGGTTCCCGATGATTGGCAGGATGTCTGCCTGTGGGCATGGTCTGCACCGGATGGCAAAAATGCTTTTGAAGCATGGCCCGGCAAGACCATGAGCAAAGGCGAAGATGGCTGGTACACTGCCAGCGCTCCCGTTTGGGTGAACAGCATCATTGTCAACGGCAACAGCGGCGATGTGCAGACGGAGGATATCTCCATCGATGCAGCTGAGGTGTGGGTTACGGTTTCTGAGGACGGAACTTCCGATTTTACTTACAATGATCCGAATGCTCCCGTTGCAGAAGATATTACCGTTCATGTAAAAGCTCCCGCAGACTGGAGCGAGCCGCATCTGTGGGCATGGTCCGCACCGGACGGCACAAACGCATTCTCTTCTTGGCCCGGCGAAGCCCTGCAGGAAGGGGAGGACGGCTGGTTGACGCTTTCTGTTCCCGGCTGGGTCAACAGCATTATCGTGAATGGCAGCGATGGCAGTGTTCAGACCAGTGACCTCAGTGTGGAAACAGGCAAGGATCTGTGGATCGTGGTGAGCGATGCGGAAAATGCAGAAGTCACCTATGAAGCCCCGGCTGAGACTGTAGAAACGGCAGAGGCTCCTGCTGCAGAGAGCGAGCCTACGGTTGCAGCGGAACCCGCAGAAACCAAGTCCAACGCGATGCCGATTGCAATTGTCGTTGTTGTGGTGATTGCCGTTGTGGCAGGCGGCGTGGTCATCTCCAAAAAGAAAAAGTAATCTTCCTTAGAAAATCATAGAGTACGGGCTGAACAGCCCGTACTCCTTATTTGACACAATCAGAAAGGCAGGTATTCCATGAAGCGCCTGATAGCAGGATTTTTAAGTGTATGTGTAGCGGTATCGTTGCTGATGACCGGCTGCTCGTCGGGCGGCACGGATAATACTGCGCAGACAGATGGCCCGGTTACCATCACGATCTGGCACGACAAAGAAGATGAAGTCGCGCAGGCGTTGCAGACAGAGTTGGATACGCTTGCCCCGGATATCGTGGTAAAACTGGAAAAGAAAGACGGTCTGACCGATTCGCTGAAGATGGTCGGCAATGACCCGAATTCTGCCCCGGATATGTACTTCTTTGCCCACGATAAAATTGGCGTTTACGCTGAAATGGGCATTCTCGCACCGATAACGGATTTCGTTGACAAGAGCACCTTGGATCAGTACATACCGATGACGATTGAGGCTGCCACCTACAAAGGGAAAGTGTATCAGCTTCCGCTCTACTTTGAGACGCTGCTCTATATGTACAACAGACGTTATATGAGTGACGATGAAGTGCCTTCGACCACAGAAGAACTGTACAAATATATGCAGGAAAACACGAAAGGCGGACATTACGGCTTCGTGGAACAGCACAGCACAGCGTACTATGCTGCGGGCTGGCTCCATGCGTTTGGTGGTTACATTCTGAACGAAAATGGTGAACCCGGCCTCGATGATGAGAACACCATCAAGGCACTGGAATACCACAAGAAATTCGTAGAACTTATGCCCACCGAGGGTGAGTATTCTACCGTGAATACGCTGTTCCGCGAAGGCAAAGCGCACTCCACCATCGGTGGTCCCTGGCTGGTTCCTACGGCGCGCGAGAGCGGTATTGACCTTGGCATTGCACCGATGCCTACTGTAGATGAGACCGGCAACAAAATTGCACCGTATTCCGGTGTGCAGGGTATCCATGTCTTGAAAGTTGCAGCTGAGCGCAAGCACGATGCCATTGCAAAGGTCTTGCAGGTTCTGACAAATGATTCCGTTGGCATTGCGATGGCGAAAGCAAGCGGCTGCGCCCCTGCAAAGCAGAGTTGCTATGATGACCCGGCTATCAGCGGTGACGACATGGTTATGGCTATGTACGATACGGCGCAGGATGCGGTTCCCATGCCGAACGTTCCCGAAATGGACGTTATGTGGACGGTTACGGAAAATCTGCTTGTGGATGTAAACATGAGTGGAAAAGACGTCCGAAGCAGCGCACAGGCCGCCCAGCAGCAGGCAGAGAGCCTTATCAAACAGATGCAGTGATGCGGAAAGGCCGCACTATGAAGAATAATAAAAAAGAAATGTTTTGGGCCTATTTGTGCAGCGCTCCCTCGTTGCTTTTGATTTTGCTGATCGTTGTATTCCCAATTCTGTACACGGCGTACATCTCCTTTACAAACATGAATGTTTACCATTGGTTCAACTTCTCGTTTGTAGGGCTGAAGAATTATAAAGACGCGCTGTTTGTTTTTGATTCCGGCTTTTTGGCGGCACTGCTTCGGACCATACTGTGGACTGTGCTGAACATGGTGCTGCAGTTGGTAATTGCCTTTGTGCTGGCCAGTCTTTTGAACATACAGGATTTTAAGGGTAGGCGAGTCTACAAGACACTGCTTATGATCCCTTGGGCCATGCCGGGCTATGTGTCGATTCTGCTTTGGAAAACCGGCATCTTCAATTCGCAGTTCGGTTTGCTGAACCAGTGGATGCAGAAGCTGGGGCTGGCAACGGTGCGCTGGCTGGCAAACGATGCCTCGGCATTTCTCTGCTGCACGATTGTCAACCTTTGGCTGGCGCTGCCGTTCATGATTATGATTATGGACGGTGCTTTGCAGGCGGTGGATCATAGCTGCTACGAGAGTGCGATTCTCGATGGTGCAAACTGGTTCCAGCGGGCGTACTTTATTACGATTCCCGCAATCCGCCCGATTATTGCTCCCTCGGTGCTGATTACCGTGTTTACGACATTTAAGCAATTCGACGTGGTATACCTGCTGACACAGCAGGCAGGCGCGAAAACCGGTGCCAATATCCACACGATCCTGACCTATGCCTACGAGAACGCCTTTATCACAAACAATTACGGATACAGCTCTGCAGTCTCCATTTTGATTTTTGCTATTTTGATTCTGTTCTCGATGGTGACCAGCCGGAAAGCAAAGGAGGGGTAACAGATGACGCGGCATCAAAAGCGTATGCTCAAGCAGGTGGCCAAGCAGATTTGTCTGCATATTTTGTTCATCGTGATTTGTTTCGTCACGCTGATCCCGATTTTGTATGCACTGTCGGTTTCTTTGAATGCCGACAACAGCCTTGTGAGCTCGGACTTCCGTTTTATCCCGAAGAACTTCACGCTGCGGAATTATGTTGCGGTCTTTACCGAAGAACCTGTCATGCTGTGGTTTAAAAACAGTATGACGCTGGCGGTAGTCACTGTTGTTATTTCGCTGGCGGCAGCAATTCCGGCTGCCTATGCGTTTTCCCGTATGCGCTTTAAGGGGCGCAAGCCGATATTGAAGCAGCTGGTTCTGCTGTACTCTTTTCCTTCCGTCCTTTCCATGTTTGCGATTTATACACTGCTGCGCCCGCTGGGACTGATCAACAGCAAAGTTGGCTTGATTCTGATTTATACCGGAACGATGGATGAGTTTGGTCTGTTGAACATGAAAGGATACTTTGATACGATACCGCGCGAAATCGAGGAAGCGGCGGAAATTGACGGTGCAAGCGGCACCCAGCTTGTCACGCGCATTGTTCTTCCGCTGGCGCGCCCCAGTATTTTGGTTACGGCGGTTATGATCTTGATTTATGTCTGGAATGAATATCTCTTTGCAACGACCTTTATGACAGGTGCCGAGAATTATACACTGGCAGCCGGATTGTACTCTTTGCAGGCAACAGAAATGAGCGGAAGCTGGCCCGTTTTTGCAGCAGCCTCGCTGGTAGTCAGCCTGCCGATTCTGATTGTGTTCTTTGCCGTACAGCGTCATATGACCTCCGGCCTGACTGCCGGTGGTGTCAAAGGTTGATTGCCCCAAACAGGGAGATGACACAATGAATTTTGAAGCCATCCAACACATCCCGATGTCACAGCAGGCACACGGGATTGACCCAAACCATGTTGTGTTCCGGCTGCGCGCCGGGCGCGATGATCTAAAGCACTGCACGCTGTTTTATGCAGATCGAGCCTGCCGCCTGACACCGGTTATTTTCTCGTCTGTAGAGATGCAGGTGGAAGCGCAGGACGAATGGTTTGATTACTTCCAAGTCATCTTGGAAAGCCCCTATAAGCGGATCTGTTACTATTTTGAACTTGACGACGGAACGCAGAAGCTGCTGTATTACGGCGATTTCTTTACAGATCACCGCGTGGACGACAGATCGGAATACTACCAGCTGCCGTTTAACCATCCGGCAGACATTGCAGCACCGCCTGCATGGGCGCAGGATGCAGTGGTTTACAATATCTTCCCGGACAGTTTCGCTACGGGTCGCCGCTTTATCTCTGGCAAATCATCCGAAAAAGAGTGGAACGGTCAGATCACGCGCGGAAAACTCGGCGGAACGCTGCGCGGCGTGATCGAAAATCTGGATTACATTCAAGAACTGGGTGCTACCTGCATTTACATGAATCCGATTTTTGCAGCAGGGGAGTACCACAAGTACGATTTGCTGGATTATCATCACATCGATCCCTGTTTCGGTACAGATGAAGATTTCCGACAGTTGGTCAACGACTGCCATGCACGGGGAATGCGTGTTATTATTGATGGTGTATTCAACCATGTGGGGTGGAATTTTTTCGCTTTTGATGACGTGGTGCGCAATGGCGAAAACTCAAAATATAAAAACTGGTTTTACCATCTGCAATTCCCTGTAGAGCGGCCGGAAGACCCCGAAACCTATCCGACCTATGAATGCTTCGGCTATGAGCGCATGATGCCGAAAACCAACACCTGCAACCCGGAAGTACAAGACTATTTCTGCGAGGTGGGCCGCTATTGGGTGCGGGAATTTGATATTGACGGCTGGCGTCTGGATGTTGCCAGCGAGATCAATGATGGATTCTGGCGGGCATTTCGGCAGGCGGTGAAAGAAGAAAAGGCAGAGTGTATCCTTATTGGTGAGGTGTGGGAGACTGCCCAGCATTGGCTGAACGGTGATATCTTCGACTCCACCATGAACTACGATTTCCGCAAGCATTGCCGCCGATTCTTTGCCGAGCAGAGTATTGATGCAGCAGAATTTGATGCCCGCGTGACCAATATGCGGATGCGGTATAAACTCCCGGTACTGTACGCGCAGCTCAATCTGCTGGACAGCCATGATGTGAGCCGCTTCTATTCGCTGTGCGAAAAAGACCCGGCAAGAATGCAACTCGCTATACTTTTCCAGATGACCTTTACAGGGATTCCGTCCGTCTTTTATGGTGATGAGCGTGGTATTTACGGCTTACAGGAAGCAGAGTACCGCCATGAAATGACGTGGTCGCAGGAGCCGCCGGCCTTGGCAGAGTTTTATAAAAAGGCGATGCATCTGCGAACGGAATACCCGGCCCTTTGCCGAGGCAGCTACCATACCATTAAGGCCGAAAAGGAAAACGGGCTGTATGGGTATGAGCGCACCGATGAGAAAGAAAAAATCACTGTGTTCCTCAACAATCAATCTGCCTCCGCAGAGATTCCTCCGATGAACGGAAAGATGCTGTGGCAGCAGGGATACGAGGAAAAGAACAACAGCCTTGCCCCTATGGGGTTTGCCGTATTCACACAGGAGGTGTAAAACGTGAGCGTGACGATTCAGGAAGTGGCCGAAGCTGCGGGTGTGTCCAAGGCAACCGTCAGCAAGGTGTTGCATAAGTCATATTCTATATCGCAGGAAACCTGTGACCGGGTAAACGCGGTCATCAAGGAACTGGGGTATCAGCCGAATCGCCGCGCACAAAGTTTTGCCACCGGTGCAACAAAAACGATTCTCTTTTTGGCAGAAATGCAGCATGGCGTAGGATTTGATAACCCGCATCTGTTTGAAATCATGGCCGGAGTAGAGAACGCGCTTTTCGAAAAAGGGTATGGCCTCATTGTGCAGCACAGCACGGCGCTTGATCTTTGGCAGCATTTCGATGAACTGCTGCAGGGCTCCTATGTGGATGGTGTAATTCTGCACGCATCAGTTGTGTCAAAGGATGTGGCCCTTTGTCTGGCCCACACGGAATTGCCCTACATTGTTGTAGGTGCGCCGGATTTCTCCAACCAGCTTTGCTGGATCGATACCAATAACTCGGTGGCCGGGCAAATTGCAGTTACACATCTGTGGCGCAACGGATATGACAGGATCGCGTTCATTGGCGGTCCAAAGGAAGATACAATTTCTGCGCACCGTCTGAGCGGCGCACTTGCCACTCTGAACGAGAAAATCCCGGCAGGATATTTGCGGGAAGGACCGCCCACCAGTGAGGGCGGCGCAGCAGCCGCACGCGCCCTGCTGGAACTGCAGACACGGCCCAACGCCGTGATTTGCGCAAACCAGTATATTGCTTTTGGCTGTGTAAATGAACTGAAGGCTTCCGGAGTACGCATCCCGGAAGATATGGCTGTTATCACATTTGACGATTTTCCATTTTCTAAAATCATTGAACCGCAACTGAGTGTTGTGAACCTCGATATGTATGATATGGGTGAGCAGGCTGCGAAAGTCGTTCTGCGGCGAATCCGGACACCGCAGTATCTTGTACAATCGCAGACCACGCTGCCGATATTGATAGAACGACAATCGACAAAGAAGTTACCGTAAAGGAGGTAAGTATGGCTAAACATTTGGCAAAAAAGGCGGCGTGCCTTATCGGATCTGCAGCAGTTGCACTCTCGATGACGCTCGGAGCATTCCCTGTGTATGCGGATTCCGCTGCATCGGCTCCGGAACTGGGACCAGTTACGTCCAAGGATGTCGTCTACCAGATCATCACGGATCGTTTCTATGATGGAGACACATCCAACAATGTTCCCGCAGGATTTGATGCAACGCTCTATGATGGAACCGGGCAGGATCTGAAGCTCTACCAAGGCGGCGACTGGGCAGGCATCATCGAGAAGATACCTTATTTAAAAGGTATGGGTGTTACGGCGGTTTGGATCTCCGCACCGTATGAGAACCGTGATACGGAGATTATCGACTACCAAAGCGATGGCAGTCTCAACCGGTGGACGAGTTTCCACGGCTACCATGTTCGCAACTATTTTGCGACAAACAAGCATTTCGGAACGCTGAACGAGTTCAGGGAACTGCGGGATGCACTGCACGCCAATGGCATTAAGCTGGTTATCGATTTCGTGACCAACCACACCAGCCGGGAAATGAACCCTACCGCGAACAATATCCCGGAAGATGGCAAGCTGTACGAGCCGGATCGCAAAGAGGATGGTACTTTTGCATTCGATGAGAATGGTGAGCCGTATGATTACAATGGGGATGGCTTGGTAGAAAACTTGATTGCCGATCCTCAGAATGATACAAATGGATGGTTCCACGGTTTGGGTGACCGTGGCGATGATAGCAGCCGATATGGCTATCGCTATAAGGACCTCGGTTCGCTGGCTGATTTCTCACAGGAGAATCAGGATGTTGCGGCATATCTGGAACAGGCAACTCTGTTCTGGGCGGATATGGGTGTAAACGGTATCCGCCATGATGCCACGCTCCATATGGATGCAGCATTCGCAAAGGGGCTGAAAGATGCGGTTGATTCGCATAATACGATCACCCAATTCGGTGAGTTTTTCATCGGGCGGCCTGACCCTAAATATGACGAGTATGTCTATTTCCCGAAGCAGACGGGCATAAACAACCTTGATTTCGAGTTTTATCGCGCAGCGTCCACGACCTTTGGCGATTTCTCGACAACGATGGCGGACTTCGGCAATATGCTGCAGTACACGCAGGACGATTATGACTACGAAAATCAGGCGGTAACGTTCCTCGATAACCACGATGTGACGAGATTCGGCTACACGCAGAGAAGCCAAAAGACCTACAATGCAGCCTTGGCGACGTTGCTGACATCTCGTGGTGTTCCCAACATCTACTACGGTACGGAGCAATATGTTGTCCCCGCAGATGGCAGCGATGTCTCTGGACGTATCTTCATGCAGACGGATAGTTCGTTTGATACAGATACAACGGCCTACAAGCTGATTGGCAAGCTGTCGGAACTGCGTCAGCAAAATGATGCCATTGCGTATGGTACTACCACGATTCGTTACAGCAATGATGATGTCCTTATCTACGAGCGGAAGTTCTATGATGATGTTATACTTGTTGCAATAAATCGCCAGCCGGATAAAGCGTATACCATTGACAATGTGGAAACGCTGCTCCCGGAAGGTGAGTATGTGGACTTCCTCGGTGGTATGCTGAACGGTGAAAATATCAGCGTCTATGCCTCTACAGGAATCAAC
>ERZ869983.735-NODE-735-length-10409-cov-5.843980_pt1 | contig 10409 bp, 8 predicted proteins | sample MGYA00521106_ERZ869983 | MGnify/ENA primary metagenome ERZ869983 (study PRJEB32232, sample SAMN07284972) | human gut metagenome | biome: human-associated habitat; material: feces | host: Homo sapiens | place: Tanzania | collected 2014-04-05 ...
ACGGAACTTCCCTCTATTTCTTCTGGAGTCCTGCGGCCTTGCAACACGCCCTTCCGTAAAATTTTTGTAATCAATATGCTCCGCAACCGAACCGTCCTCAAAAAGAACATCCATATCTATATGTTTTCGATATGCAATAATTGTAGCTTTGAGCCCATTGTTCATAATACCTGTTTCTCCGACACGATCAATCGGAGGCCTGATGGACCCGTTTAAAAATTCTTTATATGCTGCATGCCTGGCAATATAGCCATCTTCAAACCTAACATCAATATCGGCATAAGCTCCATACCGAATAATCTCAGCTTCAAGCCCGCAGTTCATGGTTCTCTTTTCTCCAAGTCTGCGCTTTGCCTGTTCTTCAGGTGTGTCATCGGGACGGCCGATCATTCCTAACTTAAAATTCGTATAAGTCGTGTGTTTGGCAACAGCTCCATCCTCAAACTCTACATCTAAATCCATGGACGACCGGTAAGCAATAATCCTGCACGTCTCACCACTGTTCATGGTAGCTTTCCTGCCGATTCTGTCCCGATACTTATAGTCGCACTTGTCACATAACTGTCTTTTTGTAAGACCACGAGCATTCAGCGGCAGTATATATTCCCTTCCGCATGGTCTGTGACGGATTCTGACATGAGCTTCATCCTCGTATCCAGTCACCTCGTATTCTCCGTTCCAGGAAAGATCTATTCTTTTCTGCAGCAGCTCCAGGCCATCATATTTCCTCTCGCATATCGGACATTCATATCCATAAGACCTGGCCAAGCCGAAAGAATGGTAAATCGTCCCACAGTGCGGACATGTATTGCTTACAATCTGACATCCTTCTTTTTCTCTTCCTTTGATCTGCTCTATGAACTCGTCAGGCTCATACTTTTCACAGAAAGCTTTGATAATGCAGTTAATTGTCAGCCTGCCCAGTATCAATCGTCCGGTCTTTGTACCGGCAAGCAGGTCTTTTATATCATCTAACGTGACTTTTGGCTGATGCAGATAAACCTGGTAGAGGAATTTCGCATACCGGAGGCTTTCTTCATCTGCTGGAACAATCGGTTTATCGCTGTCATAGATTGAGTAAATCTGTAACCTGCAGCCATGCTTTGCACAGGCTGTTACACCATAGAGCGAATGCCATGCTCTGATATAGGGGCGTCTCCCGTTTGCCATGTCTTCAGCCAGGCATTCCTGGCAGCACATCAGCGCTTTGCAATGATTATTTTTATTACCTGGAATCATATGAAAATCTTCCGCCTGCCGGATGACCTGTTCTGCCACAAGAACATTCATGCTTTCATTACGAAACGGCATCATCGTGCTGAATTCTGAGTGTCTTGACATAATCTCTTCCAGCGTTGGAAACTTATCACCTTCATATTTTCTGCAGATATTCTCAAGCTCTAATAATTCCGCACTTCCCTCAAAAGCAACAGAGAAAGCCTTTTTTGACATTCCGTTAACTGAAAACAAAGCTTCCAGCCATGACACAATGTTCTCATCCGGATATATCCGAAACCATATTGGAAATTTGTATTTGTTCAATTGTATACACTCCTTTCTTTAATCTCTTCACCTATCCATGATTCGCCAGATCCTGCAGGATATTTCCTACTCATTCATAGCTTTTTTCAAAGCTGTAAGCCCCTGGCTTGTCTCTCTGTCAATCGCAGCTGCATCGCTTTTCCCTTTCTTCGCCTGATTAGCTGTGGCGGTATTTTTACGTTTCACCTTTGCGTTTGCCTTTTTCAATATTTCCATAGCCTTCTGTGCAAGAAACTTCGAAGGGTGATCCAGGATATCCGGTTCCTTATCGATTGCCTGTCTGATTGCGCGGTTAATCTGCGTTTCAGTATAATTTGAAGTGTCGCTGATTGACTGGAAAGCTCTGCTGCGGACCGCTTCTCTTTTCCTGGTCAGTTCGCCAGCTGCCATCATATCGAACAACCTTCCTTTTTCTTCGTCATTTTCCGTAGCGACCTCTTTAGCCTGCCTTGCATAGAGCTTTGTAATATACTCGTGATACTGTGCATCTTCCGGATCATCAGGATCAGCGAGCAGTTTTCGGAGTGTCTCCATGTCCCTCCCAATCGTTTTCTCGATGAATGGCACATCAATCGGCTCCATGCGCTTCTCGATTACATCCTTCGTCTGTATAGTAATCACGATGTATTTCAGGAGTGCTATATTCCTGGATGAATGGTACATGAGAAGTTCCTCAATTTCTGTTGTGAACGGACTTTCCACGTTCCCGAACTGATATCTCCAAAGTGTCTTGATTGCATTCTCAAACAAACGTACATTATTCTTCGTAACCTCGTCTGCATTGATAATGTTTTTTGCTACGCGCCTGTTAAGCCTGTCATATTCCAGTATAGCTCTATATCCGTCATCGTTACCAATGAGTCCGAACTGTGCCCCGGTTGCCTGTGTGATACTTACAATGTCCTCGATGTTCTTCTTTTTTGGCGAGAAATCAAGGAACTGTACTTCATCTACGATGATGAGTCCAACATGATAGAGTTCGATCCATTTCTTTACAAGCCCTTCTGTTGCAGAGATACTCTTGGCCCCAACGGCCCTTCTTCTATGGTAATCTCCGGTATCCAGAAATCTGTCAAATGCTGCGGCAATGGATTCAAACACGTCTCTGATATCTTTTCTGAGCGCTGTCACCATGACGATGGGGATCTGTACATAGCTGCAGTCCTCAAACTCATGATAGATTACATTAGGATACATGCGACACGCTAAGTTCACAGCCATAGTCTTTCCGCATCCGGTCTTCCCATGAAGCAGAAATCCAATCGGGCTTGGGGCCTCCAGCTTCTGATACAGAACGATAGCACGTCCAAAGCTTCCTTTCCCATACGCTTTCTCATCTTCGTTTGCGGAAATCATGACGTCAGCCCCTTTATATCTGCGGTCCAAAAACTTCCAGATTGTACGGGCTACATCTACATGAATTCCAAGTGGGATCATTGCCATGTCGATGTCTTCTATTGCGGCTAATTTTTCAGCAGTACTCATTTTTTCTACCTGTTCTCTGTCGTATCCCGGAGGATTAACCATTCCAAGAGCCAGGATATCCCTTACCGAAGGCATCTTCGGCAATGCGCATACATCAGGATTATCTTCATATCCGGCGACTCTGCGGTACTGCGCATCTACCATGCTCCCCGCGGTCAGGTCTACATCATCATAAAGATTTTCATCTTTTCTAAGTTCACGGAATGTTAAATTACATTTCAGTCTCTCCATGTTTTCTTCCTTTCTTATACTTCGTCTTCTATCAGTGCCAAGATACGATTGATTTCTTCTTCTCGGCTGAGTTTTCTGTCTCCCATCGTCCTCATTTCATCTGGGATTCTCAAATGCTCAATCGCTGCCAGCTCTCCCTGCTGCTTTGTTAATGTTTCTTTCTTAGGTTCCGGATCAATGGAACTATAAGAACGTTTCGTAATTCCATCTGGATCTTTTCTCATTTCCTGTTTCTTGGCTGTTTTATCCTCCGGATGCGCTTTGCCGTATTTTTTCTTCTTCTTTGGATTCAGGGCTTTTGCCATTTCTGCCTGTTTCTCTACCGTATCCTGCAAATTCAGTTTCGTGTCCAGATATACCTGTTTTGCTTCTTTCATTACTTTTGAGTCCCTCTTTTTACGGATACACTCGTCGTATTCATCCCAGGTTAAGTCTGCGTATGTATACTGCTGTTCAATCTTTTCTGCAAGAGGTACTCTGTGGATCTCTTTTTTGTATCTGATATAGACATTCCTGATATCGTCCACATTGTATCTGACCTCAATATCTTCCGGATGTGGTTCATCTTTTAAAATATCCAAGAACCATGGTTCCTGCGAATAAAAACGCAGTTCCGTCTTATAGAAGGTGTACACGATACCTTTCCTGCGGTTCCATGTAAATTTTCTTTTTTCTTCTTCCTTTGCCAGCATTGCAAACAGATAGGCTGGTCTTGTTGCATCATTTACATTGGTTGGATCTCCTGCTCTACCATGAGCTTTTTCGTATGCGAAAATCCCTTTCGGTGTTGGAGATACGTCATTATCCAGATACTTTTTGTCAATGAGTCCCTCAAAAACACGGCGGTTATACAGGATCACTGATTGGTAGACCAGTCCTCTTATTTCTTCCAGTGTCAGACATGCATCCCCTTTAGCTAAGTCTCCGCCACGGTATTTATCTTCTACATATCCGTTATTCTTTAACTGTGCCTTTAAATAGGTCTGAACCAGTCCATTGAAGGATTCGACAACCCCTTTTAAAGAACCGCATCCGGGTGGAACCGGAGTATTACGGATGCCCAGTTCCCCCATTGCTTTGCTATATGCCTTGGACATATACTCTGAGCCTCGGTCACAACGGATCTCGTTTGGTACGATCATGGACGGCCAGTCTTCCTCATCATAGTCAATGTTATAGCCTTTCGTCTGGTTCTTATGCGGTTCCAGGAGTGACAGAAACACCTGCTGAAAGCCACGCATGCTGTTATTTTCAAGACTTACATATGCACCGATGCAGATTCCGCTCAATACTTCGACCATACAGTATACGACAGCTTTTCCAAGAACAGTTTCTCCATCATTCTGGTCGACTACATAACAGCCAAGCTCCATCTCATCTGCTTCAACAATCTGTCCCAATTCATAGACCCCGGTTCTGCTGTTTCCAACCAGCTGTCTGTTATTGTTCTGCTTGTCTCTCTCATCTTTTCCCTTGCAGGAATAGTCTTCTGTATGCTTTCTGATATAGTTGTAGAGCATTTTGTATGATACTGATCTTTCCTCTTCCGGAAGTGTTACCATCTTGACAGAAGAACCATCTGGCGCCTCGACCGGTTCACGAAAATACTGGCGCAGAACTGCGTCATATGCCTGTCCCGGTTTTCCATACTTTACGAACATCTTAAGACCGTATTTGAGGATTTCATCAACGTCATTCTTTGGATTCTCGTAGTCTTTTGAATGGGGTACTCTTTTTCTATAATTACCTTTGCGATGGTCAACAAGACTGAATTTATTGCGGCCGGAACGAAGATAATCATAAAACAAAGTTCTCAAATGCCTTCTTGAAATATTAAGAAGTATTGCATCTGCATCATGGTTTACCCGCAAACGACATTTGATAGGATATTCTTCTCTGAAAATAGCTTCCATTACTTCTGCACGGTGGTTGATTGTCTCCATTTCTTCCGGTGAAATCGAAAAAGACGATCCCGTTTTTTCTTTTATCTTCACACACTCTCTGTTTTCAATTGCTGTAATAAGTTCCGCAGTATCTTTCAGCCTTAATTTGTTATTTTTAAGGTTAATCAGATTAACATTTTTATCTCTCACATCGAAAACTCTCCATTCCTGGTCTTCGAAACTGTAAATATCACCTCTTCTGATAACAGGTGAATCCTCTTTTTCTTCAGCCACCTGATTTTCATCGCCTTCAAGAGTGATAACTTCCAGTGGGTCTATTCTCTCTTTCTTTTCGGATGTTTCGTTATTTTTTAATTCTTCCATTATGTTATCTCCTTTCTGTAATTTCTTCATGAATGTCACGTGCCACTAATACTCGTTTATACAGCTCATCAATATCGAAACCAGCACGCTTTACAATCTCACGGAAATCCAGAATCTGTTTATCCATCGGGATATGTACATATTTATGTGCAATCAGATATTTCAGTTTCTGTTCTTTGCTGATCACCTTAAATGATTCATAATAGCTCATGACACTTTTTACATTCCACACAAGTACCTTGTTAATATCTTCATTCGTTACCAGCTTAAACCTCACTTTCTGAGATTCCCAATAGATCTGTTCTGCTCTCTGACGCATTACCAAATTGTGCAGCCTTGATTCTTTTCCACGGTAGGTACGTTTATTTGGATCAAATTCGCTTCTGTCATATTTGACTGAGAACGCTGTTTTGCTTCCATCATCGTAATCTACTAAGAAATCTGTGGTCCACCATGGAGCTTTCTTCATCCCAAGTTCTTCTGCAATGGCATTCATCCTGTCTGTATCTAAAAGATACTGTTCGCGGATATGTTCCACATTGTCCTGCCAGCGGATTGTTTCATACACCGCAACTTCTGTCTGCGACAGGCAGTGGATCAATCTTTCTTCAAAGGGATCCCAGATGACTGATGCTGTACCCCGCCCCTTATATTCTCTGACCAGAATAAATGGGGTATAGTCTTTCCCGTATCCCTGACAACGTCCTTCTTCGATTTTTCGTTTATGTGATTTCAATGATTTCTCCTTCCTGTTTATTTTTTTGCCTTCGCAATTTATATGCCTGATTTCTCATGTGCTTTTATTTTTGCATACAAATAAACGACCTTTTTCAAACAATTTTCAGACAATAATTCATCTGCAAATACCGTTTTTATACGGTTTTATTTCATTTTTTTGAAACTTCTAATTTTCGGACAACATTTTTAAATAATATGATACAATGTAGTGGTTAGTCCTAGTAACCATTACAAAAAGAGAGGAGGTTGTGCCATGAGTGAGTGGTGGCTGTTTCGTAATACACGAATTGAAAATATAAACGAACAATACGAAATAGCACGCAAATATTTGCCAGATACAACCCGCTGGCTCGGCTCAGAATACAACTACTTCTACATAAAATGTTGCGACGTGGCTCGTTCTGTCTATTCAGACGGTGACATACTTAAAGGTGAGATTTCCCCACGTCGCCCTGTTCAAAGTGGCGATACGTTATATGTAGCAAATATCTATGTACTTGGCGGTACTCTGCCAACAATACAAAAAACACTAAAATTCCTTCAAGACAAACAGATCCACCTGCGAATCCCATCGCTTGATTATGACGACAAAGATGATACCCACGACCATGAACTATTATCCGGAACGCTTAACCAAATCCATAACTATCGTCAGTCGCAGCCTATCGAGCAGCTTCCTGGTCACAGAAAAGCTCCTGGAAGACCGAAACGTCGTATATCTCTAATGGGCTTGCAACGAGCAGAATTTAATGTCATAGAACAATACTGCCTACATAAAACTACAGAACGCCAAGCAATGAAATTATTGGCAGGTAAGCTTCCGGATAATAAACCCATTACTCGTTACATATTCCGAAAATTAGTTGATGAATACAGGAAAATGTTCCCAGATTCGGGCGAGATCGATGCTGATCAATATAATGTATAAGTACGGTGCTCCGCATCATAGTCCGTCATCACAGACGCAATATGCCCCGTATCTGGATCGATAAAAATGGCATGTCCCCAAAATTCATTGATGGTCGTGTTAATAAGAAGCGAATAGCCACGTTTCTGGCCATCATCAAGCCATGATCTAAGGATGCCGCCCAACTCAAAGTCTGTTTCCTGATCACAGCAAAATTCCGGTTTCGTAAACAAGCTTACGTATCGAATGTCGCATCGAGTTTTGAAAATAGCCAAATTCCCTTCGTATGTCTTCGGATAAAAAACCAACTTGTCAAGGCTGCTCCAAAGCTTTGCCCAATTGGCCCCTTTCAGCTTCTCCATCCCGTCACCAATAAGGGCTTCCGTATTCCTCATCAATTCAAGGTAGTTCCTTACTTCCTCGTTAAGTTCCTTGCTCTCCGGGTTTGTGAATTCAATTTTCTCCATGTGTTTCCTCCTTTTTGAATACATAATTTGTTTGTGCCTAATTTTGTCCCTATTTTTAGGGATAAATTACTTTGGTATATACTATATGTCAGATTTAAACGGCACTTTTATTTTTTCATACAGCCTCAAACTGAATGTTGTAATTTTGCCTGTAAATCAGCGCTTTTTCCTAATTGCAACTCAAAAGAAATCTTACATACATGTTCTATTTAGGCATAAAAATACCCACAAGCTTATTAGGCCTGTGGGCATTCTTAAATATTCTTATTTGAAAAGTGTGCGCTCTTCTTCCAGTCTACTGAAATATTCCTCAAAATATTTCGATAAATTTTTTTCTGTAGCAACAGTTTTAGATATTCCTGATTCTTCGCAAAACTGTTCCAGCTGATTGCTAATCTCTCTTGCTAGTTTGATATTAAGGATTTTTGCATCTTTTTTCTGTCTTGGCATATTAATCTACCTCCTATAAAAGACTTTCCAAATCCGTAAGAAGCGAGACAATCTGTAAATTATCAAACAACCCGGCAAAATGAAGCTCCTCTTTCAACAAGTCCTGGCAAATTGCCTTAATTCATTTATTTCCCCCTTATTTATTTCTATCTCTATCCCTTATAAAAATCTCTAACGTTAGAATTCTTGATTTTTTTGAGTGTTTCATACTATCAATATTCTGAAAGGAAAAAATATTGATATTATTTCAATTTAATTTAAGGTACATCAAATAAACTGTATCTGTTCATATTTCGCCACCCTTTCTTATAACTACTTTCTTTTGGTGCAATAGTATGGGTACTCCCCGTTTTATTGCGTGTGAAAGACAGAAAAGGTACTCAATCTGAGTTCCTATATTCTGTCTTTTGATCTATATTTAGTTAGCTTTTGTTTTTCCACAGCCACTGCACTTGTAGCCTGTCAATTCCTGTCTTGTCGTAGCAGGTGAATCCACAACATATTTTGTTTCATACACTGCATCATGATGCACGGTATTATATCCTGTTACTTCTTCAATAAAAACTGAATGGAAACCTCCTGCTTCATAATTTAAAGCATGCTGTTTATTATGTCCCCACGGATCAGCAGTAATATCTGCTCCACACTGGTTACAGATCGAATGTTCCTTCATTTCTGTAACTGGGACCTGTTCATCATAAGCAGCCTGCACCAAGACCTGCTCATTATGTCCTTTTTCAGGAACATTTACCGTCTTGTACTGAGCCACCCAGTTATGTGTATGTTCGGCTGGTTTTGAACCACTGTTATTCGATGGCTTTGATGTGCCAGAGTTATTGCTACTATTTGAAGGTTTAGAAGAAGGTTTTGAACTGCTTGAGCTTGAACCACTGTTATCCTTCTTTGATTCTGAAGTATTTGATTTATTAGAAGAATCGGCTTTTGCTGTTTCTTCCTTCTTCTCCTCTTTCTTTTCTTCCTGTTTTACTTCCGTTTCGTCTTTTTTCTCATCTTCCGTTTTTGCAGAATCTTCACTTGGTTTTAAAGTGGCAGTAGTGCCATCTTTTTTCGTTACATCTAGATTGACTTTATCATCCTTTAAAGAAACATCCACTTTCTTTGTATCTGTAGTATCTACATCCTTGAATACGAATGTTTTGTCCTGATCTTGTAAACCAATCTTCACATCTAACTTATCGCTTTCTTTTACATCATAGTATAAAGTACGTTCTTCTTTGTTTTTTACAGCGTCACCATCTTCCAATAAGTTATCACTGAAGTTTTCTTCAGAACTTGATTTTGTTTCAAATACTGTGATTTTCTTTCCAGTATTATTTGTCATCTTCAAAGATTTTGAATCCTTGGTTTTTTGACCAATTGATTTTACTTCTTTTTTCTTAGCAACTTCGGATGTCTTTGTATCTTTTGTGTTTGAAGAATTAGAACATCCAGTCAAAATCATACTTAATGCAATCGCACCTGCTGTTAAAATTTGTTTTGTTTTCATATATAATGCATCCTTTCCTGATCTATTTTGTTAAGGCAAATTGCCTTAATTTTTTAATTATTCTCTTTACAACTATATTTTACCATGTATCCTTTCAAAAAATGCTAGATTTTTGTGCGAAATTCAGGGTGAATTTCATGTTTTTTGCTGTACTACACTGTGAATATAAAGAAACTCGACCTTATTTTAATATTAAGGCAATCTGCCTTAAGTTTTATTTATCCCATCCACTGATTTTTACATCATAGAGCACTTGAATCTTCTCAACGCATTCTTTTATGATTGGTTGTCTATATCTAATAAGTGCAGACCATATTTCCTCCCATCTTCTTTCATCATCTTCATCATCCATAATCTTCTCACCAGCCAAACCAACCACGTTATCTAAATCTGTTTTCTTTAAATGTTTAAATAATTCTGCAACTGGAATTGTCTTTTCTAAATGCTGTAGAACCAAGGACTGATATTTTTGTAAACAATCATCATACTTCTCAAAACAAGCTACTTCCTCAAAGTTATCCGATCTCACATCATCATCTAGTTTACTTGCAAGAACATAAGGTTTTATAGTGCAAGCATAATATAGAATTGCAAAATTTGTTTCTCCATTGAATGCTAACAATTGAGGGGAATGACCTCCCTGATTGTAAAGTAAAACAGCCTTCATTTTTTCTTCCTCCATTCTTAAGGCAAATTGCCTTAATTCTTGAAATCATAAAAAAGACAGAATATCAAATTCTGCCTTTTGCTTATGTCAAACTATTTTAAATGGGCACATACAATTTTTTAAGGAAAGATGTATAAAAGGGCTTGAT
>ERZ869983.739-NODE-739-length-10379-cov-5.484372_pt1 | contig 10379 bp, 6 predicted proteins | sample MGYA00521106_ERZ869983 | MGnify/ENA primary metagenome ERZ869983 (study PRJEB32232, sample SAMN07284972) | human gut metagenome | biome: human-associated habitat; material: feces | host: Homo sapiens | place: Tanzania | collected 2014-04-05 ...
GCTCTTCCGATCTCCTTATTTACTCCCCATACTTTGGCTCCTCATACACCAAGTTGTTTATAGACTACTCGGTAGGTTTTGTATCTGTAATCTCATAACCACCACTAAGAGAAGGGGCAAACTTGTAGTAGAGAGTTTGGAGATATTTGGTAGGATTACCCTTCCAAGTTGTTCCATTATCAATCTGATTACAAGTTACAACTAGTTTTCCTGAGGTTCTGCCATTCTTCACCATTTCTTCACCAAGGCTTTCCATAGTTCCAGACGCCTTGCTTGACTGAATATTAATATTGGTGAGACCAATATGCTTGCCATAATTTGATACAGGATAATAATCTCCTGTATCAAGAGCTGTTGCTGTCAATGCCGGCAGATGCTTGATGTCGAAGTTGTCCCAATTAAAGTTATAAATATGTATATAGGAAACGCCTTCTCCTAACTTTGTAAGTTGTGGAACGTAACCAAATGGTGCAAGTTGTGCATCAAAAAAAGTTGTTTTTAAATCTGTTATACCATATCTGTTGAACATATTTACATCAGGTATTACAACCTTCTTGTCTATTGAACTACCAGCAGATGTAATTTGTAAAAGAAGTGAAGGCTCAAATACAGACAGTATCGTTCCATCTGCATTAGAACCAAAACTTACCCATGCATCTTTACCTAAGGAATACTCTTGCTTTATAGACATGGCAGTATTATTCATATCAAGATTACCCTTCAATAATCTCACTTTGCATCCATTTGTTTGAAGATTGAGAGTTACCCCATTAGGTATAATGAATCTCGTCTCATTCATCTTATACAAGTTATCGTTATCAACGACTCCTTGAAGTTTTGTTACTAAACACTTCATAATTTACTATATTTTAATTAATGATTATACTGAATATTTATAATAACTATCGAGAAATTTAATTCTGTTTGTAAGCCAGTTTGCTACTCTTTTCGGTGAGTTATAGAACCCACATAATGCAGGTGCCCTATCATACACCTTTGAAAATGGAGGTATGCCTATACATTCTTTGATACATTTAAATACATAAACAGGATTGTTGCCATCAATGTAACAAATGTCTCCAACAGAATAGCTTTTTGATTCATTATACAACTCTTCTGTTTGAGTAACAAGTTGCATTCTAATAAGTTCCCAATTTTCCTTATTGATGTTACTTGCGCGATATGATGGAGTCTGGTTGTATAATTCTAAATCTTTCTTTAGATTATTATATCCAACCATAGCTACCCATTTGTTCAATAAACTCATAACATTATTTACAGAAAAGACTCCTAGGTCTCGAAGTTCTTTATATCTGGTTTTGATTTCTGTATCAAAAACTTCATGGAATCCCAATACTTCCCAGTCGAATATACCTCCAGTATCAGAACCTGGCACAACACTTGTACCATTCCAATGTTGCCCTAAGATACTATCTACATCATATAAAGTAGGTGCCCATTGAAGACCATTCCAAGTACACCAAATCCAGTTTTTAGCAAAGCCGTCGAGATTGTATAAAAGCTGACTTGTAATGTAGTAGTCTATGAATGGATTTATAAGGAAATACTTTTCAAAAGTTTCCTTAGTTTTGTTTGCATCAATATCTGCTTTACAGCCAGACCATCTTATGATGTAATCCTTTACTTGCTTGCTCAATTTGTCTGTTTCAGACAATTCCTTAGGGTTATCTCCATCATAGTCATTTCCATCAATATCTTTCAACTTTTTAGGATTTCTGACCTCAAATGATTCCCAATGAATAGTTCCACCCCAAAGTGTACCTTTATATATTGAACCATCAAGAATAATGTTCTCTGCTTTTTTCTTATCAGCATAATACACTTCCTTTGATTTTTTCAAGTTCCATGTAAATACACCCATATTGGTTTCATTTCCACTATTGTCTACCCATGTGATAACAATAGGGAAACCATCTGGGTGGCATTTTGCTCCAGTAAAGAAGTCTTTCTTAACATCACCCAAGCCATCTGTTACGCTGTTATTTGAGTAGCTATATTCATAAGGATATTGTTGCCCCAATGGTCTAGACTTATAAACCTGCTCCATCAACCAATAGCCTACAATACACTGACCTCTGAAAGCATCAATGTAGTACTTCTTTAAATGAAAGCTATCTTGTGTTGGAAAATCGCCAAACTTAATCTCGCTTCCATCAGCAATATCTATAGCCATATTCTTAACATAATAAGCCATAGAAGAACTTCCTTGTGCATTCAAGATAACTGGCTTACGGAAATAGTTACCATCCTTGTCATTATACTCAATCTCTGCTTCAATATCATCCTGCTTTGTTGTAGGCAACTTGGGAGCATAGATTCTTACTTGTGATGCAATTCTAGGGATAGGTAATTCTATATGGCTATCTTTACTGAAATCAGATGGATTTTCCATCTTGACACCAGCAGATTTGAAGGCTTCACTTACTTCGGTTGCAGCTTCATCAGATAATTCTATGTGATTAGCTGAAATCTTATGTTCATGGCGAGTACCTTCTGAATCTCTATAGCCAAGAATCTTATTTTCTGCATCAGTTGTAATTTCTGTTCTTCCCTCAGGGTCTTCAATGTGCTCAAACTCTGTTGGGATAGTCTCAGACTTAGCATTATGGATATAGTGACTACCATCAGGATTTGTGGAAGAGAGAACTTTTCCTTCTGCATCCTGCTCAACTGCAAGATACTCCTCGTTATCCTGCAAAGAGAAAACATCAAGGAGTTCTTTGAGATTGTTATCTGTTGTACCTACCTTCTCCTGCAATGAAGCAACATCTGTCTGAAGCTGAGAGATAACTTTCTTCAAGGCATTAACAGCATGAATTTCTCCAATGATTTCTCCGTCTCTTCTAATACCAAGAAGTACATGGTCTGCTGCATCAAGCCAAAGGGCAAAGAACTCTTCATTCTGCTCAACATGATACATTTCATTGAGAGGGAAATATGGCTTACCTGAGTCTCTGTAGATACCAAAGAGAAATCTATCCTTGGAATCTTCTACAGCCATAATAAACTCCTCATTTTCGATTACTCTGAATGGAGTATCTTGAACATTACCTTCATCATCCTTGATAGTTGTCTTATCAAGATTCTTTGCAACATTATCAAGATTAGTCAAGATACCAGTAAGTGTCTCTGTATTCTCTATTTCTGCAAAGAACTTCTTCAACTCATTCATGGTGTCAATAACATTGGTTGTGTCCTCATCACCCATGATGGTTGCTACTCTCTCTGCAAGAAGAGTTACCTGCGATTGCAATCTGTCCTCTACTGCACTTGTCTTTCCAAACTCAGGAGTACCATCCCAATGAATACCGAAGAGAAGTTTATCCTCTGCATCTACCTTGGCAAAGATGAACTCCTCATTCTGAATGTAGCGGAATGGAGTTTCTACTAAGGCTCCTTCTTCGTCTTTGATGACTGTCTTATCTATGACTTCCTGCATTGTACCAAGAGTCTGCTCAGTCTGCTCTCTGGAATCATCTACCTTTTGGGCAGCTTCATTGGCTTTTGCAATTGCTTCATTAGATGCAGTAACAGAATCAGTTATCTCTTGATGAATAGTTGGATCCAATTTTTCTTTAGAAACAGCACCATTTGCAAATTTTTCTGTAGTTACACTACCATCAGCCAGCTTAGAAGTGGTTATTGAACCATCCCTAATCATAAGATTAATTTTCTTACTAGGCTTATCATTAAGAGCTGATTCACCAATATATTTCTCTTTATTCATAACTTATCTATTATTTTTGCACAAAGATACATATATTGGAAGTATTCTATTAGTACCTTATGAATTCCCTTATGAAAGTTAAAGCAAACAAAAAGGAATTAGTTACCAAGAAAAAACATATCTAATAAAAATCTTAGAGTATATACAATATATAATAATATTATTCGTTATCAAAGTAAACATTATAGTGTATGGAACTATTTAGCAGCATAAAGAATATCTTTTCAAGTAATAATACTGAAGAAGAATGTATTGGAGTAAACCTCCTTACAAAAGAGCAAAAGACTGCTCTTTTAGGAGTATCGTACTACCTTTGTTCCCCTATTTTTATTCCTAATAAAACAGAAGAAGGTGTAATTATTGTAATTGCTTTTATGCAAATGTTGGGACTTACACAGGAGGATTTGGATAAGGTTGCACAAAAACAAGAAGTATCAGACATACAACAATACATTATTTCTATTAAAACTATACAAAAAGAAAAATCCCTCATTCTATTTAATGCAATTTGTCAAAAACTGATTTGTATAAGTGACAACGAGCATCTTATTACTGCAGTATATAAAAGAATATTAATGGGTATAGGATATTCATCAGAAGAGAGTGATGGTATTTTAGATGATACATATTTCAATAATAGAGATATAGAAGCATATAAACCTAATCATAATTATTCTTCTGTTTTAGACTTAATAATTGAATATTTAGAAAAGCAATGTGAAGAGTCTAAAAATAATACAAATGAAGTAATTCCTTCCATACTAGAAGAAGCAGAAACATTCATTGATAACGAAGACTCAGAAGTAGAGGATAATAATTCTGAGTACTATATACCAACCTTCTTGCATAATTGGAATTTTACAAATTTTCTTTATAATAGGAATTATGGTATGCAAATAAAAGAGACGGTGGATCGTAATACAGGTGACTTAGAAAGGTGTTTGATTTTAGAAGATCAGTCTGGCAAGTTAGTGTATTTATTACTTTATCCAAATATAGATAATTTATCTATATCAGAAATAATGGAGAAAAAGTATGAACTATTTGTAGGTATTACAGAACATGGAAACTTTTGGCTTCATGATAAAAGTAAGATTCATTATATGACAGAAATTTATTAATATATAATAAGTTATGGATAATTTTGATATAGGAAGAATTTATAAAGAGTTAATAGATAACTTAAGTAATATAGGTTATTCATCAACAATTAGTTATGACGAGAAAAATGTATTTATACAAGTCAAGAATAGTAATGGAGAGCGATTTTTACAGTTTAGATTGAATTATTCTGTAAGCTATCAAGAATATGATTATGAGCATCTCCAAGTTGCTTGGAGATTATTAGGTGTATCAAACTTCTCTACTCCACATAAGTTCCATAAAGATATGGATCAAAAAGTTATGTTTGAGATTATATTGTTTGAAATTACTAATTGGAAATTACAGAATTTAGATAAGGTAATTACTAAGACAATTAGTAACACTTTAAACTCGAATGCTATTTCTAATTGGCTCAAAATAAAAGAGGAGCAAATTAGAGAAGAAGAAAGAGTTAAGATTGAGAATCATTTATCTATAGATGATTTTAGACAGATAGTTAAGGAAGAGTTAGGTAAAATAAATATCCAAATAGCTGTAAAAGATAGAAAATAATAACAATAAAAAAAGGTGTGCTATGGACTTGTAGCGCACCTTTTTCAGCAGTTTATTCGGGAATATCATTATCTCCACTAGAACCAGTACTTACAGAACTTTCGGAATTTGTAGCAGCCCTCTTGGATTCACGAGGAATAGCAATATAAACATCTTCTGTTGTAGAGTCATCCCATATAGTACCAGAACCATCTATCTTTGAAGTACCGGCAGGAACTACATATATTTCATAGTCTGAGAGGTTACCATTACCAATAGCACTTCTAAGATGCTCGTTAGTAATGTTACCATTAGCATCTACTAACTGACTATACTCCTGTGAAGATAAAGCTCTAGCTCCACTTAAATCTTCCAAAGGAGCACCTATACCAGTTTCATCATTAGTATCTTTATACTTTGTACCAGTCTTAGCACCAATCATTGTAATCTTCTTATTTCTTACATCATAGGCTGTACCACTACCAGATTTCTTTCCTGATGCATTAGCTTTAGCTTGTGCAATAGCAGATGCTTTCTGTAATGAAGGATCCTTTGTTGGGTCATAAGAAATAGTACCAGTCTTTTCATTATAGGTAAGACCTTGTGAAGCAAGACTGATATTCTGTCCTCTCCTAGTAAGCTCCATCTGTTGCTTTGCTCTAGCATCAGCAACTCTTTCTGCCTTTGTAAGTACTCCAAGGTCTCTCTGAGGATTATGATTCTCCTGATAGATAGCACCATCAATCATGCCATTAATAACACTTTGTCTAGCCCTTTGAAGATTGTTTCCTGTAAGATTTTGGTTAACACCTCTTTCTTCAAGGATAGCATCTGCTGCCATCTGCAACTCTGGAATAGCAGACATATCCTGATAGAACTTCAGAATAGTATCTCTACTATATCCCATCTTCTGTACATAGTCTCTATAGTAACCATTCAGTGTACTGCCAGCATCACCAGCAGAAAATACCCTAGAAGAAGCAGCTTTACCAGCAGCTGCTCCCCTAGTATAAAGTTCATTACCACTTATGTTATAAAGATTAGGAGTTTCTCCATCCAAGAAGGAATCAATATCAAGATTATCTATTGCATAGAGCATTGAGGAATCCTGAGCACTCAAACTTCTCCTTAGTTTCTTCTCTTCTCTCATAGCTTCATCTGCTTGGAGTAATCTACCTATCTCTCCTTGGTATCTTCTCCTAAGGGAAGTTAATGCTCTTCTATTAGACATAGACAAACCATTATGTGCCAAGTCTTCTGCTTGTTTAGCTAAGTCATTAGCATAGCCTTCATATAGTTTCCTAGCCTTACTTCCTTCAGGAAGTGTCTCACTAAGATATTTAAACTTATCTGATTTTTCTGACAAATCGTTGTATTGTTCCTCACTTTTTTCATAAGCATCCTTGTATGCAGAGAATGGTACTAGCATCTCCTGCATAGAGAAGGGTTGAAAGGAATTATCTACTACAAATGCATAATTAGCCATATACTTCTACTCTTTAAAATGTTAAACCTCTTTTTCTTTTAATCTTACCACCACAGGATTTCTTTGTTGTAACTACTCTCTTACCAGTATTATTCTTAGGAGTCATTACGCCAAAGATACCATCAGCAGCCATATCAGCTATCATATTATGCTGAGCATTCTCACGTCCTAAATCACTGATACCTTTAAATAATCCAGAAACATTACCATAGATACCTTGATTCCAAGCAGCATCAGCAGCCATTCTCTGTCTTGCAGCATCCATCTGCATCTGTGCTTTAAACTGTCTCTGTCTATTAGCAATCTCAGCATTAGTTGCAGAAGTCTTTGTAAAGGCATCTGTATTGTACATATCAGTACCTCTATTAAACTCAGCTACCTTCTGTCTCTTAGCATCATTATATTCAAGAGCCTTTCTATAAAGGTCACCATCTGCTATCTGACTATTATAACCATTGGCAAGAAGTCCAGCCATCTTAGTTCCTATAGGAGAAGCATTGTTGAGGATAGCTCTATCTGTAGCTCTGCTGTTAGCATCCATTCTATTCTGCTCATACCAAATATCCATAGGATTATAAGTAAGGTAGTTGCCAATAGGCTTATAACTAGCTAAAGCGGGACTACCACTTGCAGCCTCTACAGCAGCATCCATTCTTGAGTAATCAGGCTTACCTATACCCATAGCCTGCATACCTAGACCTACTAAAGGACCAAATAATCCTGCATATCTTAACTTTTCATTCTTATGCTTTGGTACTATCTCCTCCTGACCATCCCCATTATTATTAGTACCATCAGTACCAGCCACAGGTCTCTTATAGTAGTTATATGTATAGTCACTCTTGTCATCCTGCCAACTATAATTACCAGCACTAGTCCAGTCCTTAGGTACATTTCCATATATCTCTTCTATACTTCCATCATCATTTACTACATAATTACCAGTCTGCTTTCCTCTAAGGATTTCATTAGGAGTTTTCCAATAAGTACCTGGATGAGTATTTCTAACACCAGTACCATTTGGGTCTTCAAAGATAGTCTGGTAATCTCTCTTTGCATCTTTCAACCATCCATTAGCATCTACATATTTTGCAGCATAGTCTCTTGCTGCCTGAGGAGCATCCTGACTATTGAGAATCTGTTGCAAATAGTTAAGTCTATTACTCTCATCAGCTTTCAACCAATCAGAACCTCTTCTATAAGCATCTGTTTGAGATAGAGCTTTACCAATTTCTTCAGAGTTCATACCCTTCTTTACAAGACCTTTAGTGACAGCTTCTTTCCATGCAGCATCAGTACTTCCATCCCAAGCATCATAGTCTTCTTTACCCCAACCACCATGAATAAAGTCAAAGGTTAATTTATTGTTTGCTTTAGGTACATAAGTACCAAAGTCATAGCCTCTAGAGATAGCATCAGATAATATAGGATTAACATTACTGAGAGCTGTCATAAATTGCTTATTCTTCAAGATATTCTTCCAATCAGTAATCTTATCTACTTTTTGATTTAATGCCCATTTATCAAAATCACTATTTGTATATAAGCCAAGAGCATTATATATCTTTTTCTTCATATCTCCACCTTTATCATATTTATTTATCTTACCTCCACAAGCATTCATTTGAGGTTCTTCTGTTACAGGTTGCTCTACTGGTTGCTGCATTATCTGCTCATTTACACTCTGTTGTTCTGCTTGCTGAGGATTAACTTCCTGTTGCTCTATTGGCTGTTCAGAAGCTTGCTGTGCTTGTTGTTCTTCCATAGCTACCTGCTGCATAATAGCTCTCTGTTGATCTGGTGGAAGAGAAGCAAATACTTCCTGAGCCTCTTTAGTTTGCATTTCAGACTTCTGTCTTTCCTGTTCATTTGCAAGGTCATGCATCTGCTTTTCTAAGCCAGCTTGACTAATGGCATCATTAGGTCTTTCTGCACTTTCCTTCTCTAACTTTTTGGATAAGTCTGCATAACTAATATCAGCATTCTTACCTACATGGAATCTCTTCTTTGTCTGAGCATCTGCCTTGATTCTCTTAGAGAAGACATAATCATCAAATATGGTCTCCCCCTCTTCTACAAGATTAGGCTTTCCTTGGGCATCTGTGCCTAATTGTACACCATCATAAGGAGAAGATTCATGACTACCACCTGCATCTATGTGCATTAATCCATTACTGAAATCAGAACCATTAGTCTGCATATCTCCACCTAAAGCAAATTTAGTACTGTTCCTAGCGAAGTTAGCTCTTTTAACTACCTCAGGAGAATACTTATCCTTATTAGCTAATACATGAGAAGCAAACTCCTGTACTCCCATACCATGCTCTTTAGCTTCCTTAGTAAACAATCCTCTATGGCTCTTCTTAATATGAATACCTCCACCAAAAGCAAAGAGTGGAGTACTTGCTAAACTACCAAATATATTGGTAGGTATTTTGTTCTTTACTTCTGCTGACTTGTTTTTTGAAGTAAGATAGTCAGACATGAAGTTATAATCTATTGCTCCCATATTATTATTGTTATCTATTATACTTAATGGACCACCAAAAGCAGCAAAGTTTGTAAATACTGAATCATCTAGATTACTATCTACATTCTTTGCACCAGTTGTCAATGCATGACTTGCATAAGCCTGAGCTGCAGCTTGAGCATTCTTTAAAGCATTGTATTTCCTACCTACTTTATTGGTAAACCAACCATCTTTGCCAATATCACCTTTATTGAAGTTTAATCCTGCCGTAGATAAGTTAGCTGTTTTGTTAAGGAAGTCATCGGATGTTGTAGCACCTGTAACTCCCTCAGCATTAGTCCTCATAGCATTAGTATGATTCTCAATACCATTAATAGTATCTTTGTTCCACTTAACACCAAAAGCAGCATCAGTAAGACCACCTATAACTTTAAGACCAGCACCTGCAAGCATTCCATAGCCATTACCACTCATTGCACTAGACTTAAATAAAGAAACACCAGTATCACCTAAAGCACCTCCTACTTCTGATTCTCTACCTCCTGCTAATTGATGAACAGGGTCTACTACGTCATAAAGACCTCTTTTATTTCTTTCACTCCTACCTATAAGTCCTGTCATTTCCAGACCTACTCCAGTAAGAGCCTGCCCTACTGCTGCTTTATCTCCTAAACTTCCTTTTAAAAAGGAACTGAATGGGTTATTCTTGGTAGCCTCTGAACCAAATCCATTAACTAAATTCTGAGAGTTCTGTACTGCCAATTTATTTTGTAGACTATCACTCCAATCAGTAGGCATGGTAATATTAGGCTTAGATAACTGAGGAACCTGATAATCTAAGCCAGAGGTGCCTTTACTTAATATCCCTGGCTTACTGAAAGAAGTATCTAAGGTACTGGAGAAAAAGCCATCAAAGACATTCTGATGTTCTCTATCTATACCTTGAGCAAACAATGGCTTATTCCACTTATTTACTGTATATAATTTATTCTTCTTTTTCATTTAAGTAACATTTTATTGCAAAGATAATACATAGTTAG
>ERZ869983.741-NODE-741-length-10360-cov-4.125158_pt1 | contig 10360 bp, 20 predicted proteins | sample MGYA00521106_ERZ869983 | MGnify/ENA primary metagenome ERZ869983 (study PRJEB32232, sample SAMN07284972) | human gut metagenome | biome: human-associated habitat; material: feces | host: Homo sapiens | place: Tanzania | collected 2014-04-05 ...
TCTCAATTTTGATATTAATAATGTAGCAATCATCATCAAAAAGTAATTTCAGTGGTTGGATAGTCTTATTAGTGAGCTATCCAACATCGCTTTTATTACTTTCGTCTTTCCCTGTTTCAACAGGTGGATATAACTTTTCCAATTCTTCCGGGCTGTCGGGAACAAGCAAAGCTGGGTTTGCATCAGTAGCAATTCTTAGCTTTGTTTTAAAATGTTCTACGACAGCTTTTCTAATGTCTACATCTAGCTCAAAGTAAGCCTTCATGATTTCTAATTCTAAATCGGTAGCTCCACGAGCTTTTGCAAATTCATCTAAGCTAAAAGCGTCTGGTTCAACAAACATTGGTTCTGTTCCATTTAGCAGCCATTCTTCGTTTACATTAAATTCACTACATATTAATTTATATAATGATAGTTTCTGCTCTGGACGAGACAGCCGGTTGTTTTCGATATTATTAATAACATCACGATTAACACCTAAATGTTCACCAAAAGCAGTTTGACTCATCTTTAAATGATTTTTGCGCAACTCTCGTATTCTTTCAAATGTTTCCATTGTTTTCCTCCTTTCTTATATTGTGATTTTATAATAACACATTATTTTGAGTAAATCAACACAAAATAAATAAAAAATAGCAAAAATGTGTTGAAATTCTCAAAAATATATAGTATTATGAGCATACAAACACAAAAGACGTGTTTAAAAAACTAAAAAGGAGAAAAACGATGGACGACTTAGTGAAGAAAATAAAAAGAGCTAGGAAAGTGATAGCAGCACTTACCCAGCTCGTCCTAGAAATAGGAACTCTACTCTCAGTCGTAAAAATGATAGTAGAATCATTATCCTAGAGGAAAGGGCGAAAGCCCTAACCCTCTTTTGAAAGACTATCATAAATCCATCGAAAAAGCAAGCCATGAAAGAATTATTCAAACAGGTAACATTATTAATTATTGCGTCAGCGATTCTGGCAGGTGTTACAGCAGGTCTTTGTATCATGCTTATGGCTTAAAAAGCTGGTAACAGGAAACAAAAGCATTTTAATGTAGAAAGGAGAATGTACCATGACAGAAACAAGAAAACCGGAAACAATGCTTCCTATTGAAAGCAAACTTGAAGCAGAAGAAATTCGTGAATTTCTCGAAATGCTTACAGTAGAGGAAGAAAAGGATTTCCGCACATTTATGTACGGTGTGAAATTTGTAAAGAGTTTAGAGAGAACAGCGTAGAAAGGAGAGTGGCAAAAATGCGAAAAAGAATGGAGAAGTTAGCTGCAAAGCTCAACAATCAAATGGTTCTGACAGAAATGCCGGTAAATTTAGACGAGTATGACGGAACGTCATATAAGTATTTTCTCTGCTGGACAGTAACAAAAAATATTTTCGAAGCATTTAAGACTCAGCGTGAAGTAGTAGAGTTCTTAGAAAATGTAGAAAAGAATGACGGATTTGTTCAGACAGAGCATGGTTGTGCAAAGATAATGTTTTAGTAGCATCTACAAAGATGTGGTTCAAAAGAATTTAAGGAGATTAACGATGGATGAAAATCAAGATTGTCGTGAAGAGGTCATCAACAAACTAGCAGTATGGGCAACTAGTGGAATTGATGATGTAAGAGAGGCAAAATGTGATTTATATTTGCTTTTGAGTGATGTAGAAATCACAAGCAGACATACAAAAGCAATGGAAATGCAGGAAGATAGAAATGAATATCTTCTGAAAAAGTTCTTACTTGCGAAGCAAGTGAAAGGCTGCACTGATAAAACATTAAAAAGTTACGAAAGAAATATAAAAATAACATTGAAACAAATAGAAAAAACTGCTGATGATATTACAGCAGAGGATATTCGTTGCTATATAGCATTTAGACTTAAAGATAAAATATCTAAAGCAACGGTCGCAGGTGAAATAGCGATTCTCAGCAGCTTTTTCAGCTGGCTTTATACAGAAGAAATAATCAAACGGAATCCGATGTTAAAAATTGACAAGATTAAAACCGGAAAGTCAAAGAAAAAAGTATTTACGGAACTGGAAATTGAACAGCTGAGACTCGCAGCGCAAGGAGAAAGAGAACAAATGATAGTTGAAACGCTACTTTCAACAGGATGCAGAGTCAGCGAATTGACTGAAATTTCGTTAGCAGACATTGAAGGTAACAAGATATTAGTTCGAGGAAAGGGCGCAAAGGAGAGGTATGTGTATCTAAATGTAAAAGCGCAGTTGGCATTAGAACGATATCTAAGCGAACGCTTAGATAACAATCCATTTTTATTTCCAAAAGGGAAGATGCTTTCGGAATGGGATAGAAAAGGCTTAACAAAAGAGGATATGAAAAGCTGGTGGAAAGACCCGGAGAAAATAAAAGATGGACATGTAGATAAAGGCTCAATCGAAAAAGCGGTTGTTAGAATAGCAAAAAGAGCGGGGATAGACAAAGCAAATCCGCATAAATTCCGCCGAACGTGTGCGACTATGGCATTGAAGAGGGGGATGCCGCTTTTGCAAGTATCGAAGATGCTGGGGCATGAGAGCACTGAAACAACACAGATTTATCTCGATTTATCCGAAGATGATTTAGCACAGGCGCACAAAAAATATGTTTTATAAAAGGAGTGATAGAAAATGAATGATTTACAGATTTTTAGCAACGAAGAGTTCGGAAGCATCCGAACAGTGACTATTGATAATGAACCGTGGTTTGTGGGAAAAGATGTAGCAGCAATTCTTGGATATGCAAAACCAGAAAATGCCGTAGCAAGTCATATTGATACTGAAGATAAAACCAGTACCCTGATTCAGGGGAATGGTACAAATTACAAAAGCAAAGCAATTATTATCAATGAATCTGGTCTTTACAGCTTGATTCTCTCTAGTAAGATGCCAAATGCAAAGAGATTCAAACACTGGGTAACCAGTGAAATTCTCCCCTCCATTCGCAAGCATGGCGCATATATGACAGAGCAGACATTAGAGCAGGCACTTACATCACCAGACTTTCTTATTCAGCTTGCAACAAAACTGAAAGATGAGCAGGAGAAAAATAAGGCATTGACAGAAGCAAATAATCGAATGAGACCGAAAGAAATTTTTGCAGATGCGGTTATGACATCGGAACATAGCATCCTTATCGGTGAACTTGCAAAGTTGATTGCTCAAAATGGATATGCAATCGGTCAGAAACGATTATTTGCCTGGATGAGAGAACATGGATACTTGTTGAAACAGGGAAGCTCTCACAACTTACCGGCGCAAAGATATGTAGAGGCAGGGTTGTTTGAGATTAAAGAAAGTTCGATTAGTAATCCAGATGGAAGCGTTCGTTTAACCCGAACAACGAAAGTAACTGGCAAAGGTCAAGTGTATTTTATCAATAAATTTTTGAAAGAAGTAGCGAGTTAAGGTAAAGAAAGACAAGGGGGTAACGAAATGTGACACCCTTGCAGAAAGGAGAATCGTAAGATGAAATTAAATAAAGAAGAATTTTTAGAATCAGAACTTGGTGGAAAATTACAGGAATGTGTAGCTGTTTGGGACTACTGGTTGGCAAAAATTAATGAGAATCATGAAGCAAGAACAAATATTGAACGGTATCAAGCACAGTGGGAAGTATTCCAGATGGTACTGCGTCAGTTTTACAATGTAGAATATCACTTTACACGTACAGATGAATATTTTGGAGTGTGTACCGAGAATGAAACAGATTGGCTGTTTAAGTTAGAAAGAGAGTTGAAGAGAAATGGCTAAGAAAGAAAGCAATGCGCTGACCAAAAGCGAGTTGGGTGACATTGAAACACATTTAATTTGGGTGCAAGGGTATTACAAAAAGAGATTGTTTTACTTGAAACAGCTGGAGCAAAGAAAAGATTCAGAAGGCAGACTTGAGTATCCAGCGGTGACTGAAAATATTAAAAATTTAAAAGAGCTAGACCAGAATGTGGAACAGCTTCTGGCTAGAATTAAAGAATTGGAGTGATAGAGGATGATGAATGACTTGATTAAAGTTAATTACGATACAGAACAGCCAACTGTGTCAGCTAGAGAATTACATACTGGGTTGGAAATAAGAACAGCGTTCAAAGACTGGTTTCCACGCATGACGGAATATGGATTTGAGGCAGGAAAGGACTTTTGCTCAAAAATGAGCGAAAGTACAGGAGGTAGACCAGCAGTAGATTATCAAATTTCTATTGACATGGCAAAGCAGATTTGTATGATTCAAAGAACGGAAAAAGGCAGATTGTACCGTCAATACTTTCTTGCTCTGGAAAAAGCATGGAATACACCGGAGCAGGTTATGGCTCGTGCTTTACAGTTTGCATCAAAACAAATTGATTCCTTAAAGGACCGTTGCAAGTTTCTTGGAGGACAAGTAGTAGAGCAACAGAAGATTATCAGCGAATTAGAGCCGAAAGCAAATTATGTAGATACAATTTTACAGAGCAAATCACTTGTGCTGATGACTCAAATTGCAAAAGATTATGGTATGAGTGCTAGAAAGATGAATCAGATTTTAAATGATTTGAAAGTCCAGTACAAAGCTAACTGTCAGTGGGTTTTATATTCAAAATACCAGAATCAAGGGTATGTACATAGCAGAACGATTGATATTGTGCGTTCAAATGGAATGGCTGATGTGAAGATGCAGACAGAATGGACTCAAAAAGGGCGTCTGTTCCTGTATGAACTGTTGAAAAAAGAGGGGTATGTTCCACTTATTGAAGCAGCATGAGAAAGGAGAAAACATGGGAGCAAATTTACAAGAAGAATTATCAGAAATCAAAGTACTTGAAGAAAGTGAGAAGATTGCTGATAAGGTTTGCAAGAAACTAATGAGTATGCAAAAGATTCCGGAATTTCCTACCGGTTCGGTTCCGATTGCTGATGCAGCAAAAATCTACGGAAGAGACCAGGACTGGGTGAGAGCAGGAATTGTTCAAGGGTGGTTGCCGATCGGAATCGCTACAAGAGCAGGGGAAAAGATTACAAAATTATCACAGATGAACAGTGTGTATGGAAGAATCAACTATTACATATCGCCCAAAAAGCTCTGGGAAGATACAGGAATTCTGTGGCAGAAAAGTAACTAGAGTAATTAAAAAATGTCCCATGGGAACGCAACTTCCTGTGGGACTAAAGATAAAAGATTACACTTGTAATTTTAACAGGTGTAGAGGAGAAATGCAATGAAAAAAATGAGCAATAAGAAAAAAAAGGACATTCTTGAAACTGCTCTGGGGCTGTGGACAGGCATCTGCTTCGGTGGCTGGTTGTGTAATGCTATTGAGTGCAAAGATACAGAAGCAACAGTATTTGTTGTGGCTTGGATTGCAGTGCCAGCAGTGGTTTTGTTCATTAGCGGTTTTGCTGTCAGTTTCTGGCAGTCAAGAAAGAAAAATAAAGCAAAGAAGCAGAAAGAGCAGTTTGTTAAAAGCTGGATGAAAATGAAAATCAAGGAGGATAAAGCATCATGAGCAAGGTGGAAATTGAATTTACAGCATTAGAGGAGTTAATTAGAGATTCAGAGAAAGTCAGAGTCTTAAACAGCTTACTCGATAGTACAAGAGATTGTGGAGAGAAAGTTATGCCACTGGACGTACTTAGCGCAGTAATTGGTGTAGAGGCAAAAGAAACACTGACTCTTGATAAAGTTGTGAACTTATTTGGAGAGAAGTGGAAAGAGGGATGAAATTATGATGGATGAGTATATGTTAGAGATGCGAACCGGTGCCGGATGCTCTGTAAGCGCAGCTTCTGCCGGACATAGAAAAGAGCAGGCGAGAGAGCATGAGACATTAGAAAGAACAATTTTAATCACCAAAAAGGAGGATACAAAATGTTAAAACTTTACGAAATCACAGGGGAATACCTGACACTTTGCCAGATGGCAGAAGATACCGACGTGGATGCAACTGTATTTGCGGATACGCTTGCATCTATTCAGGGAGAATTAGAGGTGAAAGCGGACAGCTATGCAATGATTATCACCAATTTGAGCGGCGATGTCGAGAAAATTGATAAGGAAATTGAGCGTCTGACACACATGAAAAAGGTGCTTAAAAATCGTACTGATTATTTGAAAAATAACCTTGAAAATGCAATGAAAATGATGGATGTAAGAAAGCTGAAAACGGATTTTCATTCATATTCAATTCAGAAAAATCCGCAGTCATTGAGTATCATTGACGAATCAAAAATTTCTTCTGAGTATTTGATTTCGCAGGACCCGAAGCTGGATAGAAAACGGCTTCTTGCAGATGTTAAAGCAAATCCGGAGAAGTTTGCAGGGATTGCAGAGACAAAGCAGACTGAGTCCTTAAGAATCCGATAAGGAGTGGAAAAATGGAAAAAATTTATGGGGCGATTGCCGCAATCATGGAAAATATTGGTCCGATTGGGAAAAACCGAACGGCAAAAGCAAATAAGTTTTCGTATTCTTACAGAGGCATTGACGATGTATTTAATGCTTTACAGCCTCTTATGATTAAATACAAAGTCTTTTGTGTACCTGAGGTTAAGAACATCGAAGCAATCACAGAAGCATCTGGGAAAGACTTAACAATGAAACGTTCAATTGTGAAAGTCGATTATCATTTTATGTCAGCAGAGGACGGTTCAAAAGTCACTGTATCAATCGTAGGCGAAGGGATGGATAATGGAGATAAGGCATTAAATAAAGCCTTGTCAGCTGCATTTAAATATGCTTGTTTTCAACTTTTTTGCATCCCGACAGAGGGAGCAATGAGAGATTCAGAAGAGGAGTTTTTGACCGAAAAAGAGCTTAAAAATATTCGCATTGCACTCAAATATGCAGGGAAAAGCGAGCAGAATATTTTAGATTATTTGAACAAAAAAGGTTCTACAGCGCAGAGAATCGAAGATATTTCTTATGATGATTATTATATGCTGATGGAATTATTTGCTACTTCCAGGCGACCAGAAGCAGTAAAAAAAGAACAAAAACAGGAGGATAATACAAATGAATAAAGTAACATTAATGGGAAGATTAACAGCAGCACCAGAGGTTAGATATATCCCTGGTGAAAACTCAACAGCGATTGCCAGATATACACTTGCAGTTGACAGACGTTTCAAGAAAGAGGGGGATACATCTGCTGATTTTATCAGATGTGTAGCATTTGGAAAGCAGGCAGATTTTGCAGAGAAATGGATGGAAAAAGGAACGAAAATCTGTATCTGCGGAAGAATCCAGACTGGAAGCTATACAAACCGTGATGGAGCAAAAGTGTATACGACCGATGTGGTTGTGGAAGAACATTATTTCTGTGAGAGCAAGGTAGCAGGAGCAGGGACTCATTCCCCAGCTCCATCACAAGAACCGGTAGGTGATGGATTTATGAACTTTCCAGACGACGGAGAACTTCCGTTCTAGTTAAAAAGGGGGATGAGTTAAATGGCTGAAAAGAGAATGTTTACACAGAAAATCTGTGATAGTGATGCATTTCTTGATATGCCTCTTACTACACAAGCTCTTTATTTTCATCTGAATATGAGAGCAGATGATGATGGATTTGTGAATAATCCGAAAAAAATCCAGCGCATGATTGGAGCTTCCGAAGATGATTTGAAGCTCCTGGTGCTGAAACGTTTTATTCTAACATTTGATAATGGTGTGATTGTTATCAAACACTGGCGGATGCATAATTTGCTCCGAAAAGATAGATATCACCCTACGCAGTATCAAGAAGAACTTGCTTTATTGGACTTGAAAGAAAATGGTTCATATACTGAAAAAATATCTGAAAATACAGAAGTAATTGAGCTGGCAACCACTTGGCAACCAACTGGCAACCAGTCGGCAACCGAGGTTAGGTTAGGTAAGGTAAGGTTAGGTAAGGGTAGTGTAGTAGAGAACAGCACACCGGAACCAGCACACGCACACACTGCCAAAACCACCTATGAAAGCCTTTGTGATGAATACGGTAAATTATTTGTTGATGAACGTATAAAAAGGGCGAAAACAGCAAAATACAAAGTGACAGACGTTATTGATACAGTTGCGAAGTGGTGCGAAGAGGATGCAGCAGCAGGAAGAACTAAGAAAACAAAATTCAGCAATTTTCCGAACAGGGATTATGATGTCTCTGATTTAGAGAGAAAATTGTTGATGAGCGGACAGGGGTAAAAATAATGAATGAACTAATAATTGACTGTTTTGCAGGCGGTGGCGGTGCATCGGTGGGAATTGAAATGGCATTAGGCAGACAAGTTGATATTGCAATTAATCACGACCCAGATGCGATATTGATGCATCGGACAAATCATCCAGATACATTGCATTTGACGGAAGATATTTTTAAAGTCAACTTAAAAAAATACATAAAAGGCAGACATGTGGCTCTTATGTGGGCATCTCCGGATTGTACAAGTCATAGTAAAGCAAAAGGTGGGCAGCCTCGAAAAAAAGGTCTTAGAATCCTACCGTGGGCGGTTTATAAACATGCAAAAGATATCTTGCCGGATGTAATTATCATGGAAAATGTTGAAGAAATCCAGCAGTGGGGACCATTGGATGAGAAAGGACGTCCCATTCCAGAACGGAAAGGTGAGGATTATAAGAAATTCATAACTGCAATGAAAAATTTGGGGTATGAATTCGACAGTAGAGAATTAATAGCAGCAGATTACGGAGCACCAACGACAAGAAAACGCTGGTATGCAATTTTTCGGAGAGATGGCAGGGAAATTTGTTTTCCATCACCAACGCACAGTAAAGACGGAATAGGCTTTAAACGCTGGAAAGAGTGTGGAGAGTATATTTTTTGGGATGATTTAGGAAAATCTATATTTGACCGGAAAAAGCCTCTTGCAGAGGCAACACAAAAGAGAATTGCAAATGGAATCAAGAAGTATATTATTGATGCGCCAAATCCCTATGTTGTAAAAAATGAAAAAGCACTTGCTTTTATTATTCAATATCACGGAGAAACGAAAAAAGGAGACTCCAGAGGGCAGCTGCTTACAGAACCACTTAAAACTATTGATACGTCGAACCGATATGGATTAGTGACAGCGTTTATTACAAAATATTATAAAACTGGAATCGGGCAGGGATGCGATGAACCTTTACATACAATCACTACATCACCAGGGCACTTCGGACTTGTGTCTGCATTTTTAATAAAATATTATGGGTCGGGTATAGGACAAGAGCTAGATAAACCACTTGGAACAATTACAACAAAGGACCGGTTTGGTCTAGTAAATGTTGTGATTAATATCAAAGGTCAAAAGTATGTGATATCTGACATATTTTTAAGAATGTTAAAGCCAGAAGAATTGAAACGGATGCAAGGATTTCCAGAGGATTATATCATTGACAAAGATTATCACTGGAAAAGCTATCCAGTAGCAAAGCAGGTGGCTAGAATTGGAAACAGTGTTGTACCGGAAATGGCTAAAATGCTTGTAGAAGCAAATTGTAACTACTTGAAAAAAGGCGAGAGAATGCCGAATTTGTTGATAGATGATACAGGAAAACAATTGAAATTTGCGTAAGAGGGTGAAATTGAAAGTGATTATGTTTGTATTAGTGCTCTTAGCACTTACAGCAACCTGCTGGATGATTGTTAGAGATACTGACAGAGAAGTGGACGATGCCGAGCAGGAAGAATACTTAAAAAAATGGATGGAGGAGAGAAAGAAGTGAAAGACTATGTAGAAGTCAATGAAAACAAGTGTAGTGAAGTACATAATTGTATGTGCATAAAAGAAATTAATGGAAAAACATATTGTCTTGGATGTGGAAATGTTCAGCCAGGGGGTAAGGTAATGAATAAAGGAAAAATTATATTCACATTTTATTTTAAAAATGGGTGCGTGATTAAGAAAAGTATGGATACCCAAATTTTTGAGGAAAAAGTTGTAGAAAAAGTAAAAAATATTTTGCAAATTCAGAAAGATGTGGAAAAGTTTTTCGCTTCTGATGAAAACTTTTATGTTACAGTAGAAGGATTTACTGTAAAAGGAAGTGAGCTTATTGCAGTTGATATTGAAACGGAAGGAGAGGAATCTTGAGAGTAACACTTAGAAATGGAGTAACACTGGAATTCGATTCGACTGGAATGGTGGAAGATTTCAGAGAGTGCGCACAGATAGCAGAAGATTCAGGCTATGAGGAGTGTAAAGATTGCGAGACATGCAAATGCAATATAATCGTTGGCGGTACAGGAATATGCACGATTCCGGAAGTGGTAGAAGTGCTGATGAAAAGAGGCAAGGGCGAAATTGATTTGGATACATGCAGTTTAGAAGAAACCAAATCACTGTTAAGAAAATACTATCAGAATACTTCTCAAAAGCCAATTTTTGATGGATTTGATGGATTTGAAGGAATGTTTAGATG
>ERZ869983.745-NODE-745-length-10343-cov-4.064680_pt1 | contig 10343 bp, 9 predicted proteins | sample MGYA00521106_ERZ869983 | MGnify/ENA primary metagenome ERZ869983 (study PRJEB32232, sample SAMN07284972) | human gut metagenome | biome: human-associated habitat; material: feces | host: Homo sapiens | place: Tanzania | collected 2014-04-05 ...
CATAACGAATCATGACAATTAGGCCTAGACCTGCATTTGTGACAAGCCCTGCAAGTAAGGATCCAAATGAAAGTTCTCCAGCTGTATAAAGCTGTGTAAGAACGACCGTGGCTGCACAGTTAGGAATAAAACCAAATAGAGCAGCAATAATGGGTTGAAATAGATTATTTTGAAGTAGAATCATAGAAAGCGTCTTTTCGCCAATCCATTCCATTAATAGTGTTAATACAAAGCTTGTGATAAAGATAAATACATAGATTTTTAAAGATCTTAATAAGGCACTGATCCATAATGGATACTCAGGATAACAACATGGACAGCTTGAACCAGAGTTTTCTTCTTCCTCGTATTCATCCTCATCATAATCCTCTTCTTCCATATCTTCGAAGCGGAGGATTTTTTGGTTACGGAATAATACGTGATCGGTGAATAATCCTACGACAATCGCAATGATGAGTTTTAATCCTAATATACCAAGTAAAGATGAATACATTTTAGGATTACTAATCAGAATCGGAATGGCTTCATCGCTTGTCGCAATCATAACACTGACTAGCGTTCCTAGCGTAATGTTGTTTTGAACAAACAACATAGCAGCTAAAATACTAAAGCCACATTGTGGAATCAAACCAACTAAAGCACCTAGAATGGGGCCTAACTTTTGAAGTCCAAAGAAAAGCTTATCATCTTGTGTATTTTTCCTTTCAAAAACTTCTAAAACACAATATGTGACATACAACAAAGGAAGCATAGCCCACGTATCGTGTATTGTATCTAAAATAATATCTATAAAATTCAAAGGTAGTTCCTCCTAACTTTATTAAGTATACACATTTTTTCAAAAATTGCACGTAAAAAGCAGGTCTATTAGTCAATAGTACCTGCTTTGTCGTTTACAGTGATTTTTTTATGTTTTAATCGAACGGTAATATAATCGTGAATACCTGCATAAATTAAGGCAAAGATTGGAACACCTAAGAACATTCCAACAACACCAAATAATGCACCACCAACGGTTACTGAGAATAGGATCCAGAAGCCAGACATACCTAGCTTATCACCAAGAACGATTGGCTTAATGATATTTCCATCGATTTGTTGGATGATGAATATCACAATCGCAAATATTAAGGCAGATAATGGATCAATCAAACAAAGAATAATGATAACGGGGATGGCACCTAAGAAAGGTCCGAATACAGGAATTACATTTGTGACACCTACAATTAGGGCAACCATACTTGTATATGGGATTTTAAGGAATAAAATCACCACATAACATAAAACACCTACAATAAAAGAGTCAATGATGTTTCCAACAATGTATTGTTCAAATACGGTTTTGGCATCATTTGTCCAAAGTGTTAAATAGTTCGCAAAGTTTTTATCAAATAACGAATAATTCAGTTTTTTGATTCCTTTTACCAAGGTTTCACGGTCTAGTAAAATATAGAATGCGGAAACGAAAGCTAGAATTAAATTGATAAATCCCTTCACAAAGCTATAAGAATAAGAAGCGATTTTAGGGATGGATTCCGTTACTATACTAGTGATTTTTTTTGTGATGTCAAAGTTGATCAATATTTGTTCTACTTGTTTTTCCGAAATATTCATTCGATACGCAAAATCTTTTGTATAACTAATGAATGTATCTGAATAAACCGCAATATTTGTTGAGAATTGGCGTACAGAATCAATTGTATTCGGAATGATGATAGAGAAGAATAAAATCAAAAATCCGATGGCCAAAATAAACACGATTAATGTAGCCAAAATTCTTTTGTGATTCTTTTGTAGCGGTACATTCTTTAAAAGCTTATTTTCAACCCATTTTTCTGGATTGTTTAAGATAAAGGCAATTCCAATACCAAGTAAGAAGGGGAAAAGAATCGTTATTATAAATTGGATGGTTCGTTTGATATCTTTAAATTTATTCAATATCGTGAAAAAGAGTATTGCGATAATTAAAGATGTGGAATAAACAATGATTTTTTGTTTCATTTCCTGAGTGATTTTAAAATGCATGTATGTCAAGACTCCTTCCATACCATATATAATACCATCTAGAAAAAAATTAAGAAAGACATTATAATAAACCTATGGAAAAAATATTTGAAGGGGCCATTTCCTGCAAAGCCCTATTAGAAGCAGGGTCTCGTAATTGTAAAAAACTCTATATTGATAAGAAAAAGAACACGAAAGATACAAGATATTTGGCTAAAATTGCCAAAAGTAAAGATTGTGAAGTTGTGTTTTGTTCGCGTGATGAAATCAATGAAATCGCAACAGGAAAAACGCATGGAGGAGTGTTACTTGTAGCTGAAGAAAAACAGATTCCTCAACTTGTTCAGGCAAATGTCCATGGATTTCTTTGTTACATCGACGGAGTCGAAGATCCATATAATTTAGGAAGTATTTCTAGAACACTCTATGCTTCTGGTTGTGATGCGATGATTCTTCCAAAAAGAGATTGGAGCTTTGCCGAACAAACCATTCTAAAGGCAAGTGCCGGTGCTTATGAAAAGCTATCTATTTATTTTGTGGATTCAGATGAAGAATTAGTAGACTATTGTAAAAAGAATCATCTTCCAATTCTTTGTGCCCATAGAAAAGATGCCGTAGGCTTATATGACTATACGTTTGAATCGGATTTTTGTTTATGCTTAGGTGGAGCCTTAAGAGGACTTAGTTCAACCATTACTACAGCTTCCAAACAAAATATTGTCGTAGAATATGGAAGAGATTTTAGAAATGCCTTAGATTCAGCAAGTGCTGCAGCTGTATTTAGTTTTGAGATATTAAGACAAAAAAAGAAGAAATTTTAACGTTTCTTCTTTTTAATTTGTTGAATAATTTTTGTGTGCTAATTCATAATCTGCAAAATCAACAATTGAGTTTTATTTCTCCTGAAATAGTTTCCATCCAATTTGATGCATCATAGTCACTAGCTTGGACTGGCATGACAAGTACAGAAAAGAGGATTAAAAAAATCCCAAATGTTCTTTGAATTGTTTTCATTATATTATTTTCCTTTACGTATGTGTGTATGTTTAAGAATAGTGTAACATATTTAACAAAGATTTAATTTCAACTTGCATAGTCATTAATAAATCTTTTGTATCCTCATAATTGTGAATAAGAATAAGCAAGCATTATTAACGATTTTAGATACGAAAGCCATTTATCCTGTATTTCAACCCATTGTGGATTTAAAAAATGGCAATGTGGTTGCGTATGAATCGTTGAGTCGGATTGAAAGTAAAAATATAGAATTAAATATAGAACAATTATTTAATTTGGCAGAACAATATGATTGCGTATGGAAATTAGAAAAGCTTTGTCGAGATAAAGTTTTAAAAGCATCTGTACATAAACCTTTTGGGACAAAGATATTCTTAAATGTGGATGGACAAATTTTTCAGGATTCTAACTTTATTTCTGGTTTCACCAATCGAAAATTAGAAAAGTTTGGATTATTAAATGAAGATATTGTCTTTGAGATTACGGAAAGAACAGATATTGAAAATTTTGTATTACTTCAATCCATTATGAATCACTATATTGATCAAGGCTATCAAATTGCCTTGGTTGATGTAGGAGCGGGATATTCTGGTTTAAATCGTGTGGTGAATACAACACCCAATTATCTAAAGGCTGATATTGAACTCGTACGTAATATTCATTTAAGTAAGTCTAAACAAAGTATGATGAAACTATTGGTTGAGTATTGTGAAGAAATGGGATTTAAGCTTATCGCGGAAGGCATTGAAACCCAAGAAGAATTAGAATGTGTATGTAACTTGCATGTGCATTATGGGCAAGGCTATTACCTAGGGCTACCTGACTGTAAGTTTAATGGTATATCAAGTCAAGCTTTACAATATTTAATGAATATTCATAGTATGATAAAGTCATAATAAGGAGATCATATTATGCCGAAAACCAAAGAATTGAAAAACACTTCTGAAATATCAGATTTGTGCCACAAAACGAATGAATCAACTCTGAAAAAACTTGAAATGTACCAAGATATTGCGATTTCCAAATACCAAATTGATATAGGAGAGACTAAGGATGCAAAAGTAGCTATTCAAGAAATGAGAAAGAAATATGGCTTATAATTCAGTAAATGATAAAAGCACCGTGATGGTGCTTTTAGTTGTTTTGGTGAAATATACCAAAATAAATATCAATGTCAAATCCAGATTAATGCTATAATAGATGCATGCTGATTAATGTATATGTAGAATACAATCGCCTACGTAATACTTTTACTTATTCTTGTGATCAAGATGTTGAGGTTGGATGTAGAGTCCGTGTTGAATTCAACAATCGAACACTTGTAGGATTTGTTGAAGAGGTCGATGTAGAAAGCGATTTTAAAAATATTAAACCGGTTATTGAAGTCATAGATGATAAGCCATTATTGAATAACGAACTCAAGTTATTGGCTAATTATATGGCTGATTTTTATGCGAGCTCGAAAGTGACATGTTATAAAACGATGTTACCACCAGCTTTGCGTCCCTCGAGTAAGCATTCGAAAATCATTTATGAAGATTATGCGATATTGAATGATTCGGATTTACCTTTAACTCCCCGGCAAAAAGAAGTGCTATCTAGTTTTACTTATCCATGTAAAATGAGTGAGCTAAGAAAGGTCAGTTCATCGATTGCGAAAGCTTTATTGGATAAAGGGTATATTAGAATAGAAAAAAGAATTAAGGATTCCAATACGCATGTATCTTCTATTATGGATGTTCAACATGAACTAACATCTGAACAAGAACAAGCGATTGAAACCATACAAAATACCGATAAAACAGTTTCCTTACTTCATGGAGTAACAGGGTCTGGTAAAACAGAAGTTTTTTTACGTCTAGCTGAAAATGTATTGGCTTGCGGGAAACAAGTTTTATTTTTAGTGCCAGAAATCGGATTGACACCCATGATGATTCAAAGGGTACAGGCGCGCTTTCAACAAAAAATCGCAATCTATCATTCGGGGTTGAATGCGCAGGAAAAACTAGAACAATATAATTTAGTAAAAGAAAATAAGGTAGATATTGTGGTAGGAACGCGTAGTGCTTGCTTCATGCCTTTTTCTTCCTTAGGCTTGATTTTAATGGACGAAGAACACGATTCAAGCTATAAACAAGATAATACACCAAGATATCATACGCGCGATATTGTTTTATTTCGCGCTGCCTACCATAAATGTAAGGTTGTTCTAGCTAGTGCTACGCCATCCTTGGAATCGTATGCACGTGCCTATAAGAATGTGTATGAATTAATTGAATTAAAGCATCGCATTCATGAAATGCCAGAAATTCACTTGGTGGATATGAAAAAGGAAAGAGTCACAAATGGTTTGTCACAAACATTGCTGCAAGCGATTTATGAGCGTCTTTCTAGAAAAGAACAGGTTATCTTACTTTTAAATCGAAGAGGCTATTTACCTGTTGTTCGCTGCAGCGATTGTGGACATGTGCGTGTTTGTCCGGATTGTGGCATTGCCTTAACGTATCATAAAAACCAGAATGCGCTGGTTTGTCATTGTTGCGGAAAACAATTTCCATTTCATGAAGAATGTCCAAGTTGTCATTCAAAAAATTATTTTAAGGCAGGTATGGGAACAGAAAGATTAGAAGAACAAATTCTAGAGATATTTAAGGATTACCATGTCGTTCGTATGGATGCCGATAGCACGCGAAGAAAGAATGCACATGAAAAGCTATTAAAGGAATTTGAAGAATCAGGAGATCTTTTGATTGGAACGCAGATGGTCGCAAAAGGTTTAGACTTTGAAAGAGTGACCTTAGTCGGTATTTTAAATGCGGATGCCACGCTTTGTCGAAATGACTATCGTGCCAGTGAAACAGCGTATGAAATGTTAGAACAGGCAAGTGGAAGAAGTGGTAGAGGTACATTAAAGGGTGAAGTTCTCATTCAAACCTTTGATCCAGATCATTATGTGATGCAATGTGTGAAGTTACATGATTATAAATTGTTCTTTAATCAAGAAATGAAATATCGCCATTTGGGTATGTATCCACCTTATGTTTTTTTATGTACATTGGTATTTACTCATTTCGATATTAACGAAGCCTACAAACAAGCCAATGAGGCGAAGGCTTATTTTCAATCGATTCGAGTTTTGGGACCCATTGAAATTCGTATGCAACAAAAGAAGCGTCGTGTGCGTTTGATTTTAAAATCAAAGGATGATAAATTGTTGCATACACTCGTTAAGAATTATTTAGATACGACAAAACAAATTGTGGATGTGAATATGCATCCTGTGATGATGGAGGAATAAAATGCGAAAATGGTTATGGAAAGCTTTAGATGAGGTAGTCAATAAAGAGGTATATTCCAATTTATATTTAAGAAATCATTTACATGAAGTCAATGAAAAGGATCGTGCCTTGGCAACAAGAATTTTTTATGGAACCATTCAAAATTATCGTTATTGCAGAGCATGCTGGTCTAAATTTGTAAAGAATAAAGTAAATGACAAAATGGATGTTTTACTGACAATGAGTACATACCAATTATTATTTTTAGATAAAGTGCCAAGCTATGCGGTTGTGAATGATGCGGTAAATATTGCCAAAAAAATCAATGTGAAATATGCAGGATTGACCAATGCGGTTTTACATAAGGTAAAACACATTGAAACAAAGGATGTAGCTTTAAAATATTCCTTGCCAGATTGGCTTTATAAAATGTGGGTAAGTCAATATGGACAAGAACAAGCCTTAATTATGGCCAAGGCAAGTGTGAATATTTTACCTTTGTATGTAAGAAGAAATCTATTGAAGACAACTATGGAGGATTTTTCTTCTTCCGAATTTATTTGTGTAAAGGACCCTCTTTATATTTATACACAAAATGATTATTTTCATCATCCTTACTATCAAAAAGGCTATATGAGTGCGCAGGATGAGGGTAGCTTTGCGATTGCCAAGTTCGTAGATCCAAAGGAAAATGAAAGAATTTTAGATTGTTGCGCAGCGCCAGGAACAAAAACAATGGCCATGGCTGAAATGATGCATAATAAGGGGCATATTGATTCATTTGATTTACATGCACATCGTAAGGATTTAATTGACAGTGATGCCAGACGATTAGGTATCGATATTGTCCATGCTGGTGTTCAGGATGCAACTAAATTTAAAAGCTCAATTTTATATGATCACATTTTGTGTGATGTACCATGCTCTGGTTATGGGGTGTTATCAAGAAAGCCGGATATAAAATTGCGTATGTTGCCAGAGGATATGGATACATTGATTCCTTTGCAGTATGCCATATTAAATAATGTATGTCAGTATGTTAAGAAGGGTGGAATTATTGTATATTCCACTTGTACGATGAATAAAAAAGAGAATGAAAAACAGATTCAGAGATTTTTAAAGGAACATGATATGTTCAGTTTGGTTGATGAAGTAAACATCTTTAGCGATTCTAAGCAGGATGGCTTCTATATGGCAAAACTGGTACGTAAATGATATAATGAAGGATAGAAATTGAGGTGCTATTTTGGAAAGTTTATACAATTTAAATTATGATCAAATGTGTGAATATGCATTGGATCACGGATGGAAATCGTATCGTGGACATCAGATTTTTCAATGGTTATATCGTAACCGTATATTTGATATTGATGAAATGACGAATGTATCAAAGGAAACAAGAGAAATCTTAAAGAAAGATTTTATTGTGAATCCTTTAGAATTAATAAAAAAACAAGTTTCACATGATGGAACGACAAAATTCTTATTTAAAACAAGTGATGGAGCCCTATTAGAAAGTGTTATGATGGTCTTTGACTATGGAAGAAGTGTATGTGTTTCAAGTCAAGTTGGATGTAATATGGGATGTGCATTTTGTGCAAGTGGTTTAACAAAGAAAAAAAGAGATCTAACAAGTGGGGAAATGGTAGCCCAAGTTATGTATGTTCAAAAGGAATTGGATAAAGATAACCTACGCCTATCACACATTGTTGTCATGGGAACAGGAGAGCCATTTGATAACTATGACAATGTTATGAATTTTTTAGCAACGGTGAATCATGATCGTGGTTTAGGTATTGGTTCAAGACATATCACAATTTCAACTTGTGGAATTGTACCTAGAATCTACGATTTTGCGAATGAACACACACAATACAATTTGGCCATTAGTTTACATGCACCAAATGATGAATTGCGAGATCAATTGATGCCAGTCAACCATGCATATCCATTAAAGGAATTAATGGAAGCCATTCAATATTATGGTAAGGAAAACAATCGTCGTTTGACATTTGAATATATTTTATTGAAGGGTGTTAATGATCATCCTGAACATGCCAAACAATTATCGAAGCTTTTACATGGAATGAATGCCTATGTGAATTTGATTCCATATAATGCGGTGGATGAAAAAGGCTTTAAATCCGTTACACATGATGAGGCAATGGTCTTCTATGATTTATTGATGAAAAATCATGTGCGTTGCACAATTCGAAAAGAACATGGTAATGATATTGATGCAGCTTGTGGTCAGTTAAGAATTAAGGAAATTAAAAAGGAAGGAATCTAAGTCGATGAAAGTTTTTGCGAATACGAATGTAGGTCTTGTAAGAAAATTAAATGAAGATGATTATTGTATTGCTCATAATGACAATGATGAATGGATGGCAATCGTCTGTGATGGTATTGGTGGGGCAAAGGCAGGAGAAGTGGCCAGTCATACGGCGGTCATGACGATGTATGAAGCTTTTATGAAGGCTCCTAAGTTTAATAAAGATCGACAGGTTGATAATTGGATTCGTGAAAATTTAAATCAGGCGAATGATTTTATTTATGCTAAAAGTTTAAAAAATCCGAACGAAAGAGGTATGGGAACAACGGCTGTTGGTGTAATTGTAGCTTCTATCGGAACCTTTATTTTCAATGTGGGAGATTCAAGAATCTATGCCGATTATAATGGAGAATTGATTCAAATGAGTGAAGATCACAGTGTAATTGCTCAACTTTTAAAGGAAGGCAAGATCACAAGTGAAGAGGCCAAAACGCATCCTAAAAAAAATACTTTAACGAATGCACTTGGTGTATGGCATGTATTCCGTATCGATATCAATAAGATTGAAAATACATATAACTATTTATTGATCTCAAGTGACGGGCTTCATGGATATGTTGATAAGAAAGTGATTTCCGATATTGTACATGATGCAAGTCTTTCTTTACAGGAAAAAGTGGATACATTGATCGCAAGAGCCAATCAATCAGGTGGATACGACAATTGTTCAGTTATTTTAATGGAGAATGATGGAGAACAATAATATGATGATGGAACAGATAGCGAATCGTTATGAAATCTTGTCTTTGATTGGACAAGGTGGAATGGCGGATGTCTATAAGGCAAAAGATACCATTTTAAATCGTATTGTCGCAATCAAAGTTCTACGTGATAAATTAAGTCAAGATGCGATGGCACTTGTTCGCTTTCAACGTGAGGCAAGTGCTGCAAGTCGACTATCCCATCCCAATGTAGTGGATATATATGATGTGGGTGAATACGAAGGTATGCACTATATCGTTATGGAATTTATTCGCGGAAGAACATTAAAAGAATTGATTGCGCAGCGCGGTGCCTTAGATGTTGATGAGGCCATAGGCATTATGAAACAATTAGTGAGTGCGATAAATCATGCGCATGAACATAAAATTATTCATCGTGACATTAAACCGCAAAACGTTTTAGTTAAGGATGATGGAACGATAAAAATTACGGATTTTGGGATTGCGGTAGCCAATGGATCCGTACAATTAACTTTTAACAATACAGTTATGGGTTCAGCACACTATTTAGCTCCTGAAACAACACAGGGAAAAGAACCAAATGAACAAGTCGATATATATTCTTTGGGAATTGTATTCTATGAATTATTGACTGGTAAAGTTCCTTTTACAGGAAAAACACCAACCGAAATCGCAATCAAGCACTTGCGTAAGCCAATGCCATATGTTCGTGATTTTAATCCGAATATTCCGCAATCGGTAGAAAATATCATTTTAAAGGCAACTGCTAAAAATCTATCGGATCGTTATGTTTCTTGTAAAGAAATGCTTTATGATTTGATTCATTGTATGGATGATGAATATCGGAATATGAAACGTATCAAAGTGGATCAAAATCAAACAAGCGAATTATTAAAATTTGATAATGGTCATCTTGATTTTGAGGATGAAGAGCCAACAAAAGTCGAAAAGAAACCAAGAAATTGGATTCCTGCATTGATGATTTCAGCAGCTGTCATTATTGGAATCGTTGTCTTAGTGCTTGTCGCA
>ERZ869983.747-NODE-747-length-10336-cov-5.687591_pt1 | contig 10336 bp, 9 predicted proteins | sample MGYA00521106_ERZ869983 | MGnify/ENA primary metagenome ERZ869983 (study PRJEB32232, sample SAMN07284972) | human gut metagenome | biome: human-associated habitat; material: feces | host: Homo sapiens | place: Tanzania | collected 2014-04-05 ...
TAGGTATCTGTTATAAACACATCATCATCCACAAATGTTTGATGGCCGTCCTGATTAAGAACATCCGGTCTGATAATCTTATAATGCTCCACATTATTCATATCGTAGAGCACATGACAACTTTTCCCATCAATTATGCAGGAGGCTATAATTTGATTCTTTCCGTTCCACACGTAATGTGAGCCAGATACCTGAGTGGGTAGCAGGATAAGTTCTTTTGTCTGACGATCATATACCACCATCATGGTAACGCGCTTATTGATATCACCACCTTCTTCCATCCTACGATAAAGGAATGAGATGTAACGCCCATCCTTTGAAAACTCAGTATGTGTCACATAGTGATAGTACTTATCAGCATTATCCTTACCATACTTTTCAACCAACACAGAAACCGGAACAATAAGCGTTCTCTCTCCTGTTATAAGATTCATCAAAAACAGCCCCGTTTCTGTCGGTACTTTCTCATTCAAATATGATTCGTCAGAATATGGATAACCATATCCTGGCATACAGACTTGAAGACGCTCGTATGAGAACGTCGTTGCTATTGATTCTTCCTCTGAAACGAATGCAGTATCAATGGGAAAAGGAAGGTTGCGTTCATCCTTGGTTTCAACATTAACTATCGAAGAAACAAGCTTTCCATCAACAGCATTGTTAAATATAGCTTCTTTATCATTCAGCCATTGAAAACGACATCCTTTATGCCAATTCCATGCATATGTTGTAGCAATCTGATGAAAATCGCCAATTTTACCATCTTTCAAATCCAGAAAGCCCAATTCCATTCCTTCACCAGCTTTAGGCATTCTAAAATCAAAGGGTACTTTACCCACAAGCACCTTTGATTCATCCTCTGAGAATGGTGTCACATCATGAAATCCAAAGAAATAACCTTCCTTTATATCATAATCTCCAGTAAAAAAATCCTTCTTACGAGGCATTAGATCAAACAGCCCTTGATAAAGATTACGTACAGCCAATTTTAGTTTTGGATGACTGTAAAGGGCATGATAAACTATTTCTTCTATTTTATTCATTATAAAATTTGTCTAAAATATATTTTATTGACTCCTGATTATATTTGAAATATGATTTCTTTTTAAGAGTTGAAGTTGAAACATGCTCATTGTCCTCTATAATAAGCGATGGAATATATCTTACTTTCTTATTAGCCTTACGTACTAATTCTGCCAAATATAGTTCTTCTCCAAAAAGAAATATAGGGTATTCTATTTTTTTATTGCTCTCGAAGAAACTACGTGTTAAGAGCATAAAAGACCCATGTCCTGCATAAATGTCCATTTCAGAGTACTGGGGTTGCAGTTTTTTCCTCTTATATGCAGTCATAGTGTACAAATAAAACAGTATTGGATATTTATACATATAATATAGCAGTTGCAATTTCTTTTTTGAATATCGAGTCATAACCTTTGGATTGCGATCTCTATTCTCGTCTTTAGAATAGATCTTTGGAGCTATCCAGGCCACCTCCTTAGTATTCTCTATCAGTGCCAACACAGAAAAGAAATTTTTACTCACTTGAATATCCACATTAGATATTGCAATATAATCGTATGCCAAGACATCTTCATTATTTATAACGTATTGTGCACCTGTTAGATAGCCAATATTATCCAATTTCCGAACACTTATATGTATATATTTGTACATATCTATACTGATTGGCTCTACCACTGTAGAATTATCTGCAACAATCACATCCACATTCATTGTATTTATTTCCTTTGCAGATGCATCTATACTAGACAAGTATTTGACCAACTCTCTGTACGAATTGTAGTTGACGCATACTATTAAAATTGACTGGGACATTATTTTTTTCTTTTTTGATTTATTACATTTTTATATAATTCTAAGAATTGCTGAGCAACATTTCTGATATCATACTTTGAAATATCAACTATCATCTGCCCATCATACGTACCATTTATAAAATTATTAAAGGTAGTCTGATTAAAATCAGATGAATTAAATGACAAGATAGGTCGGTTTGCAATTCTATAATCAATTATTTTAGAAGGGATTTGAGTATTTGAAATATTATTTATATTAATTAAGAAATGCATCTTGCTAAGTTCATACAGTAACTCTTTTCGTGGTACCGATAATCTTAATCTTATTCGTTTCGACAGATTTGGGTATTTATTAAGCACTTCATCAAGTTTTGCATCTGCATATCTCATAAAAATATGAAATTCATATTCTACATCTAAGTTCTCAAGGTACTCAAACAAGAACTCTGGGTTGCGAATATCCCAATAGAATACACCAGCATAAGCAAATTTTATCTTGCTTCCAAGATCACCATCATAGAGCTTTACATCTTGGAGATTGAACGCCTGGGGTATAATCTTAATTTTAGATTCTGGCAATAGTTTGTTGTATGATGGGATAGCGGTCTCTACAGGAATCGTTAAGTAATCATACTGTTTATAAGCATTCTTCTCAACTAAATAAAACCAAGGAGCTTTACTATATTGCTTACTAAAATAGAAAGGGTCACCACTATCGGCAATTACTACACAATTTCTCTTAAATTTAGAAGCCTTTATATATTTGCTCATTCCAAGAATATCCATGAATGGAGTAGATAACGATATAATAATATCAGTATCTTTATCTATAGATAGCATTTTCGCAATCTTGATACTATTAGAAAACAGACGACCTGCAAAGAAATATTCAGATATAAAACTCTTAAAGTCAGATAATATATTGACCTTTTTTGCAACCTTTACTTCATCGAGTGAATGTCTATAAAGTTTCAGATTATTAACTTTGACACCAGTTTGCTTAGTGTAAGCATCGTAATCATAGCCCTCTATCTCAGTTAGATTAGACACGGTTACATCATATCCTAATCTTTTAAACTCTATAGCTAGCTCATTTGCCCGAAATGCTCGAGGATGAATTTGCGGTGTATAATGACCTGTTAAAATATGAACTTTCATGTTATTTTTGACTTATAATTGAATCATCAACTTGTTTTATACGTTTTTTTTGCTTAATTATCTTGTATATTAAATAAAGATAAATTGCACATCCTGGCTTTGTAAATATGCCTCCTCCAACAATCATATTTCCAATAATGTGACTGCAATAAAATATGAGAATCAAATCAAACAGTGAAGAATCTCGAATATCCCTAAGGCGAAATATAGAAAAGAGCATATACAGAGCTAACGGGAATCCCAAAAGCACACCGAAGAATAGTATCATATCGATGAAACCACTATGCGTTCCTGATACCGAAACTCCAGATTTTACCCATATCCCTAATTCCGGATCAAAAGCATAGAGTTCCTCGGGATGCTTTCGAGAGATGACCTTATGAAAATCATAATAATAACCACCAAGCCCATAACCAATCAGAGGATTTTCAACAACCAAGTCCCAACCAGCATCCCAATGATTACTTCTTCCATTAGTATCATCATCCTCATCTCCTGTTGCTAATTTATAGATCGTCCTACTATAAATATCTTGTGATTCGAGGTAATCATTTATTCGAGGCAATTGAACATATACAACAAATAAAGCAATAATCGGAACGAATAATTTGAATTTGTCAAGCTTTGTTTTAGCTTTAAATAAAGTATCTAAAAATAAATATGAGACAATACCAATAATAACACCTCTTGATCCAAATAGCAAAAGGAAAACCAACTCTATTATGAATATGATGAGAACAAATACATTGCGAGATTTCTTAAATTCAGAACAGTGGAATAAAGCCGGAACAAGCAAAATATAACCAAAAGCCATATCATAAGAATTGCCAAACGGATTAATATACAATCTATAAACAGAATAAAAAATGCATAACGAGGATATAATATACGAATATTTATAAAGATATATATATAGAATCTTATAATTTTTAACAGCAAAAGCCGCTAATCCAACAGGCAAGAAAAAAAATAGCGTCCAGACAACTTCATGAGATATTATTAAGTCAATTGGTTGATTTCTTAAAAAACTAAATAAACAACTAAAAATATAAAGCAAAGAAAATAACACATATGAGTTTACCAGTAAATTATGGATTCTCTTTGAAATATGCTGGTAATTATAAAGAAAGAGACAAAAAAAACAACACCATTGTCCCAACGAAACTACAGTTTGGTAACTTGAAGCAAAAGGCAACGTAAAAACTCTATTGACAGCGACAAGCAAAAATGAAAAGGAGATAAAAAAACTTAATTTCCGATCTACGCTGACATTACTTTGATTACTATACATATTTAGAGATTTATCATTTTGCCGAGCCTTTCGTACACATCATAGGTCAAAAATCCATAACCTTGTGTAAAAGTCATCTCACCAATAATAGGTTTGCCATCAACAATATAAAAGTCGGCTCTTAATTGAGGAAATGGAGCTGATATTTTTCTTGCGACATCAAGTAACTCATCCAAACATTCTGGTTTTGCTATTGGTTTATCATTAGGATCATATACATAGTGAGACATACCATTTTTCATATATTCTGGTTTTGGATTCCAATTTGTATCAAAACACTGAACATGCACATGCATATTAATTCGATTATATGCTACCCAAATAAATTGAGGTTCTCCATTAATACAATAAACCTTAAAGTCAACAAGAGAGGCTGGTGAAATATCAGGATAATCATTCCTCAACAGTTCTTCTGCAATAATACATGGTTTTATTTTGGTGTAATGTAATTGACAATTCTGATATCCAAAAGGAAGATGCAACCATTGCCACAATACCTTTTTGAAAGAAGATATGTTCAATTGCGATTTATCCTTAACAACTTTTACTGTCGCACATCCATTATTACTTTTGATTACAAAGCTAGAAGGAAGACTATCAAAATCAACATCATTTGCTTTATCCCACTTCCCATATAATTTTGGCATATACTGCAACAAGTCCAACTTTTTAATATACTCTCGGATACGGTATTTGTCGGCACATAATGTCCATAGAGACGTATCCGTATGTAACTCCATCCAATAAATCTTTTCAATTAAATCATTTGGATTCTTAAGATTAGAATGTTTCTGAAAAGCTTGATAATAGTACCTATCTATTTCACCTTCTGCATCAATTAAAACATGTAGCTTGCTCAAATATTCTCTAAAATATTTAAAAGCAAAAGTATCTCTAATATTCATTGCTATTTTTGATTAAAGTTTCCTAAAATTGTATTTATCCAATTATCAATTCGAAAAGGCTTTACCTTCTCGATATGAGAAAGATTTTGTTGAAATGGTAAAGATAAAAAATCATCAATACCACTTAAATTATCATCTAAAACATAAACCTGATTTTCGTTATAAAAATCATATCCACGCACATATTGATTGGTAGTTATTATTTTTTTTCCCGCTCCTAGAGCCCACATAAATCGTGCTGTTAATCCGTCTTGATATGACGCCTGTGTATCAAAAACGACTCTTGAACTGTTAATTATGCGGCGATATTCCTCAGGCATCACAGATTTTCCGGTAATAAGACCTCCTAAAATGTCCTTTATTGTAAGAACACTTTTATTTAAGAAGACTTTTACTAAGTTTTTGAGAAAGAAAACCATTTTAGACTGAGCATAAGAATTATCATATAACTTTATATACTCTTTATACTTATTTTCTCTTGCTAACTGTTTTAATCGACTAAACAATAACGTTCTATCTGGCTTTAATGGTGAATAACTCGCAAACGCAAAAATATCGTATAAAATTTTGCTGTCATTCTCATTGGAAGTAACCCAATAGATAGGCAAGAAAGACAAATTAAAGCGTTTGCAATCACTCTTATCAAACGAAAATACTTCATTATAAAACTTAAAGAATTCGTCAATTTGATATACGCCTTCAACTCTATCATATAAGTATAATACCTTGCGAAGATTTTGATTACTCTTACTCAACTTTTCAAAGGCAAAAGAAGGAATATCAATTCCTACTATGGAAACAAAATAATCAAAAGGCTTATTTATTTTCTCCTCTTTAAAAAGCAATTCCCATTTTACTTTTGCCTTAGACATATAATCCTCAATATTCTTCTGATTATACAAACCTAAGGTTTTATTAAACGGATTATTAGGTATAGTATTTGCCTCCACCCATACTACCTCATAGTTCATATTCTCAAGACAATTCTTGATGTCTAGATAGATATTCATAAACTTAGCGGCATACAATAAAACCCTTTTTTTCATTTGTATAAACCTTTCTTCTTCATTTCTTCAATCGAAGCTTCATAATTGTCACTCTGCACATCCTGCATATTCACCCAGTTAGTAAACTGCTCTATACCATCCGAGAAATTCCATTTAGGCACAAAACCAAGAATCTGACGTGCTGCAGATATATCAGCAAAATTGTGGCGGATATCTCCCAAACGATAATTCCCACTAACGGTGATTGGCACCTTCACACCATATTTTTTGCAGAGAGTAGTAGCTACGGTCAATACATCTGTCGCTACACCAGTACCGATGTTGAACACATGACCATTTGCCTCTGGCACCTCCATACCCAGGATTGTAGCATCAACAACATCTTCAATATAGACAAAATCACGGGTTTCCATGCCATCTTCAAATACGTTGATACCATTTCCATTCTTTATTCGGGTTGAGAATATACTCAAAATACCTGTGTAAGGATTGGACAACGACTGACCTGGACCATAAACATTCTGATAGCGGAATGACACAGACTCCACACCGATGCTCTTACAAACAAGGTGAACCAACTGTCCCTGGACTTGCTTGCTGATGCCATAAACAGACGAAGGATGAATAGTACTATCTTCTGTAGTTGCAACCAATTCAACTTCACCGCCACAAATTGGACATTTACACTCAAAGTCACCCTTAGCCATATCCTCATCCTTACGCTCAAGAGGATATACATCGCCACAGTTAGGACAATGATACTTACCCTCACCATAGATTGCACGTGATTCTGCTACAACCACACGCTTCACATTGTGTTTGGTGTTTGTGAGAATATCGAGTAAGAGAGCTGTTCCACCAATATTGGTATCAACATATTTTTTAATTTCGTACATCGACTGTCCAGTACCAGTCTCTGCTGCGAGATGAATGATATAATCAACACCGACAAGGGCTTTCTCCCAATCTGTACGATTATTTACATCCCCTTTTATGAAAACCACCTTATCTTTAATACTTTGATAGAGAGGTGACGTCTGATCTGGGTTGCTTCCATGAATCTGCTCAGAAAGAGAATCCAATACAACAACTCCATACCCTTTTGTTAGAAGTTTGAGAACAATGTTAGAACCGATGAACCCTACACCACCAGTGATAAGTACAGTTTTTTTCATTATTAATAAAGTAAAATAAAGAAAACCGTTTTGAGTGAACTCATAATATTATCTCAACACATTCAGCACAAGGAATTTGATTTATTCATTCCATATACCATGCGCTTTTTTTGAAATCAGTAATGAAACCTGATATCGTTGAACTAAAGCATATATTAAATTAATACTAATCATTGAAACGACAACTCCATATGCTCCGATAAATTTACCAAAAATAAGAGAAAAAGGAATATGTAATAACATACCAACCAAGCAAATTCTTGTATTGACCTTTATCTTGCCCATTCCTACCAAAAGTGTTCCATTCAGACTACTCCAACAATAAGTAGCAACATATACACAAACCATTGCAGTCATAACAAATGGTACTTGCGCACTATCACCAATCCAAATTTTATATATAACAGGGGAAAGAATTGTAATGAATACGCATGCCAATATCGACAAAAGCAATATCTTTGACATTTTATTTCTCATGTTTTTCATCCAAGGATAATCACCTCTTGTATAAGCATCAGTATATGCGGGCCATAATGGTGAAGTTATCATTGTATATAACATCATACCACAATTAAGCAATCTATAAGCAATGTTGTATGAAGTAACCTCATTTGGAGACGAGACATACGAAATCAATATATTAGTACTTTGGAACAATATCAAAACTTGGATGTTAATAATGAAAAATTTATAGCCCAGTCCGAACAAGTCTTTGACATAGTCTTTTCTGAAATATTTTGGATTAGGTGATACTTGCCGAAACCGTCCGTTAAAGAAAAAAATTGTAGCAATCAAAGTTACAAATATAGGCATCGCTGCTAAAGTACACGCCAGTACCACAAGGGAGGGAGGGCAGAATCGGGTCAAAATTGCAATAGCAATTAACGAAAGAACATTTCCAATAACTCCAAATGAATCGGATAATGCTACTTTCTGGTAAGCGGCAACAACTGAAACAAAAACACGAACTATCATTTGTAAGCATGTAAAAGCAATACATACATACATTGCTCTAACTATTTCATCTGTATAAATAGGATCAACATTTAATAGCGATGTCCAATTAACAAAAGGTATTAATAATTCCAAAAGTATACATATTGGTATCATCATAAAGAACATCATGCCATATGTTGTAGTTACCAAAGATTTACCTCTCTTCCAATCGTTCTTTGCTATTGCTTCTGTTAACTTGTTTTTTAATCCCTGTGAAAAACCGATGTCCATAAAACCAATCCATGTCAATATGGAAGACAAAGTCAACCATACTCCATACAACTCAGATGATACATAATTAATTGTAAGCGGTACGAGCGAAAAAGAGGTCACTATACTGATGACCTTGAATAACAGAGAAGCAAGAATATTTTTCTTTACTGTTACAGACCTATTATCTCCTTGCAACAAGCTATTTCGAACTTTTCTTATTGGATTCATTTTACTTCAATGCCAAGTATTGTCCTAATTTTACTAGCATCACCATACTCACAAGGAGAATCGTAAGGACGATCAGGGAAGGCACCATACTCCAACTTGATATCTAGGTTATTATCCTTTATGAAAGCCTCAACCTGTTCAGCCAAAGAAACAGGCTTTCCTGTACAGCAGTTGATAATTCCATTCACCTCATTCTGCATGACTGCAGCAGATATCAAATGAGCCAACTCATCTACCTTAATAAAGTCATATTTGTTCTTTCCGGTAGTGAAAGGAAAGGTCTTTTTGCCTTCTTCTGCCGCATTGAGCAATTTGCAAAAGATTGAGTTATTCTTTTTATCATCTCCGAGGATATAGTAGCAACGCAACCACTGAAGGATACACCCCTTCTGATTGGTATATTGAATCATGGCACGACGGAGAGCGTCTTTTGCAATACCATACATTGAAATAGGGTTGCATGGAGTATTCTCATCAATCGCTCCTTCCCAATAACCAACCTCATGCATAGTACCCATTACTGCAAGTTGCTTTAGACCACCATCAATCATTGCTGTCATAAAGTTATAATGAGCAGAAAGATCACCCATTTGTGTTGGTGCATTATGTACAAAGCCATTTCTCCATGCCATATGAAGACACACATCTGGAGCTCCTAACTGTTCCCACACATTACCTGATGGCAAATCAAAGAGGTTAATAGAGCGATGTTCTGCACGATCATCAACATCATCACATACTATATCGCAAGCTATTACTTCTGCACCATTATCAAGAAGTGCTTTTACTACATGACGACCAATATAACCATTGGCTCCTGTAACTAATACTTTCATTATGAACTTAAATTATATAATTTCCTTCTTTATCAGTTTTTCGCCATTCATTTGTTTTAAAATCATAGCGTTTTATAATCCGGGCAGGTTGTCCTACCGCTATACAATAATCAGGAATATCCTTTGTAACAACAGAATTCGCACCAATAACACAATGCTTTCCTATACGTGCACCAATAACGCAAACGTTTTCACCCAGCCAACTTTCATCGCCTATAACGACTTCATTTTTTTGCACAATTTTTTGACGCTTGATGGGTTCACTAACATCCTCATAACCATGAATGTTATCACTAATATAAACCTTATCAGCAGTTAGTACGTTTCTACCGATTATTACTGATTTTGTGGCAATAATATGGTTAAAATGCCCTATTGTGGTATTGTCGCCAATTCTTAATTCGCTACAAAGGAAACCAGTTAAGGGGCTAGATTGAATCCATGATAAATTTTGAATACGTACATTACTACCTATATATATACCTTTAGAGCCAGCAATATGCAACGGGCATACGATTGAAGAACTCCAATGAAACTCTCCAAAAATATGTCTGTAGTATAGTTTCTTGAGGAAATTAACCCCTCTTTTAGGCATCTGGACAATACTTAATAATATATTATTCATGAACTATTGTGTTATTGTATTTATTAAGAGCCTTGCACAGGACATAAGATAATCTAACCTGATCCTTACCCAATTTTGTAGT
>ERZ869983.751-NODE-751-length-10308-cov-11.190011_pt1 | contig 10308 bp, 8 predicted proteins | sample MGYA00521106_ERZ869983 | MGnify/ENA primary metagenome ERZ869983 (study PRJEB32232, sample SAMN07284972) | human gut metagenome | biome: human-associated habitat; material: feces | host: Homo sapiens | place: Tanzania | collected 2014-04-05 ...
TCCTTCTGCTCCTCAGCACTCATTCGCTTGTAGTCGTCATAGGGTATCTTTTCTTTTGTCTCCTTGTGTACAATGGTGAAACTCGTCAGCATCACGGGAAAACTCTTCTCTCCCTTGTTGATGCAGACCTTAGGCAACGGCTCACCATTAGCATCCGTCATCTGCTTTTTGTTACCTTGCTTGTCGGTCTGATAGTTCAAACCCACTGCACGGTTAAAGGTGCAAAACACTGGTAGTTCATAGCCTTTCTTCTCACACAGCATGGTGAGCAGTAAGGCATTCATGCCGTTATACTCCCTGCCAGACAGATTTTTCGGCCAACTCAATGTACCTTCCGTAAACCAAGGCTTTTGCCATCCGTCCTTGCTTCCCAACGACTCGATCTTCTCTATCATCATGTTTGCGAAGGTGTCCAAGGCTTTGTCCTCAGCATTCTTTCCATCGCCATTATTCTGTGGACTCTTATTGTAATATGCCATAGTCGCTAATTATTTGGTTGATACGGCTTCTTTTCCCACTGGCTCAACTCTGCCACCTTGCAGCCCAGGTTGAGTCTTTCGTTATACACCGAGATTTCCAGCTCGCCCTTTGCCTCGATGGTGGCCTTCGGCTGCAGCCATTCTTCCTTTTCTTCCACAAAGCGGACGAAGCGTACCCATGTAAACGCAAATTCTTCACCAATCTTCTCTGCGCTGAAAGCCGAAAACATTAGGAAAGCCTTTCCATTCTTGTCCTTCTTCATATCAATATCCTTACCGACTTTGCCCTTGAAGTCCATATCTCCCACGATGCCATCCTTGCTTTCTGCAGCAGGCTGGCTCACTTCGATTCCTTTCAAGTTGAAATACAGGTTGTCGTCTTTCTTCTTGAAGGTAAGCACACCTTTCACATCGATGCGATTGCCCACAACGATAGCTTCGGCACAATCTCCATCCATGATGCAGCTTACCATCACCGTCTTGTTGATACCTTTCTTGGCTGGCACCACCACATCTACGGAATATGTAGTAAACGGCATTCCGTCCTTTCCATTGCGAACCACAGCAGCCTTGCTGACGGTTCCGCACACACTTACGTTACATTTAATCATAACTCAAATACTTTTTAATTCGTTTTCAATCGACCAAGATGTGGAATTTCCAAGTATTTCCAATTACAATCAATCCATTCACAGCATTTCTTCCCCTGATTGCATATCAGTCATCCATCATGGGTGCTCTGGTGATTTCCCGAAATAACCAGATGCCCACCATGACATTGAACCCGATATATCCGACAGCAGCATATACACCGCCCAAAAGAAAGGCTCCGTATGCAACTGCCGTAAACAGCGACAGCCCCATCAATAGTAGAACTGCCACTGCACACCATCTTTTCATTCTTTCCTTCATGTTATTATTTTCTTTGTATTGATTGGCTCTGACCTTCCTGCTGTTCCATCACCTGCTCATAATTTTGCGATGCCTGTTGCGTCAGTACGATGGTACTTACCATTCCTGCTATGCGCATTTTCTTTGCTTCATTGCTCAGATTGGTGTCACCCAATACCTGCGATAATCTGCTAAACTCGGCATTGGTCAGTTCTCTCGCCACCTTGGTCGTGCCGTTATCTGCTTGCAACACGGCCTTTCCATTTTCTCCAACACTCAGCACGCATTCTTTCATGGTCGGCAACAATGGTTTCAAATCCACCTGTCTCTTGCTCACAGCCTCTGAGATTTGCGCTTTCTGTTCTTCTTCGCTCTTGTTATCTATCTGTACGGCGAGGGCAAGCAGACTGCCATACATCGTCGTTACCATTCTCATGATGGGGTCTGCGCTCGACAGTCCAGTGCTTGCATCTTCTGATGACAACAGCTTCTTCATCCAATCATCAGGCGACAGACTTGTATCTACTCCCGAACTGTTGTCTCTATACTTTGCCAACAGGTCGTGCCCATTGTACAATGCCTGCTGCTTCAGATTACCTTTTTGTGCAATATCTGCCAAATATGATGCAGGATCCACGTCTCTTACTTTACCATCTGCCGATATGTTCTTCACTCCGAAATGCAGATGCTCGCCAGTAGTGCGTGTGCCGGTATTGCCAGACACGCCTAATATCTGCCCGGCTTTCACCTCATCACCTGCCTTTACAGCAATGCTGGACAGATGCATATAGGTGGTTTGCACCTTGCTTCCGTCCGTTCTTGCATATTCCACCGTCACCGATTTGCCACCTCCTGTGTTGGTGTTCTGGTTCACTGCCACCACCTTGCCACCGCTTTCGGTTGCCAGCACATCATCCTTTCTGGCTCTGATGTCTATTCCCTTGTGCATCTGCTGTTTGCTTTTGTCCATAGGGTCTTGACGCATACCGAATGGCGAGGTAATAAACAGGAAATCGTCTCTTTTTACCGGAAAAGAATACTGTCCATTGCCCTTTTGCGATGCCGTCTGCTTGTCAGAAGACGATGCTTTTCCAACACTCTTTGTTGACGTATCTTCTGCTGCTACAGAAGCCGATGTAGAATTTCTTGCATTTTGCTCTACACCGAACTGCTTCCCCTCTGTCCTCATCTCCTTCATCACCTGCTGGTCATACTTCTGCAGCCCATTTGCCTCAATGATTTTTTGCAGACTTGCTGCATACCCGCCATTGGTCGCATACCCGCCACGCTCAATGCCTTTTGTCCATCCTCTATAGTCATCTGGAGATAGCTTGAAGCATTGACTGTATCTACTGCTGTTCTTCAATATCTTGGAATGATGCTCATACGAGTCACCCACTGTGGCATACTTGCAGAACTTCTCGTTGGGCTTGTCATCGGTATATACCAGATAGTCACCACCATTCTTCAACCAACTGCCCGATGCTTTCACTCCAAAGTGATTGTTGCCCAACTGCGACAGCTCACTTTGTCCGTTACAGCTTTCTAATATGCCTTGCGCCAAGGTGACGGAGGCAGGAATACCATATCGTTTCATCTGCTCCATCGCCTCGGCAGCATATTTCTCTGCGTATTGCTGATTCTTGCTCATGTCTTTATCTCATCATTATTATCGTTTCATACCGCTAGAACGTTGCTGTTCCTCAGTATTTTGCTCCTGTTGCTTCTGTTTAGGTGCCTCCAACTGGTCACAGATAGCTACTCGTTCTCCTGCTCGGATAAGTTTAGGGAGATAGGTGTCCAAGGCGTGATGAGGAAATCCTGCGAGATAGGAATCTTTGGTACCATTTCGTTTTGTTAATGTAATCCCCAACACCTCCGCTCCTCGCTTGGCATCCTGTTCATACATCTCGTAGAAATCCCCTACACGAAACAGCAACAAAGCATCAGGATGCTTGGCTTTCAACTCCTTCCATTGCTTCATGATAGGAAAGTTCTTGGTCTCTTCCTTCTGCTTACCCTTTGTTTCTTCCTTCTTTTCCACAGTAGCGTTATTATCTCTTTGAACAGTCGCCTCCTTTTCTTCCCCAATATCTTTCTTTTCCTCAGAGGAAGCTTGCTTGTTATCTTCCTCATGATATTCTCGATGCTCTTCCTCATGCTTGTCGGTGGAGACTTGCGTTTCTTGCTTCACCTCGGTTTCCTCACCTTGCTTTTCTGATGCAGTCTGCTCCTGCACCTGTCCTTTCTGCAGGATGTCAGCAAACAAAGTAGCAGCAAGATGTTTCTTATACTCGTTCTTGTCCTCGGCAATCCACATTCGTTGCCATTGCCCTGGAGATACCACACGAGGCGTCAGTTTCTCTTCGCCTTCGATGGTTGCTGCACATAGGATGACATCATTCTTCGCCTTGAACACATTCACTTTCTGTATGCGGTTCAAGTCCATTTCGTTATGCTGGCCGCTACCGAACAGGTCTATCTTCAAATCAGGCTTTACCGATGCCATAGCATAGTATTTCTGTGCCAGTTCCACTCTCAGACTGTCCATTGTATCCTGCGCTTGCTTCAATGTTGTGAAGAAGCGGTTCAGGTCTGCCTTGTCAGGATAGATGGAAAAAGGCTTTTGTCCTTCTGGTTTGATGTACATCGCCCAACGCTTGTTGTCGTCCTGCACCATCTGAATGCGGTCGAAGCCCACTTGCTTACTCTGCTCTACAGCATCCGATACGTCAATCTTTGATATGTCCTCCAACTTCCAGTTTTTCAACCTTGCCACCGTGATGTCCTTTCCTGCAAAATAGCTGTCATCATGTCGATAACCTAATGCCCCATCGGGATTGTAGAACTTCACTGTTTCCAACCCTTCTTTCTGCAAGGCGTGTTCGATGCGCTGTTTACTCATGCCCGACACCTCATTGTTCACATCCAATGATGCTCCTGCTGGCAACACAACATCAGCTGTTTTATTTTCCTTATCCCTAACAATCACCACAAATTTCTGCTCACTGTCTGGCTGCTTGGCTATCTCGTCTGCCACAAAATAATGTTTGGGTGTCTGCGATTGCATCTCGTTGGTCTGCTGCTCGTTCTTCGATGATGAATACTCCACTTTCTCGCCACGTTCTGCCTTGCGGATAACGTCCAGTGCATTGTTCACATCACTCTCAATGGCATCTATCAGACATGGATTTTCCTTCAGTTCACGGTTCCAGTAGTCCACCAGGCCGATATTTTCCTTTGAAATCTTTGCCGTCATTCCCATTTCCATCATCTTGATGCCCGAAGCCAATTCCACCACCAGTTTCTCTTGCTTCACGGCATCCTCAGATGGTGCGATGCCATTCTTCATCACCATGCCTTCTCTTGCCAGTCGCTGCTGGTGTCCTGTTGCAGTCACCACTTGGCGCAACATCTCATGCACATAATCGCTATATTGCTCAAAGTTCTCTTGCTTTGGCATATACACAGCATCTTTTTCTGTGTCATAATGCGCCACTCCGCTTCCGTCCTTACGCACGGCCATCAGGTTGTCCTTCATCTTCTGGATGAAGTCTTTCACCTGACTGCGCAAGGCTTTATCTTCATTGGCACCTACATTCGCCTTCACCACCTCTTCATACTTTTCCTTGTCTTTCAATGGCAGCATGGTCTGGTCGATGTTGAACAGCACTCGTATCTCCCGATTATGGATGCCCTTGTACTGTGTCTGATCGGTTGCCGACAATTCCTGGTAGTCCTTTCTGTCAATGATGTCTTCCGGATTATGACGGTTCACATACTTATTCCATGCATACCAGTTGAAGGGTACGCCTCTTTCATGTGCCATCACCGCCTCGTCTCGTTTCTTGGCTTCGCTGAACAGCGTGTACAGATTGGTGGCATATCCGTTCTTGTCTGAGTTTAATCCCAACACCATGGCATTGAACGGACTCACTGCCGCTCCCTTGGGATAGAAACGTGGATATTGCTTTCCTTCTTCGTTCAGCCAGACTCCATTGTTCCCGGCTGCTTTCGACAGGGCATCGGTAATCAGTGACACCTGACGCTCCGCCGCATTCTTCTCTTGTGCACTTTTCTCTTTCATTGTATGATTGTTTTACGTTTTACCTTATCTTGATCTTTGAATTACTTCTCGCTGCTCAGCATTTTCCATCGCCTCGTTTCTTACTTCATGCTCGCCATAGCTGCGTCCTGCAACCTGTCTCATCTGGTCATTCTTGGCAAGAATGCTGTTGGCAAGGGTGTTGAGTGGCAATGCTCCTGCCTGGTATGCTCCAACAACATGCTCTGGCAGTTGAATGGTGTATGGTACTTTGTCGATGGTTGCCACTAGGCAGTTTCCTTGCAGCACAGGATTGGTGATGCGTGGATTCAACGGCTCGTCGGGATATGACTTGTATCGTACCGCATTGGTATTACTGCCTAATGCCACATTGCTTTCATTGCCTTCTTGCTTGTTTGCCAATGCCTCATGTCCTGCTTTGTTCAACAGATTGGCTCCACCCATGCCGATGAGTGTCATCTTCAACAATGGATTCTTCACAAACATTCCTGCCAAAACAGCAGCTATAGGCATCATATTGTCTTTCAGCCCCAATGATTGTGTCTTGCCTGTGAACATACCCACGAGGATGTCGGGCAGCATGGCTATCACATAACCGAGATTATTACCGATGTCGCTGAATCCGTCCAGTCCGAAATTCTTCAATAGTCCGTCCCATCCATTGCTGTTGTCACGCTCTGGCTGTTCCTGCTGCGTATCTTCCGATTGTTGCTGTTCAGCATCTTCTTGTAGGGTCTCTGCCTCATTTTTTTCTTTGATGATACGCTCAGCTTCTGCAACCTTGGCAGCTTCATTCTTGGCCTTATCTTTCAGATAGGCATCTTCCTTTCCTGGTGCCACAATGAGCGGCACATCTTTGTATTTCGGATTGTTCCGCTTCTCTTGTTCTTGTAGAAAAGGGAACTTATAACTGTTGTCTGTCCATGCCATACGTGTTATTGCTTTTTGTGGAATATGTATCTTGTTGTTGAGTTTGCTATTGATACTTTTCAGATAACCATTGTCTGTCGCATTCACTTTCTTGGCTTGTGAGCGAAAACTGGCAAAGGCATTGCCGCTCTGCCCGAACACGCCCTTGCTGATGCTTAGTTCCATGGCTTGCTCCTTACGGTGTTCTGTATTTCCATTCTTGGTATCTAATGCATATCCCAATGCCATGTCGCTTCCAACAAAGGTTGCCAACGACTTCCAACTGCCAATACCGCCCATGGTCACGGCATCTACTACCGAGGCGGTAGCCTTTCCTGCAAACTTCTCCGTCTTGCTTGGCTTGTATGCCTTCTCGCCACGTGCTTCTATCTCTGCTGTCAATGGGGACTTCATCAGTTCTTCTTGCATTCCCCAGATACTGTCCTGGGCAGCCTTTCTCAGGATGTAGTCCATCGTTGACTTGGGTGTATTGTCCTTAACTAATTTGCCAATCATCAGATTTTCCATCCTTTGCGCTATGTAGGCGTATGCCAAGTCCTCACCACAGGCTTTCGACAGGGCATCATACTTGCTTCTGCCGATTTCTTTCACCACGGCATTGCGCCATTCGCCAGCAATCGTAGCCAAGTCCTTCACGATGGCCTTGTCTTTCCATATCTTCTGGTTACACATCGCCAGATAGTCTTCCGTGGTCTTACTGTTCCATTTGCCTGTATGCTTCAACACATAGTCGGTGTTGTCGGCATAAGGATTGACTGAAGCGAAGATTCCGACCAAACTACTCTGGTATCTGCCTTTTTCATCTACCTGTTTGTTTGCCAGGGTGTCTTGCACCTGCTTCATCTTGGGTACTAACTTACCGTCAAAATAGCTTTGCAGGCAATATTCCAGTTCTGCAAACCGTATAGGGTTATTGATCGTATTCATTATAGCGTTACGTTAAGTTGACCTAATATCTGTTCTCTTGTCTGCTCTATGGCTTGATGATACACTTCCATTTGCTTAGGAAAGTATTCTTCCAGCCAAGCATCTTTCTCTATCCTGTCATGGATGAAGAGAATGGCTTGCTGCAACTCTATCTCCACGGAGCATTCTCCTTCCTCCCTGTTATTGAACCATGCCTTTGTCCACCATCTTACTCCAGCACGGTCTGGATAGACGCTTACCAACCTGGAAATGTCAAAGCTCTGAACATCGATGTCCAAATCAGCAAGTGGGTCGATGATGCCACTTGTCTTTATGGCTTCGTCATGGAGTTTTTTTTTAGAACTTCGCTCAATGTGGACAGATAGATGCCATGCCGCAATGCCAGATAATTCAAGAAATCCGCAATCAGCAGGTTCTGTACCTTGCAAGCCAAGGGCATGGCTCTCTGTCCTATACCCAACGGATTACTGATGGATGGCATAGCTTCATAGAAATAGTGTTTCGCTGCTGATAGCGAAAAAATGTTTCTCAGCGACTGCTCGGTATGTTGTGGTGTCACATACATCCCTCGATACAGGTCTTCCATATACGATGGTATAAAGCGCAGCATCAGTTCTTCTATCTCTTTCTGGTCTTTATCATATTGTGTGGCTATATTTATGTCGTAGGTCTCAAACTCAGGAAAACCAGTCTTACCGGTCTGTTCCATTGCCTTCACATTGCCATATAGCATGGTCAGAAAATCAATAGGATTGATTTCCTTGCCGTCAAACTTTACCTCGAAATGCAGTCTGTCACCGCTCAATGCCACGATATGTCCTGCTTTCACCATCTGCCCGAAATTCACAAACACATTGGCAAGATGGGCGTAGGTCACTTCATACTTGCCGTAGCGTATCACTTGGTAGATGCCGTGCATCGCATCGTTGCCAATGCCTGCTACCGTTCCGCTTGCCAAGGCTGACAGCAGATAGTGATTTGCCTCGAAGTCCAGTCCGTGATGGAAGAATGGCTCTCCAGTTACGGGATGCTTCTGATTCCCATAGCCAAGTGCCAACTCTACATCCTTTCCTCGCTCCTCAAAGGGCATACAATAGCCGCTTTTCGATTGCAGCATCATTTCTTCTGTATATCTCATGTCGTTGTCTTTTTATCGTTTCATGCCACTTGTACGTGTCACGTCTTCTGTTTCATTTTCTCTTCTCCCATGACCACCTTCACCGCTCACAATATTCTTGATGTTGGAATTGTTGCCGATGAGCATCATGCCTAGCATGGCTCCTGCTATCTTGCCGAGCCAACCAAAACGTCCGAAGGTAAGGAAGGCTGCTGTCACCAGTCCTGCAAGGCTCAGTCCCGACACGTTGCCTTTCCCTAAGTTCTTGAAGAAGTTACCAAACATCTCCAGTCCGTTACCACCAAAGATGCCACGGAAAAAGTTGCTCATGCCACTCCATTTGCTGTTGATGTCACCCATGGCTCCATTTACAGCATCTACGGCTTCTCCTGCTTTGTCCTTCAATCCCTTTACATCTTCTACAGCTTCTGAGATTTTCGTCGTGGTTTCTTTGCCGACAACTGCATTACTGGCTATCTCCACCATACTCTTGTCATTGACAAGGTTTTCCCATGCCACATATCCTGCAGCACTGCCCACCGCTGCTGTCTTCATCGCACTTCCTGTGCTTCTCAGAGCTTGTGTAGGATGTACGGTAGCGTTTCCTGCTGATTTCAACCCTTGCTTGGCATAGCTTCCTATGCCTTTCAGGGTGCTACCACCATACTTTGCTATTTTTGCCCATATACTCATAGTCGTATCTTTTTGTTGTTATTTGATCTTTCCGTTCCGCTTCCATCGGTTCATGCAATCCTTCACGATGGTTTTCTTGTCTGCCTTGTCATGACTTCCTTCTTCTATCTCTGCCCAGATGTCTGTCATTGAGGTGTATTTCACGGCTTTTGTCAACCGTTGCAGCTTTTTGTTCATCACCTTTAACTTGGGACGGATGCCGAATACTATCTCCACTCGTTCCTTCTCGGTCATTTTATTATCTGACAAACAGACTTGTCTGATGTCATTGACAATCTCTACACTTCCCATGATCAGTTCCCGATAGATTTTGTTGCGCTTGGCAGAGAGTGCTACGGCAAGTGCATTGCTCGGATGTTTATCCAATTGCCTGGTAAATCCTCCCAAGTTATCCACCAACCGGTCTATCTCATGGTAAAAACCATACACCTGTGCTGCATATACCACAATGGAACGGAACGAGTTCAAGTAGTTATTGAACTCTCGTTGCAGGTTGGTGGTTCCTTCCACTTCCTCTTTCATCCAGATGTGTCCGGTGGTCTGCATCAGCATCACCTTCTCCTGGTTCTTCAGTTCTTTCTCTGCCTTGTCCGTATAGGCGTATATCATTCCTGTCAACACAGGGTCGTTCTGGGCTTGCACCTTGCCAAAGGACAAAAGCGTCATTGCTAAGCAAATAATAACTGTTCTCATACTCGAATGCCTTTATATTATTATGGTGTACTTACTCTGGCAGCTCTTCGCCAACGTCCCAATGCTTGGGTGGCAATCTCCCCATTACTTCTATCTATCATCCCTGCCGTGACATTGTTCCACACATCACTCATGGTGTAATAGCGGATGCTCAGATACAGTTTGCTCAACTTCTTCTGGAATGCAGCTAGTTTATCGTTCAGCTCCCATAGTGTCTTTGAACGTTCAGCTCCTGTCAGCATATTCTCTGTTCCTCCTTTTGCCACAGCATCGTTCAGTAGATTAAACACCGATACCAATTCCGTTGCGGTCTCAACATACAGGTTGTTTATACTCATACTTGCCACGATGCCTTGCGGATTGTTTTTGATGGCGGTCTTCAACTTGGCGAGAGTGATGAAAATCCTCACTCCGTCATCATACAGATGGGTACAGGCTTTCAGCGAAGAGGCATAGCCGTTCACTGATTTCAAGTAGCTGTTGTACTTCTTCTCCCATTTGTGTATCTGGTT
>ERZ869983.752-NODE-752-length-10307-cov-3.674878_pt1 | contig 10307 bp, 7 predicted proteins | sample MGYA00521106_ERZ869983 | MGnify/ENA primary metagenome ERZ869983 (study PRJEB32232, sample SAMN07284972) | human gut metagenome | biome: human-associated habitat; material: feces | host: Homo sapiens | place: Tanzania | collected 2014-04-05 ...
TCTGGCATGATCTCCATTTCCAGAATGTCTACAGAAAGATTTGCAGCATACTCTGTGAGCAGCTCCTTCAGCCGGACGTCCACACCGTTAATTAATACTTTTCGTCTATACTTTGGACACCATACTACATGGTATTTACAGGAATAGACGACATTGTTGTTTGATTTATATGTTGTGTTCATATTTATATTATACTATGGTTCATTAGTTAATACAATTACTATTTTGTCCATCTTCAATTACTTGCATAAATTCGATGGACGCGTCTTATATCCTCATAGCTGAAGCAAGGGGTTTTACGACGCATTGGATAAAAATTCTCTCCGGCTTCAATATGGCTTCCGTATTCGCAGTGGAACGGCGGCTCAAAATATACATTTTTTGATTCCTCCTGTATTTATGTATTCTTTCAGATAAAACTTTTATTCTGTCTGCTTCTAACTCATACCAGATCACACTGTCTTCCGGAATTTCGCCGGTGACATCCCGAACTGCTCACGGAACAGATGATAAAAGTGGCTCACATTGGAAAATCCGCAGCACTCACAGATATCCAGGATCTCCCTGTCTGTCTGTGCCAGAAGATAAACTGCATATTTCAGACGCTCCTGGTTGATATACTGGGTAGGCGTTTTCCCGCAGATCTGTTTCAGCAGCCTGCAGAGATGGCTTGGAGAGCAGGGAGCCAGCTCGCACATTTTTTCGTAGCCTTCCTGGAGATTTTCGATCTTTGACATATTTAAGAGAAGCTCTGACAGCCAGGAAGGCATCTGATTCCAGGGATCCTTTTCATCGTAAGTGAAGAAATAATCCTCCAGAAGAAGCGCAATGATACACTGTGCATGATATCTTGCATGCCGGGGATGGCTGCTGTTTACCAGCTTTCCCGCAGTATCCAGTGCATCCAGAACCTTGCGGAAATTTTCCCCTTCCAGATGTACATAGGCAGGCATCTCACTGTTTATCAGTTTATCCATCTTCTCCTCCTGCTCCAGAAACAATGAAACATTCCGGAGCACCTGGGTAGAAAAGCCCAGATTCCGGACGCAGAAATTCTCTGAATGATAAAAGTTATAGCTGTGCATATCATTGGGGCGTATAAAAAACAGATCACCCTTTCTTACGGTCTGTACAGAATCATTGATCATATGATAGGCCGTGCCCTCCGAAATGATAAAAAGTTCATAATGATTGTGAGTATGTATTGGCACATGCTTGTAAATATCCGTAATCGTATAGGAAAGTCCGGACTCTCTGTTCAGCGGATACTGTTCTTTTCCAAATACTGGTATTTCCATTTGTCTTCTCCTCCCTGCTTTCTGATATCAATATACTACAAAAATCTGACAGCTGTAAACAAGAAACATTATGTAAATTGTGATATTCTTTTACCGCATTGAAGAAGATTTTTCATTGAAAAAGTTTTCTCTGATGTAGAAACTTACACTTTATTTTTTCAGGGAGGACTTATTATCATGTCATCATCCAAAGCTCGATTTTTTAATCCGTCTGTTGTAGGCCTGATCATGCTTAGCTTTTTCCTGGGTACCAGTGAATATACTGTGATCGGTATCCTGCCGGAAATTGCGGACGGATTCGGGATCTCACTAACTCAGGCCGGAAGCATTGTATCTCTGTTTGCCTTTGCTTATGGCCTTGGCACTCCATTTCTGGCTGCCTATGTAGGAAAATACAATCGTTTTCGTATTACCATGCTGGGAATCTCACTGTTTGCGCTCTGCAACCTGATCTGTGCCATTGCTGTCAATTACATGGTATTTCTGGTGTTCCGTATTCTTACGGCTGTGGTTTCCGGTACTGTGGTCTCCATCTCCATGACTTATGCGGAAGATGTTGCTTCCATCCCGGAGCATATCCCGGGTGTGATCGCAGGTGTCTTTTCAGGCTTCAGCATTGCTTCTGTTGTGGGTGTGCCTATCGCTTCCACCATCACGCAGGCTTTTGGCTGGCGTGCGGCTTTTATCACGATCTTTGTGGCAACCCTGGCTCTGCTGGCACTTCTGTTTGTAAAGCTGCCGCGGCAGAACCGGCTGAAGGCCGGAAGTATTCTGGAACAGTTTAAGCTTTTTCTGGACAAAAGGATCTCCATTGGCTGTGCCATCGTTTTCCTGGCAGGTGCCTCTACTTACTGTTTCTATACTTATCTGACACCGATCTTCCAGCAGGAGCTTCATATTCCGGATTCCATGCTGAGCCTTGCGCTTCTGATCTTCGGTATCGCGGCGATCACCAGCAATGTAAGCTCCGGTCAGGTGGCAAACAAAACCGGCATCCGCATGCTGCCCCTGATTTACGTCATCCAGACTGTATGTCTTCTGCTTCTGCCTATTGCCACCCATAATCTGGTAAGCGGAGGACTGGTGCTGTTTATCCTCGGTGTTGTGATGTATCTTCTGAACTCACCACTGCAGATGCATTTTCTGAAGATCGCCACCAGAGAGCATCCTGCCTGTGTAAACCTGGCATCTTCTCTGATCTCGGTTTTCTTTAACTTTGGTATTGCAGCCGGTTCTGCCATGGGTGGAGTGATCGTAAAATATGCCGGACTTCGTTTTGTAGGGATCGGCGGTGCAGTTCCAGGCATCGGAGCGATCATCTGTGCGGTGATCCTGCTTCAGATCATGAAGCAGGATGCGGATATCCGATAAATAAAAATACAGCCAGGAAATTATCCGGATCTTATATCTGATATTCCTGGCTGTATTTTATTCTCTCAATATTCTTCTGTTACTGATGTGGTTTTATTTTTTTATTCTTTCAGTCCTATAAATCGGTCTTTCCCGCTTTTCTATTTCATCTCGATCTTAAACAGTCTGGCTGCTTTTTCCTGAGGCATCTTCACTACAAGATTTCCATTTTCGATCTTATATTCGCACAGCTCTTCTTTCGGATAGATCACGGATACTCTGCTGATCTGATCTGCATTTTCCAGCGGGATCACTGCTTCTGTTGTTCCCGGTGTCCATACGGAAAGATAGGTATTCTTCTCTGCATTCACTCCGTAAGCAAGAACTTCGGATTTCAGAGTTCCAAAACCAAGCGGGAAGAACGGCACGCCGTCACGGACTTCCTCACGGATCTCCTTATACAGGGAGATTCCCTCCTTCATACGGTTCATGGAATTTTCGCCCAGCTTCCATACCATACCGCTGATATACGGGCGGAGAAGCATACCATTTACTACATTGTAGATCACATGCTCTTCTTCATCCTCATACGGATATACCCACATACCTCCCTGCTCCGGAGTTACTGCACTGGCTACATTGGCAGCGATATTGGCATTGTAGAGATAATCTGTCTGATCACTGGTAGACTGCAGGCTTAAGATCTTCAGCATACCATAATCCATACGCTGTCCGCCGGAACCGCAGTTCTCCACAACAAGCTCCGGATGATCCCGGAAGATTTCCTCATACCACTGATGAAGGCATTCATAATGCTCACGGATAGCATCTGCACAGCTGTCACTGTTCAGGTCACTTCCATATCCCATGGTTACGTTATAGTCCACTTTAAAGTACTCTACGCCGTAATCATTGATCAGCCTGTCTACTACATCACGGCAGTATTTCCGTACCTCCGGATTACGGAAATCCAGCATATAGCGTTTATTGTCAATGTGGCGTTTTCCATGGCGGCAAACAAACCAGTCATCTGGAAGCTTGTTTGCCAGCTCGCAGGCAACTCCCATAACCTCGATTTCCAGCCAGAGTCCCATTTTCAGACCTTTACTGTGTGCATGATCGCAGACTTCTTTCAGACCATTGGGGAATCTTCCTGATGCTTCTTTCCATTCCCCGACACGGTCCCACCAGAATCCGTCGTCATACCAGCCTGCATCCAGACAGTAATATTCACATCCGAGTTCTGCTGCCTTGTCAATAATGGAAAGCTCACGCTCCGTTGTAGGGTCTCCCATCAGACAGTTCATGTAATCATTAAATACCACGTTCAGCTTCTCATCGTCTGCATTAGGTCTGCGTACTTTTCTCCGATATCTGGTCAGTGCCGCTGCTGCCGGATTCAGGCCACCTTTTACAACAGCTGCCCCGGCCGGAACCGTTGTGAAGCTTTCTCCCGGTTTCAGATTCTTATACCAGCCGTGCTCCTGCTCTGTGGCACCGCTTAAAGCAAGATACAGATTTCCGCCCTGTGCAGAACCGTATTCTGCCAGCCACTGTCCGGAGCTTTCAATCTGGAAAATATAGGTCTCCCCTGTTTCTCTGTCCTCGGCAATTCCCATGGGAAGATACTCACAGGTAGACCAGGTGCCCTTTCCACTGTAACAATAACGGTTCAAGCCATATCCCTGATGATTGAAGCCATCTACGACCATTCCGTTTAAATTCAGTGTTTCTGCATCGTATTTCTGCCACTGTGCCTCACAGCACCAGCTGTTAAACGGCACATAGATATCTGTTTTTTTATAATAAGGCTTCTCGCCGCCTCTGGCGATTCCCTGATACATAAAAGAAGAAACATAGGTCAGCCCCTGATCCTCGCTTCCCTCGTTAACGATCTCTGTCCAGGTCTGTACTGCCGGCACTCCGTCAAACAGACGCATATGATATACTGCCTTCAGCTTTTCCGGAGAAACCATTACGATCTCCAGCTCTTTTCCGCCATCCTGTGCCTTCAGCTCATGGTTCTCATAAACAAAATCCACAGAGGACTGATTGATGTTGTTTTTGTAAGCATGCATGTTCAGGCTTCCTGTGCCGCTTCTGTGGATCTCAACAGCCGGATAACAGATATCCTCCTTCAGCTCCATAACTGCTTTTTTTACTTCCTGTGAAGAAAAATCTGCCAGCTCTACCACACCGTTTTCCCGGATACGGAATTGGATATCCAGGCCATTCTCATGTAATTCGATCATTTTCATTTCTCTTTCATCATCCTTTTCTTTTATTCTGATCATACGGTAATCTTCCGCGCATTTCTCTCTGCTGCTACTTCCTCCGGTGCTTTTTCCCTGAGTCTTACTGCACCGTGGTAATCTTTTGTGGGGATTTTCGGTCCGTCAGACAGATTTTTCTTTGCCTGGGCAATGGCTTCTTTATACTGCGGAAGCCATTCTTCCTGTGCAACCAGCATTTCGTCGATCATCTGCCAGATTTCCGGCGGATTACATACCGCACCGGTCAGCGGATCCATCATAGCCGCCTGTTTCAGAAGCTTCACATCTCCATGGACCGCTGCCTCCACTGCCAGTTTCTGAACCCATACAGACTGGGAACATACAGCCGCACAGCCCAGCGGCAGATCTCCGACTTTTGGAACACTGATGCCGTTTCCATCCACATAGCAGGGAACTTCCACCACAGACTCCCACGGAAGGTTGGTAATGCATCCCTCATTCATCACATTAAAATGTCCGCGGTATCTGCGCCCGGTCTCCAGAGATTCAATAATATAAGACCCATGCTCTTTTCCCCTTTCAGAACCATCCAGCTTCTTCGGCGGCTCCTGACGTATCTTCGGAAAATCTGTCTCAAACCAGTTTCTCTCTTCTCTTGTCACGCGAAGATATCCTCCGGTCTCGCCGTTGATCCAGCTGTCAAGATTGATCCAGTCTTTGATCTCATCAGGACGTTTTCTGTACCAGGAAACATACTCGGAAAGATGTCCGTTAGACTCTGTGGAATAATATCCAAAGCGCTTCAGCATATCAATACGGACCTTTTCTTCTTCGCGGAATTTCTCATGGGACTCAAAACCGGCAAGCAGCTTCGGAATCATATCCTCCCCCTGATGCTTTACAGAAATGTACCAGGTCTGATGATTGATTCCCGCACAGATAATATCCAGGTCTTCTCTCGGGATTCCCAGAACTTCCGCAATCTGCTGTTCCCCGTGGATTTCTCCATGGCAGAGACCGATGGTACGGACCTTTCCGTATTTATTGCAGGCCCAGGTTGCCATGGCATTGGGGTTGGAATAATTCAGCATGATCGCATCAGGTTCTGCCACTTCCCGGATATCCTTACAGAAATCCAGTACTGCTGCGATCACTCTCTGCCCATACATGATTCCGCCGGTACATAAAGTGTCTCCCACGCACTGATCCACACCATATTTCAGTGGGATCTCAACATCTGTCTCAAATCCTTCCAGACCTCCAATGCGGACACAGTTGATGATATATCTGGCATCTTTAAATGCCTCCCGTCTGTCTGTAGTTGCCTGGATCTGAATGTTGATCCCATTGGCATCCAGATCTCTCTGACAAAGCTCTCTTGTCTTTTCCAGATTGTCCGGATTAATATCTGTAAAGGCGACCTGAATATCATGAAACTCTGGCACTGACATGATATCCGTAAACAGTGTCCTCGCAAAAATCAGACTTCCGGCTCCGATAAATGCTATCTTGAAACTCATACAAGGTACCCTCCCGTTTTTTATTTTTTTCAGTATAGCATCTGTTTTTTTATAAGGTGACAGGTATCATCCCCTGAATATAAAAATGCAATATATTGTCGTATTTATTTTTGCGTGATATACTGTTTGCAGACAGTAAAGAGTACATTCAGGAGGTTTTTTCATGCCAGATATTTTTCAGGACTCTTCCCGATATTTCCATATTTCTGCTTTTTACGCTCTCTCCCTGCCTTATTATCATATGGAGCATCACACACATTCCAGCTATGAGATCATGTATATCACCTCAGGCTCCTGCCGGGTTTTCTGCCTGGATGACACGCAGGACACGGAATTCCCGCTGAAATCCGGACAGTTTATCTTTATCCGGCCGGATGTACCTCACAGGCTGGAGATTCCGGATGGTTTTCCCTGCTCGATCCTGAATCTGGAATTTTCCCTTACTCCCGAAAAAAGCCCGGTTGCTCTGGAGCTTCTCCTGAAAAAGGATCCCGGATTTTCCCGGTTCTGGAATTTTACGGATTCCTCCCAGGGCTTTTGCTTCGGCACGGATTCCCGCAACTTCGGATACAGCCTGAAGGATCTGCTTACCTTTTTACAACAAAATTCCGGTCAGATAGAAAAGGAAGAATTTCTCTTCTTTCTTCTTTTCAGCCGCATGCTTACAGAGCTTACATTCTGCGCCCGCTCCAGCCGGAGTACCCAGGGAAGCGTCTATCTGAAAAAAGCGCTCCGCTACATTGATGAGCATTATCTGGAAGACATTGATATTCCTGCCATCTCCGCATATGCGGGGATCAACAAATCCTACCTGCAGGCGCTTTTTACAGAAAAAAACGGCTACACCATCAATACCTATATCAATCGCAAGCGTATGGAACAGGCCGCCTTTCTTCTGTGCAACAGTACTCTGCACATTACGGATATTGCCTTTTCTTCCGGCTACAACAGCCGGCAGCATTTTGCACATACCTTCGAAAAATTTTATCATATGAGCCCTTCCCAGTACCGGAGCCTTCATACCCGGCCTCTCCGTTCGGATACCCAAAAGAAACGCTATCTTATGGCTGACGGACGGAAGCTGGAAAGCGAACCCTTTCCTCAGGAATAAAACTTACTTCATACACCTACACCTTCCGGTTGATACCTACGCTCCACGTCTGATCAGCCTGAAAAAAAGCCAGCCAGGCACGAAGATCCTATCTCTTCGATAACCTGACCGGCTTTTTATATTTATTGTCAAGCGGATATTCACAATCCCGCAGGGGACTTACCTGATTCGGTTAAAAATTTCTATGGAAGCAGATTCTGCATACTCTTCAGACTGATCGCCAGTGTGGAGGTATTGTGCAGAAGTGCAGATGTAGTCGGCTGCAGAATTCCTGCAACACCGCAGGCGATCAGACCTGCATTAAAAGTAACGATAAAACGGTAGTTACGTCTGATGCGTTTCATCAAAGCATTGCTGATCTCCTTGAGTACTACAAGCTCCTGAAGATCATCTGCACCTACTGTAATATCTGCGATCTCACGTGCGATTTCTGCTCCGTCGCTGATGGCAATACCAACATTGGCCGCGGAAAGTGCCGGTGAATCGTTGATTCCGTCACCTACCATAATAACCTTTCTTCCGGCAGCTTTCTCTTTCTCAATGAAGTTAGCCTTATCTTCCGGAAGTACCTCGGAATAATATTCATCCACGCCTACACGTCTGGCAATGGCTGCTGCTGTACGCTCACTGTCACCTGTCATCATAACGATCTTGGAGATTCCTGCTGCACGCAATGCATCAACAGAAGCCTTCGCTTCCTCACGGAGCGGATCCTCGATACAGATCACGGCTGCAAGTCGTCCGTCGATTGCAAGATAAAGGTGGGAATACTCCTCCGGAATATTATCGAATTTCGCCTGTCCATCCTCCGGAATTACGCACTTCTCATCTTCAAATACAAAGTGGTAACTTCCGATCACAGCTTTATGATCTTCAATTGTTGTGGAAATACCGTGTGCTACGATATATTCAACCTTGGAGTGCATCTCCTCGTGAGCCAGCTGTTTCTTCCTGGCTGCGCTGACAACGGCTTTAGCCATGGAGTGGGGGAAATGTTCCTCCATGCATGCTGCGATACGAAGCATCTCATCCGGATCATTCTCCTCAAATGATACCACATCCACAACTGTCGGTTTCGCCTTGGTCAGTGTTCCTGTTTTATCAAATACAATAGTATCTGCCTCAGCAATAGCCTCCAGATATTTACCGCCCTTAACTGTTACCTTATGTGTACCAGCCTCACGGATCGCGGACAGTACGGAGATCGGCATTGCAAGCTTCAGGGCACACGAGAAATCTACCATGAGGATTGCAAGTGCCTTGGTAGCATTTCTGGTGATAAGATATGTAAGTGCTGTTCCGCCAAGTGTATACGGTACCAGCTTGTCTGCCAGATGCTCTGCTTTGCCTTCAAGGGAAGATTTCAGCTTCTCCGATTCCTCGATCATGGTAACGATCTTATCGTAACGGCTGGAACCGCCTACTGTCTTCACACGGATCGTGATCTCGCCTTCCTCAACAACAGTGCCTGCATAAGCTACGCTGTCCGGCTTCTTGCATACAGGTACAGACTCTCCTGTAAGAGATGCCTGGTTAACCATAGCCTCTCCATCTGTAACAGTTCCGTCAAACGGGATAACGGTACCCATTCTTACTACTACTTCATCTCCCGGCTGGATCTCTCCGGACTCTACCAGGATCTCCTGCTCATCCTTCTTAAGCCATACCTTGCCCACGTTCAGGGACATGGTTCTGGCAAGATCGCCAACAGATTTCTTATGTGTCCATTCCTCCAGAAGCTCTCCGATTCCAAGCAGGAACATAATAGAGCCTGCTGTACCAAAGTCCTGACGGAATACAGATACGCCGATAGCGGTTGCATCCAGAACCGGCACCTCGATCTTGCGGTGAAGAAGTGTATCAATACCCTTCCAGATATATTTCAGGGAAGTAGCTGTTGTATAGATCGCATTCAGCGGATATGGCAGAAAAAGCTTTCTTCCATAATGACAGATCACCTTGGAGATCAGTTTCTCCTGATATTCTGAATTCAGGGCTCTTCCTGAGCTCTGCAGTACCTGGGAAGGAACTTCCACATCCTGATAATGGAAAGCTCTGATCCCACGGATGATCTCATCCCTGCTCCCCTGATAGCATACCACTGCATCACAGGTTCTCTCATATACCTTGGCAGTAACTACTCCGTTAAGGTTCTCAAGGTAATATGCCAGCGTATCTGCCTGCTCATAACTCATTCTCTTCTGATCAAGGTGGATACGGATCCTGCCTCTTGTCTCATGTTTGATAAAAAATTTCACGGAAACTCGCCTCTTTACTCAGCTTTCTCTTCTGCTGCTTCTTCTGTTGTCTCTTCTGCTGTCTCTTTGAAAGCTTCCTCATCTACAGTCTCTTCTGTTGTCTCAGCATCTTCTACAGCATCTTCTACAGCATCTTCCGCTGCTGCTCTCTCCTCATTGATGCCCTTAGCCTCAGCATAAATATCCTCAGCGTTCTCCTGAAGGTTTGTAGCAGTCTTCATGATGCAGTCTTTGGCTCTTAAAACGGCTGCTGTACATCCTGTATAAAGCTTCTTCGCATCCTTGCTTGTAAGGATCTTGATTCCTGCTGTTCCGAAAAGAACACCTGCTGCAAAAAGTCCTGATTTTTTAAATTTGAAATCTGCCATAATAATTCTCCTCCTGATATGATTATTTCTTTACTGTTTTCCGGGAGCTCTTCTTAAATCTGCCCCGATATTTTTATCATTATATGGCACTTTTAAAAAAAAGTCCAGTGTTTTTTGTGTGAATTCAAAACAATTCGATGAATTTTCAGTTATTTTCTCCTAACAGTT
>ERZ869983.753-NODE-753-length-10299-cov-5.774995_pt1 | contig 10299 bp, 6 predicted proteins | sample MGYA00521106_ERZ869983 | MGnify/ENA primary metagenome ERZ869983 (study PRJEB32232, sample SAMN07284972) | human gut metagenome | biome: human-associated habitat; material: feces | host: Homo sapiens | place: Tanzania | collected 2014-04-05 ...
TTTTTTTTTCAAGCAGAAGACGGCATACGAGATGCGCGAGAGTGACTGGAGTTCAGACGTGTGCTCTTCCGATCTGGGCTGTAGGAGCAGTATTACTAGCAGTCATACCACCGTTGGTATTGATATTCACATTATCTGGCATACCATTACCAAGTGAACCAAAGATACTGCGACCACCATTACCAGTAAGCCAAGGCAATACACCAAGAGCAGTGCCAGCTATACCAAGACCAAGTGCAGTACCAGCTACACCTTTAGATGCATATTCATCTTTCTTGTTTTCGTAGACTTTCTTTTCTACTACTTTCTCATTTGTCATATCCATGATACAATCTGATTTAACAATTAACTATTAGATTTAAAAACACTTTGTAACCGATTACTGAGGCAAAGATATAACAAAAAAGCCTGAACAACAAACGTTGCTCAAGCTTCTCACATAACATACTAAATATTAACTATTTACATTGAGCAACATCATACGTTTTAATTGCTCAATCTCATCACATTTCCACACTAAACTCTTTTGATGAACAACCTTCTTTCCTCTAGGTAGTATACCTTTGAGAATCATTCTATCAAAAGTAGAGGTACTAACTCCAAGTTCTTGACTAGCTTCTACCTTTGTAAGCCAACCTTTCTTATCAATACTAGTACCTCTTCTATCTAACTCATACTTAGACAGATTGGCAAAATAAGCAATATCTGCTTTGGAACAATCACCATTGGTAATCATTTCCTTGAATCTATCTAAGGCACTACATAAAAACTGTTCTCTTAAATCCATCAGATATGCTCCTTTTCAATTAAGTCAATAATATCATCACACATCTTGTCACTGGAAGGATTACTAGTGAACATTCTCTTTATTCTTCTTAGGAAATGAATTATAAAAAGCTTAATGCTTCTATTGATACTCCTTTGATACTTCAATATTAATCCAATGAGTTCCAAACCATACATACAAATAATACAATATATAAGGATGTAGTGAGTATCCACCATTTCATTGGTGCAGAACCAAGAACCATAATACCATCTCTCTACATTAATAAATATAAAGTAAATGAATGGTATTCTGAAAAGATTGCACCATCTGAAGAGATAGCTTGCAGGCAAAAATGCCATCGGTACAACTAAGTACAATATAGTATATATCCAAGCTATGCATATCTCATTAGCTGGTGAGTAGTGCATCAACTCATAACTGTTCTGGCTGAATATATAGAATATATACCAGTGTGAAAGCATTATACCAATAGGCACAAATACTGCACTCCAATGGTATAATACCCAAATTGCTCGTTCACTTGCAGTAGGCATGTTACTGCCATTTCCACTTTCTTTCATTCTAAAGTCTCCTTTTGCTTTAAGTTAAGTATCTGTTATTTTGTACTTAGATGCTGCAAATTTAAACTTTTCTGCACAGAAATCTTTATTTTGAGCAAACTATTTCAGTTAAACTTTGTGAAAGGTTTTAATTTGATACATTTGTAGGAAAAATATGGGGTAAAAGTTTTAATCTGAAAGCAACAAAGGATTTATAGAGAAAAGGAAAAATATTTATAGCACTCAGTAAGTTCATTAGTTTGAATAATAATCATCATAAAATATAGAAGTACATCTAAGTAATTCATTAAATTTGCAAATAAAATTAAAATATAGAAGTTATGCCAGTAAATAAACCACAGGGATTACGAGGCTTACAGGGACTAGGAAGTCTTTCAAAAGCCCAGTATGATAGTTTTATAAATAAGAATAGAGATTTGATTTCACAACATGGTTATGATCCTGTATATATCAATAATCTCTATTCCAACAAACAGTTCATTGATAAGTATGGTATTGAAAAATTCAAAGCTATACCAGATATAGATATGCGTAATACCCTATATAAGGATGATATTGTCAATACTGAATTTGCAAAGTTATATAGTCCTATTAATGCTGATGGTACTAGAAATAACAAAAAAGGGTTGGGGGCTGATTTTGAAAAGTACAATCAGCTTTCTACTGATGCAAAGCTTAAACTGATGGAGAGCAACTACCTTACTCCATCAGAGTTTGAGAATGCATGGCAGAAAGATGTCAATAAGTATGCTAAGTATAAGGAAGCTACTAATAAAGGATTCTCTGGCTTCTTAAAGAATGCAGCTCAGTCTATGAATGTTACTGGAGGTCTTTATACTAATATTGATAATGACAACAATGAGTTAGATAATGAAGCTCTGAAAAGAATCAAGAAAGATGCAAACAACAAGATTCTTCAGAACATCTACAATGATGATATAGATAACCATGCAAAGAACTTAGGAGCACAAGTATCTCAAACTTATCTTAATGACCCATATATTACAGGACTGAGTGATAAGCAGGTAAAGGAAGCTTTTATACAGGCTATCACTCCTGGAAGTTATAAAGATAAGAATGGTATGACCAATATGGGCATATCTGAGTTTGCATCTCATTATGGCAATGGTTCTGAAAATCAGGTAACTTCTGAAATGAAGAACTTCAGTATTGATGATATGCGTCAGATACTTGCCAAGAAGAAAGTATATGAGGCTAATATGTCTCCTGATATGGCAGCTACAGCCTTGAATAATGAAGCTAAGAGATATATCAAAGAACATCAAGGGAGTCTTAAGAAATTTGGCTTATTTGCTAAGGACGTAGGTATCTCTGCTATGAGTTATTCTGCTGATAAGCTCAATGGTATTGCAGAATTATATAGGGCTGGTCAAGATGCCTATGCGGAAAAACCTATTGTAATGGTAGATGATAAGGGCAATGTTCTTGATCCTAATAAGACTAAAGTTATAAGAGATAGACAAGGAGGACTTCATTATAAAGATAGTGAAGGTACACTTCACTCTGTCCATAAGATGCAGGTAGATTACACTACCCTTCATAACATGGGAAAGAATCCTGATGGTAGTGATATTAAGGGAGCCTTTGGTATAGACTGGATGACTCTTAATCCTCAGTATTGGACTAGAGCAGAACAGCTTGGAACTCTTGATGAAAATGAGCAGAAGCAATATGAAAAGATTGGAAGTAGTCCTTACAAGGTAGCTTATAACCCTAATGAAGATAGTGACCTTTGGTATGAATCCTTTAAGATGATGTCCTTTGGTCTTGCAGATGCAGCTGCACAAGCTATTCCTTTTGGTATTGGTACTGTGGGTAAAGCTTTGAGTACTGCTAGTAAAGTTGGTAAGCTTGCAAGAGGCTTTGGTAAAGTATTGGATACTACAGGTAAGTTACTTACAGCAGAGACTAAAGTAGGTCAGGTAGCACAAGGAACTGCAGGTGCCTTGGGTATTGCCTATGCTTATAATAGAGGTACTTTCCAGGAAACACTTCAGCAGAATCTCGCTAATGCAGAAGAAGCTGCAATGACAGCAAGTAGAAATGATATTTATAATCAGTATCATACTGATAAGAATTATAAAGCAAGTGTTGATAGGCTAATCAAGGCTAAGGCAGTAGGATTGAAGGCTGAGTATATTGCTCAGATGCATAGAGATAGAGGTATGAAGATTGCAGATGAGAAAGCACTTGATAAGATGCTTCATGCTAAAGCCCAGGAAGCTGTTCTTGGAGAATTAGTTCAGAATAGAATTAAGGAAAGAATGTCTTCAAAGGAATATGCTAACTTGCAGCAGAAAGCTATTGATGGTGCAGGAGATGCAGCATTTAATACTTTCTGGCCAGAAGCTATCAAGTATGGCTTTGTCAATACCATGGGTTATAGAAAGTTCCTCTATACCAATCCTGCTGGATTATCAAAGAAGATGTCTACTTCCCTTAAAGGGTTAAAGGAGATTACTACAGCAGAAGGTAGAAAGAGATTAACTACTGATGCTAGCAAGTTCTTAACTAGAGCAGATAAATGGAAAGAGTTTGGTAAGACATTAGGATCTCAGGCTTGGGGTGGCTTCTGGACCAATGGTACTGATGATATGCAGGTAGATGCTGCTGAAAGAATCAATGAAGATAGTTTCAATAGATATCTCCATTCCTATCAGAATGGTGAAGCACTTGCTAATACTTATGGTTTTGCAGATGGTATATACTCTTATATAAAAGGGTTAAAGGATTCTATGGGTCAGGAGACTACATGGAATGCAGGAACTGTTGGTGCCTTGGGTAGTATAGTAAACTTCACTCCTAACTTTGCTAACCTTGCAAGACTAGCAACAAAAGAAGGTAGAGAAGCCTATAAAAATAACTTTAGACGTGAGATAGAAAGAGATGAAAATGGTAATCCTTTGAAGAATGAAGATGGTTCTGTCAAGTATAAAGACCTTGGTAAGTGGAATGACTGGAGAGATCAGATGAATTACTTCATTCAGAATGGTGTACTTAATACCTACTATGGTAAGAAACAGGCAGAAAGAGATTTGAGAAGTCATGCTGATTATGTGAATAATCTCCTGAATGAATATAATGACTTTGTAGATATTGAACACTTGATAGCTTCCAACATTGCCTCAGAGAATGTAGAGAGCTTAGGAGACCAGAAGACTATGGACTTTATCAAAGCTCTTCACGCAGTCAATACCTTAGATAAATTAGGTGAAGATTCTAATGACCCAACTACTATGTCTTCTGTAATACAGAATGCAAAGACATTGATAGAGAAAGCTTCTCAGCTTAACCTTGAAGAAGGTAAGAATCCATTTAGTGAAGAAGAGATTTCCAATCTCCTCTCTCAATACTATGCTTCTCATCCAGAGATAGAGCAGGATGAATATACATCTCAGAAAGCTTTATATGAAATTGCTCAGAATGCTCAGAAGTTACAAAAGGCTACAGAAGCATTCAATAAGGCAGAAGATGAGATTCTGAAAATTGAGAAGAATAATGGTATTTCCATATCTCCAGAGGTAAGGACTAAGATGAAAGTACAGCAGGCTCTTAATGACCATTGGAAAGAAAGAAAGGAAAAGATGCAATCTGAGATTAGTGATTCTTCACCTGAATATATTCTTGGAGGTGCTGCAGTTACTATAGCTGCTGTTGGTGGTGTAAAGAATGTTCAATCTTTAATAAAGGTCTATGATAAGCAGAAAGCTGAAATAGAGAAGGAACTTGAAGAACAAAATAAGAAGACAGAATCTCTTTATAAAGAGTATACTAAATCTATTGATGAAGAAGATACTGCCAGAAGTGAAGGTAATAGTGATGCTATCCTTGATGCACAGAATAAGAAAAAAGAAGCAAAAGCTAAACTTGATGCATCCAGAGAACAAGAAAGTTATCTGGAAGATTTAATATTCAAAACTTCCACCAAGGGTAAGGATCTTCAAGCTGGTATAGATTATCTTGAAAGTGATAATCATAAAGAGAATAAGAATAAGATATTAACAGCTGATGAAATCTTCTCTTTGGATCCTGTAACCAGGGCTAGAATGATGAAAGCAGAAAACAGAGACTTATATAGCAAAGAACAGCAGAGAGAGATTGAGAAACTTGAAAAGAGTCTTCTTATGAAGGATGCTGATGCTCTTCAGAAAATACAGGATATTGCTCTGCTTAGTCAAAGGATAAGTGCTAATCAAGATGCTTATAGTAGAATGGCTAAGAATCCAGAAGCTGCTGCTGTAGAGTTAGAAGCTCAAAGAGCACAGGCTGCTGAAGCTGCATATAAACTGATTAATCAAAGAAATGCCGAGACTATAGCAGATTATATCAATGAGTTTGATGAAAGTATGAAAGGTCATGCAGATATTACTGACGAAGCTAAGAATCAATTTGTCTTTAAAACTCTCAGAAAGCTTAACTCTACCCTTCTTGATACTATTGATGAAGATACATTGCTTCCTCAATACCAACAACAGGTAGTAGATGCTAAAGAATGGGGAAAGACTGTAGAAGATATAATGGCTGTAATTTCTCAATCAGATAAAGATGAAACATGGAAAGAAAATACTCTTAAGAACATTGAAACTATAGTAGAGAACTCCAATAATAAAGCTGAAATACTGACTAGTCTTGAAAAAGTAATAGATGATGTTAATAATCCAGATGCTACAAGTAGTTTAGATTATGTCCTCAATGGTCTTGAAAGCTTAGGTTATCAAAGAGATGCTACAACCTTAGAGAATAGAAAGCAGAGAAAGACTAGAGAAGCTGAAGAAAAAAGAAAAAAAGAGGAAGAAGCTAAAAAGGTTGAAACTGAGACAAAGGCTGCTGCTGAAAAGAAAGCAAGTCAAAGTTCAACAGATAATATAGAGTATCTTGGTAATGAAGAAGATGTAGATTTATTTGGTAATTTTGAAGAATCAGAACCAACAACACAGGCAGTAGAAGAGGAAGACTTACAGCAGACAGATGATAGTATCCTAAATGCTAGTACTCTGATGAAAGATAACTTTGGCAATGGCAGTATTGATATGGGTGATATATGGCATGGTACTGCTGATAGTCCTAAGAAAGGAAGATTACTTGTTACCAAGGAAGATAATAGCATTACCTTCAAGGTAGATGGTAAAGATACTTCTGTAGAAATCACTCCTGATGAGTATGAAACTGTTACTGATGAACAGGAAAACAAGAAAAATTCATCCTTCATTGCAAATTCTATGGAGAAAAAAGATGGAGATTGGTATTTTAATGGTAACTTTGCAGAGGACAAAGAAAAAACTCAAGTGAAGGTAAAGAAGGATTTCAACATAGATCAGGCAATAGAGAGACAACAAGCAGCTAATGAGGCGGACCTTGCTGCCAAGGGCATTGACACTGATAACAAGAATCTTATTGATAATGGTGATAGTGTTCAAGGTAAGTCTGAAACTATTGATGAGCAGTTGGAAGATAATACCTCTACTAATAAGGAAGTACATTCATCTGATGACAATGTAGATGCAGCAGAGCTTAATGGTACTGGCCAGCACAATATAGAAACCAGTGTTACTACTCTTAGTGGTAATGCTATGAGTGAATATAATCCTACAGTATTACAGAATGATGGTATAATTAAGAGAAAGAAAGGTTCTGAAACCAATGATAATATGAATCAGTATTATGCTTGGATGAATGCAGCAGGTGTAAAGTTACAGAACATCATAGACCATGAGCTAGCTAGAATCATAAGAAGAAATCCTAATGCTAAGGTAAAGTTTATGGCAGTTAAGTCTGAACGTAATGCTACTAATGATGTTGCTATGCAAAGTCATTTAATGCTTGTACTTGATTATGATAACAGTATTAATAAAGGTATTACTGCAATTCATGATGATGCCAATGGTGGTGTTATTGAAAGTAATGGCAAGAAGTATTTGATTATAGGTACTGCTGGCTATGGTAATAGAAATGCTAGTAAGTTAGCACTCTATGATATGCTTTGGAATCCATATATCTCTGGAGGATTGAACTTAAAGAAGCAAAGGAAGCAATTCTTTGATTCCCATCCTAGTGAAAGATTCTATGTGAATGAGAATCTTAGCACAGAGATAGTACCTGCTTCATTGATTCCTGGATATATAGTTAGACAGACTGAGAATGATAATAACTCTGAGTTTAGAAGTGTTAGAGAATTGTTATCTGATACTGCAAGAAATCCTATGCACTATGACTTGGATTCTGTAGCATGGGGTATTCAGGAAAGAAGTAAGTTCTTAGTTGTAGGAACATCTCTTGATAAAGTAATGATTCCAAGAGATCCTATGGGTAACTTGGGTAGTGCATTTGTATTGATGCCAGCCAGCAATGGAAAGATGGTTCCTTCATATCTGAAAGTCTTAAAGTATAATGAGATGAGAGATGGTTCCTTGAAGGATAAGATAAACAATCTTTTGCAGGAAGTAACTTCTCCTAATTATAAGACAAGACTTAATGCTGTTATTGGATTAAGTAAAATCTTCTATTTTGATAAGGAAGGAGATACTATCTTACTTAGAAAGAACAGAGATGAAATATCTTTGGTGCACGATGGTAAGGTACAGAAAACCTTTGTTCTTAATGACAACTTTGATAGAGCAGAGTTCATACAGAATATTCAGGATATGAATCCTAGAATTAATATTACAGCATCCATACTAAGAGACGTCCCTACTCTTATGGAATATGATGAAGCTGGAGCATTAATGACAGATGCTGCACTCTTTGGTACAGTAGGTAGTTCTTATAGTATATATGGTTTGGATGGTGATGGCAAAATGATTAAGCCAGAATCTCCTACCAATGACATACCTAGAAGTGATAATAATAGTGACTTCAAGAATGGAGATAAGAGTCAGGTAATCTTTAAGCATCAGTATTATAGAGAAGTAAATGGTGTTTTCTCCCTCAATGGTGAGATAGTAACAGATGAAGCTACTCTTAAACAGCTTAGATATAACAAAATGATTCTTGATAATCAGTTGTCTCCATCTATGACACAAGGTGTATGGGATTACTTTATCCTAAGTGAAGGTGAAAATCCTAGAGCCATTAAGGTTAATAGAAATACCAAAGAGGTAAAGGAATCTTCTGAAGAACAAGCTAGAGAACTCATTGAGAAAATCAATGAGAAAGAAGCTAAGCAGCTTAGAGAGCAAAAAGCCCAAGAAGTTATTAAAGAAGTAGGTAAAGCAGAGGAAGTAGATTTAGGAGAAGATGCACTTTCTGTAGATCCTAACACTGGAGAATTAATTCAAGCAGATACTCAAAGTACTTCTTCTATTACTGAAGAATCCACTGATGAGAAGACCTCCCCTACTAAAGAGGAGTCAAGTAATAAAGATGATTATATTCATATAAGTTCAGAATCTCTCAATAGTGATGAGCATAAAGCTGCTACTCAGAAATTCTCTGACCTTATCAAGAATAAGAAGTATATGTTGAGAGTTATGAAACTTGTAAGAAACAAATGGAAAGATGCTCCTAAGAAAATAGTAGACTTAGAGAAGTTCTTAAGAGATAAGAATGTAGAAATAGATGCTATTGGCACAACAGAGAATGATATAGAAGCATGGATAAAAACTATTGAGGATTGTAGATAATAAATAATAAAAAGGGTGAGCCTAAACAACTCACCCTTCTTTCTTTATCTTTATCTGCCTTGCTCATCTTCCATATTATTAGCCTTATCATTGGCTAAAAAGTGCCCTCTTAAAACAATCAGACCTAAACCAATAATATTCACTGTTGTAGTGGATAGTATAGTTATCATGATTTCTGGAGGAATCTCTATAATATGATATACCTTCTTTTCATCAGTATGCAAATCTACATAACAGGCAACTACTATCATAAAAACTATCAGAAGATATGTGGCAATAACACGTAAAGACCATTTTTCCAACCTTCTTCTAGCCTTAGTGTTCTCAACAACCCTATGTAACTTAGTCAGTTCCTTGCTCTTTTGAATATTGTCTGTAGAGGTTGATTCAGAATCAAGTAAAGTCTGAACTATATCCAATATATTCAAGTCTTTCTTTTCTTCCTTGAAAGGTTTACTAAAGAAGAACTTGACCCAATAAGGAATATAATACCCTAGATGAATTAGGTAATGATACCACTTTAAGGCATGTTGGGTAAATATAGAATTATTTTCCATCGAATACTCTATTTTGAGGGTCACTAAAATATTGTTCTATCAAAGAATTATCGATTACAGTATTCCAAGGCTTTTGCTCTGTAATAACCCCATCAATTTTCTTATATATAGTATTGTACCACGGAGACCCCTCTATATGTGACCACTGAGTTAGAGCATAGGCTGTCTTGTTGCACATGTTGCCAACAATATCAACTATTAGGTCTAGTGTCTTTTGATCTTTTTGAAACGCCTCAATTTTGTCTTGTGAGAAGAATTTATTATCAATCATTTCACAAGACACTACTTTTTTATTAGGAATTGGGAACACTGGTCCATAAGTCCACGCTTTAGGAGTATCATCATTAAAAAGAGGCTTCCTATTATCTGCCAAATATGCACCATAAATGTAGAACAAGATTTTATTTACTTGGGTCTTGTTCAACAACGTATGATAAATGTTTGTAGCGACAAACTGTACCAAACGTGCATAATCTACACTTGTAAGAGTAACCATAATTTAATGTGATAAATGATTTTGCAACTTCATAATTTCTTCTTTTCTGCTGCAAAGTTAATAATAATATTAATAACAACAATAACAACAACGTTAAGAATTTTAAAACAACGCTCTATTTAGATTTGTCTAAAATAAGCTGAATATGTATATCAAATGTACCCCAAATGTATATCTATTACCACTCTTTGCAAACTGTAGTTGATGTATTGGTTATTTGTTATGTAAAGATTTATTTAATTGTAAAGGGTAAGCT
>ERZ869983.754-NODE-754-length-10291-cov-6.397004_pt1 | contig 10291 bp, 9 predicted proteins | sample MGYA00521106_ERZ869983 | MGnify/ENA primary metagenome ERZ869983 (study PRJEB32232, sample SAMN07284972) | human gut metagenome | biome: human-associated habitat; material: feces | host: Homo sapiens | place: Tanzania | collected 2014-04-05 ...
TGCTCCTCTGTTGGCTCTGATCTCAGTTTTCTTACTGCTCTGTATCTCCTCCGCCGCTCTGCTCCAACACTAATTTTTTCTTTATCTGCTGTACTCGGGAAGTATACGCCTTTCTGATATGGTAGGTACGAGGTAACGGAGGCTTTGGAGAATTGAAGAGTATTTGCGGTTGAAAGGATGGCTTCTTTATAGCTCTGTGTTTTCCGATACTCCTCAAAGGTATCCTGTACCTTCTCCGCCACTTCCGATTCATACACACCAGCCGTGATGAGCAGCTTTCTTACTTTGATTGGATTTAAAGTTAGCGCATCTGCAATGGATCGGAGGGAGCATTCCTCCTCATAAAGTGCCACAGCACTTTCCATCTGCTCTTTTAGATTCTTCCCGGCATCATACTCCGGCTTTAGCTTCTTTCGACCGCCGCCTGGCTTTCGAGATTTATACGCTCTTTTTTCTCCCATAGCTCACAGCACCAGCTCATACAATTTGAACGTCATCTTCCCGACTACATCATAATAGAGCGTTTTTGTCTGAACATATTGAAAGCCCAGTTTCTGATACAGCTTTTCGGCAGTTGTATTGTTCTCGATTACATCAAGCCTCAATGCTTTCCTGCCAGCTTTTCTCTCCAGTTCAATCACATTCTCCACTAATCTCCGCGCCAGCCCTTTTCCTCTCTGCCCCGGATTCACTGCCAGAACATGAAGAACAATTATCTCATCCGAATTAATCTGCCACGGAGCATCTGCATAGCCATCGACCTTTTCATCATTTGCTATCACACATGCCGCAATTTCATCACCATCTGCCAGCACATACAGTTCTCCCTTATCAATACTGGCCTGTATCATTTCATCCGATGGATGGATTCCTTTCTTCCATTGTGGAAATGACGGGTCATCCTTCTCCTGATCAATCAAGTTCCAGTACAGGGATCTTATTTTGTAAAAATCTTCTTTTTCTGCCTTACGAAATATCATTTTGTCCACCTCTTTACTCATGCAGCTCCAGCGGCAGACCATCCGGGTCATGAAAGAAAGTCATCTTCTTGCCGGTATAATCATCCACACGGATTGGCTCACATTCAATTCCGACCGCTGCCAGTTCTTTCACTGTCTGTTCCACGCTATCAACGCAGAACGCAAGGTGACGCAGCCCACAGGCCTCCGGGCGGTTCACACGCTTCGGCGGGTTTTCCTCAGCGAAAATCTCCAGCTCTGTGTATTCATTGACACGTAAATCCAGTTTCCAGTCCTTACGCTCCGGACGATAGTTTTCCCTGATAACAGAGAAGCCCAGCTTGTTCACATAAAAATTCTTTGCGGCTTCGTAGTCAGATACGATGATTGCAATATGATGTATTTTTGATAAATTCATTTTTCTTACGCTCCATTTCTTTTATTTCCGTTGCAAACTATACATTAACCTTCAAAAAATACCGTGTGAACTCCTGGAGTTCAGTTTGTCCACACGGCCGATCTTATTTCAGTTTTTCGAGGATCTCATCCGCACTCATGCCGCTTGCCAGCAGCTTCTTCAGTACACTCTCGGCTTCTGCTTTCTTCGCTTCTTCAGCGGCCTTAGCATCTGCCTCTGCCTTCTTCGATTCCAGGGATGCTACTTCTTTTTCAGCCTTCTTCAGAGCAGTCTTCTTGTCTTTCAAAGCAGCCTTCGAAGTGTCAAGTTGGCTGTGATGGAGGCGATCTCAGTATTCAGAGACGCAATAGTCTCCTGCTTCTCTGCACTCTGGGTTGCGTAGTCTTTGGTGATATTGGTTTTGGGACGGTTTTTACTGCCTTTCGTTTTGGGCATAAGTGATAACCTCTTTCCTTTTATAGCTTTTTAAGTGTAGTATCTTAAAATCTTAAATTCAAGATTTTTCATTATACCAATCCATATTCCTTCATTTTTGTGCCAATCATTCCGAAATAAAACTTTCCTAGCGCATCAATTTGTGTGGAATTAAGCCAACCTTTCAAAAATGTATCCAAAGCAGCTAATTGAACTGTTCCCATAAATTCAGAAAACTCTGTTTTATCTACATCTTCTTGGTAATCCTGAGCATACATTAAGCATATTGAACGTCTACCATAGTAGTTGAATATCAACGCTGCTGTTGTTACAAGCGTTTCTAAATCTTTAGGGAAGTCGTTTCTTTTGAGTAACGACTTTGCAGTATTAGCCGGTTCATCTACAAAATTCTGCATTGACTTGGTTGATGCAACAGTTTCAACTGTATTACCACTTTCCCACAAAATCTAACCTTGACGATACCATCCACAAATATCATTTAGCGAACATGCATCTCTTATTATATTTATTTCAGATGAATAATAACCTGCATCCATTAATGAATCCTAAACTCATCCAAAATAACAGCCGCCTGCTCATAATTTAAATTGATCAATATTTCAAGTATATCTTCATATGCTTCAATAAGTTCTTGATCCTGTTTAATTTTATCACTATATGTAATAAAGGATTTAAGGATAATCAACTGTACTATTGCTTCTTGTTCTCTTATTGATTTTTTAAATTTATTTACCTCAGATTTTGCATTTTGAAAGCTATTTCTAATAGAAATTAATATTTCTGGCAGCAATTCATCCATATGCATTTGGTAAATCGTTCTCAACAGTTCCTTTATGTGATATTTTCCATACTTTGTAAATTGCTTATTCAAAAATTGCTTATCTACGTATGAATAATTTGTTTTGATTTTACTCCAGTCTCCCGTGCAATATCTCGTTACAGAAAGCATAAGAGATTTATATAACTGTATTCGAACATACTCCTCATCAACGTCATTTACTTTTTTCTCAATATATAGAATTTTCTTTTTACATATATTTCTTCTTTTTGAGTCAACATATGAGTCAAAAAATTCACATAAAAAATTGCCAAAGATATCTTGATAGAACTCAATTGTATCTGTTGTAAATTTTGTAAAATCAATCTCTTCAAATAATATATCGATTGCCATTTTTGCATCATCTTGGGTTTGAATCATTTCCCGCTGAAACAGCTCTATGATTTCATGTTCTTGGTAAACATCAAAAATTTCGTGAGCATTATAATTTCTTTTAGTATATTTCCAAATATCAATCACACATAGCAAAATTTCATGAATAACCCTTCTAAAAGATTCATTCGTAAAATTTAGACCGCAATTTGCAACATAGCATATTGTAGATATATCATAGTTACTCATATCAAAAACATCTATCTCTAAAGATTCTTCCTGCAGCAGATACCTATCTATTATCTCCTCTTCGCGACTAGTATAACAATTTCCATCATCATCTTTGATATAACGATCTATTCCTGACAACTTGGGTTGCATATTAGGATTAAATATAAACTCCTTATCTTTCTTACTCACTTTCAAATAATTAGCATTATATTTTTGATGTTCCATCTGATCTTCAGATAATTTAATAATTGTATTAAATACCGCTTGTGCCAAAGTCTCGTGATTAGCTAAATATCTCTTCACGTATTTAGCCATTTCATCAATAACACCATGTTGCCCCTTATACATCAAACAATCCAACACAATTTTCTTTATTTTATTTTTTATCCCAATAGCAACGTCATTTTCCAATTGATTCAATAAAACTGGCATAAGTGCAGTATCTGCCAAAAAGCTTCCATTAGAAAACAATTTCTCTATTCCGTTAATCCATATTGTGCAAAACTTTTCCCTTTTCTCATTTTCTAATTCTTGATGATTTATTGCACTAGCAATTAAAAGTATCAAAAGATTTTCATATTGAAATGCCATATCAGTATCCTTCATCAATTCTAAAATAACTTTAATTGCATCAAGAGTTGATGGCAAGTCAATCTGCCCAGACACCATATTATCATTACACTTTTTAATCGCCGCATTTAATCTCTGCTTAGGTTTATTGAATTCTTCTTGTCTTAGAACAATTTTTTCTGCTTCCCCTGATATTTGGGGTTCTAACATAATTATATTATCGGTTATCTTGGTTGCTTTTGCACCACGCATATCCATTTTTTGAATCTGTAAATAGTCCTGTGCATTTTCTGCATCATTTTTTATAATTGAATATAAATAATCAAGAATTCCATAGCATTTATCCTGAACCATTGAATCAAAATATATCTGTGTATGAGATAGATATTCTTGTATACTCAAATCACATTTTTTATCCAACTCATATCTATCTTTAAGCTCAGGTATCCCCACGGTCTTAAGAATTTGCCTTTCGAGCAACTCTTTTGTCGGATTTTTTTTGTACAACATATATCTTGTGGTATCCCAATGAACAAGTTCTATGCTTGTAGCCAAATCCAAAGCATAACCCGGTAATTCGTTTTCAAAGTGCATTCCTATACTCTCAATGATTGTAAGCAATACTATATTATTTGATTTTGAATAAATAATTTCTTTGACATAATTTGCAAATGCAACAGTGAATTCATGATCCTTTTTACAAATCTCCAAACTGCTTATTATAGCCTCTTTAAGACAAAAAATAACATCTCCTATTAAGGTAGGTACATTGTGATCTCTAATCCCTGCAAGCCACATGTTTCCATTTCCCCAATATTCCTTTATTGCATTACTCTCACTAATTTTCACTTTGATTTTTATTACATATTCAGGATTATTAGTTGCATATTCTAATATTACCCTATTTATAAATTGAATTGCCCAATGAAATCCCACTTTAAAATTCAATCGAAACAGATTCCATAAAAATGCATTCTCGTACACTGTTCTATATAAATAATTATAATGTTCAGCTTTCTCACTTAATCCATATTCAAAACCCTTAGACAGTCTATCAGCTCTATAGAAATCAAATTCCTCTGCATCTACTTTTCCACGTAACCATAGTATATCAGCTATCGAACACAATTCGCTTGCTAATCCAGTTACCAAAGCAGGATAAGCATTCTTCAATGTCCATTCCATAATATCTTCTGACTTACGCATACTTTTTCTATTTCCATTAATATAATTATTAATCAATGTATTAAAAAACTTTTTTAACCACTCTTCTGAGTTATCTGCCATTCGATAAAGTGCTTCCAAGCAAGACGATATTTCATCTATGATTTTATAATAGTTTTCTTGCTCAGATTCCTGCAACGAATATTCCACATAATATTCCATCATAGCGCATGCATCTGAAGCAATAACTGCCACTTTATCTTCTTGTTTCGCATAATCCAAGCATAACTTAACTATATCATCTCTTCCGATTATATTTTTCTTATATATTTCTTCGTTTTTCAAAAGTCGAATAATACATGGTCTTCCATTACCAATTGGGGACAATTTCATTTGTGGTGATTCTTGTCTAATATGTAATAACTCACCTTCAAATGCGAACAAATTAATATTCTTCACAAAGTCGAACAACATGCCTTGTTCCAGAATCTCCGACCCTTGTTCTTCGAAATAATTATCACAAAACCTTGACTTAACAATTCCAATTTCTGTTTGCCTTTTCCAACTTTGCGGAATCTCATCAGAAAAAGTAAGGCTATATAAAAACTTATCTCTATTTACCTGTATAAACATTTTATTTGAAATCCAAATCTGATACCGTCTATACACACATCGCCCAAGATTTTCTATTTCATCATAGAAGGTCTTATACTTCCCTTTGCACAAATCAAAAGCTTTATCAAAATAATGTTCAAAGCAAATATCTTCGAAAATATCATATTTCAGTCTAATATAATCTCCTTGTTGAGCAATTACACCTTCTGAAAGCAATGCATGCATTATGTCTCTATCTATATCGTCTTTATGAATACCCAACATAAATTTTCTAGCTCTTTCAAACACAATCTTCTCAACAGTTTCAATAACTTTGTTACTGAGTATGCCATACATTCGAGATTTTTCCTCCAAACATATTATGTTTTTCCAAATATATTCTCTTAGAGAATTTTCATCACCTATATTATCAATATCCATCGAATTACTAACTATCAAGTTTATATAAAAGGGCGATTTTAATAAATCAACATATGAATTTGTTTTATACATTTTATGAATAATCGGATATTGCTTCATAAGCAATGCAAGTTCATCTTCTGTTATATCGCCAACTTCATAAATTTTTATTGAAAAATTTGTTTCCAGTTTAATAAAAGCATTTTTATCACTCGTTCTACAAGATGTTACTATGTACACATTTTGATATTCTGCCGCCATATCATACAAATACTGTAATAATTCAAATTTTGTTTCGGCACAGTCCGCAATAAACTCGAGAGCATCAATAAAGAATATTAATTTCTTTCCATTAATACACTCTAAAACGTCTTGGATACAGCAACCCCAAATGTCGTCAATATGACTTTCTTCCAAAAATCTTTCAGCACGAGCATATAAAACCAATTTTTCATTTTCAACATATTTTTTGCATAAAACAGATTTACCGCTACCAGCTCCACCTTGTATTGAAATATATCGCTCATTGTCTTTTGTTATTTTTTCAAGAAATTCATTTCTATCGATTTCATACTCTCCGTTAATCAATCCTTCAATATTTTTCAACCCTGAATTACTAAGTTCCAATGCACCTTTAAATTTTCTGATATTAATATTAAAGTTCTCATACTCATCCTTTAATACCTTGTATAATTTCTTCTGAAAATTAAGATCATTTTGTGCTTTAGTTATAATATCATTTGTAGTAATCAAATTATCTTTAATAGTAAATGAAATACTCCCAATTTGATTATCCCCACTATACTCTCTCACCTTATCAATACTATTATTACTAAGTACAAAAAATACAATATTCTTTAAGTCCGAGCATTTTTTATCTTTTGAATCCCTTATCTTTTCCAATGTAGTTTTTATTTTTGTTGGTACATCTTGTACAGTACTTACCTGCACTAAAAGTTCTCTGTTTTCTGATATCAAATCTACATATGGATAAGTTGCCGTCTCGTCATTCAGATTACTAAACTTCTGTCCGAACCATACATTACATACCTCAATCGCAAATAACTCAAACATTTTTGCAGCATCAAATAATCCGTTTTTATTTGCCATTTTGATTTTTTCATCATATGAAGACATATATTCAATTATGAAACCCATTCTTTCGTTTGAATTCACCATATATTCAATGCTCCTTATCCGTTAGTTTCTTTTAAAATATTTACCTGAGTTCATTCTCAATTTCTTCTATCGTTGGCATAGAAGCTCTATATTCCACAGGCAATAAATTTGACAACTTATACTCAGATATTCCTATCGGTTCTTTTGAACTATTTACCGCATATTTTGCAAGGATATTATTTTTGCTTTTGCATATAATCAGACCAATTGTTTTTGCATCAAAATCTGTCTTGACCAAATCATCCACAATATTCACATATGTACCAATCTGTCCAATGTCTCTCGATGTAAAAGCTACTATTTTAACTTCAACAACAACGTAACAATGCAAATACAGATGATAAAATAAAAGATCTATTTTTTCCTCTGTTCCTTCAATCGGTATTGTATATTCTCTTCCAACAAAAGCAAACCCTTTTCCAAGTTCCATAAGAAATTTTGTGATGTTGTCCATCAATGCGTCTTTTAACTCTTTCTCACTATAATCTTCTCTGATTGCTACGAAGTCGAAATTATATGGATCCTTTGTTATTTCCTGTGCAAGGTCGCTTTGTGGTTCAGGCAATGCGTATTCAAAGTTTGAAATTGCTTTTCCCTGACGCTCATATAAATCGGTATCAAGAAAATTTAAAAGTACTGCCCTTGACCAATTATTTAAAATCGTTTTCTTCACAAAAAATATTGATTTTTCCCTGTCCAATTTACATTTATCAATGATAGCTCTATGATGTCCCCACGGAATCGAAAACAATTCTTTATCCGATAAATCTCCCACAAGTTGTGGAACATTTATTGAATCCTCTTTGCTCTTCAATTCTTCCACAAATTGTGGAAGAATTGGATCACTGTACAATTCATAAAATTTCTTCATATATCTGAGATTCGAACTTGATAAGCCTTGAACCCCTGGCAAAATTGTTCTCATATCTTTACTTAAATTAACAAAAAATCCACTGCCCCACTTACTTTCAGCCGACTTTTCTACAATATCTCTTCCTATAGACCAATAGAAACCAATCATTTCCTGATTAACAGAAACAGATGCCTTAATCTGTCTCTGTTTATAGCGTTTTCCTATGTCCTCAATCCACTTCCTATACTCTTCATCCATTTTTATAAGTTGATTCATGTAAACCCCTTTCAGAATTCTGTTTTTTCCCACATCTCTTTATAGGCATTGACATAAAAATTTATACATCCAGGATATGTGTATACAAATCTTCTGCACAACTTTTTATACAATTCCAGCATACTCGCATCATCTGCGAAATCTAATAAGTAATCGAGACAATGAGACAATTCTTCTTCTGATACCTCTCTGTTGCACAATTCCTCCACTATGGGTAAATATATTTCATATGCCTGCTGTCTAATCTTGTTGAGCTCAATTACCGCGCTAAATATATCATTTCCCATTCCATTTGACCTCCAAATAACTGATATAATTTCTTCAATAATTATTATAATCAAAGCTCACAGTAAATAACATATAAATAACGCTCATATTAAATCACCCCAAAATGTTTTAATGCATCCTTTATCGCTTCTACTTTCTCCGCCGTCGGATGCCTTCTCGGCTGTTTCAACTCTTCTACCATATTAGGTGCATCATACATCGACAATCCTAAATTTCTTTTTACCTCTGCGATATATGCCGTATGTACTTTGAAGCCATATTTTTCTTCAATATATTCTTGTATCATTTTATATGTAACCCTTGGAGCCGGCTGATATTGCTTTGCCCGCTCCGCAATTTTATCTAAAGGTACCTTTTCTTCACCTTCTCCAAATTCAACTTTCACATCTATATGGCTATCTGGTGACTTGTGGGACAAGAGCACGATGCTTTCCACTTGCTGTTTCATGGAGAAAGAAATATTTTCGCCAAAACTCTCATATCCCAAAATTTTAATAGTTTCAATTTGGCTTGCATGATATTCCAGAAAGCCTCGCATCATGGTATTTTTCTTTTTATCCCCATTTACGAGATTCTCCGTATCGAGCAGATGCGTCAATTCGTGAAATATGACATAATCGCCATGCAATTGTGGTTTCCACAGATCTTCCCACACTTCAATAGAATGCGACTGACTTTGAAAATCAAATCGATGAGTTGCCCAAACTCCCCATCCAGACGCATTCGCATCAGAAAGCGAAATATGTTTTAAAATTAACTCAAATGAAGGAAGCGATGATACTCCTATAAAATGTTTATAATCATTCTTACATTTATTCACATACTGCAAAAGTAATCCATTTGCCATCTTTTCCTCCCTTTTACACAAAACCACATCTGTATACTTACGCTTCAATCAGTGTAAGATACTGCCTTCCCAACGGTGTGATTTTATAGCTATCTGAGCCTGACACCTTTTTTAGCTTCGGAATCTTTACAGTTCCTGGCTTAGATTTTTTGCTTTCTTTTTCAAGATTTTGGAGGTATTTGACAATCTCTTCAAGATTATTATCATTAATTTCCTCGTTTTTACTTTGCAAAAGTCCAAATCGTTCGAGCTTTTCTCTGATGAATCGCATTTGTTCAAAATTAATGTGAATGTCTTTGCAGATATCCAAAATATTTTCTCCATCATTTCCAAGATACGAATACGATTTCAAAACACGAATATCCAAATCGCTCAACTGTGACAGTGTCTTAAAAAACATCAATACAATGTCCAGATTTGTGTTATCTGATTTCAGCAAGTTAACATATCCATTGACATTATACTTAACCATTGCCTCTTGTGGTTCTTCGACAATATTATCAAGCAATGCTTCTGTAATCTGTCTTTGATATTCTAAATTACTTTGCTGTAATTTCACAATTCTATTTTCAAGGTCATCTTGATTTCTTTGAACAATTTGCAAAGCTTCAACTACGTTTCTTTCTAAACGATTCTGTTTATATGAGAGACGAATATTATTTGCGACAGGAACTACCGCGCCAACGATTTCACTAGCCAGCATTCCTACACCCTCACTGACTATAAATCCACCTGCCTCTTTTACTACTGCTGGCAAAACCTCTTCCACTGCAACATTTCCAGCTTCTTCTTTGGTAGCATCAATGAAATCTTTTAATTTATGTTTGTCCATTGCAAATCATCCCTCACTTTCCAATATAATAATTCACACAAGCGTGTGCTATAATTCTTAAAGCGGGGTCCAGAG
>ERZ869983.755-NODE-755-length-10291-cov-6.178285_pt1 | contig 10291 bp, 6 predicted proteins | sample MGYA00521106_ERZ869983 | MGnify/ENA primary metagenome ERZ869983 (study PRJEB32232, sample SAMN07284972) | human gut metagenome | biome: human-associated habitat; material: feces | host: Homo sapiens | place: Tanzania | collected 2014-04-05 ...
ACGAAGAAAAACTATAGCTATTCAGGTAAATTCTGATCTAAGTGTCACTGTAAGGGCTCCGTATGGTGTTACAGAGAAATACATCGAGGAATTTCTTAATAAGAATGAAGCTTGGATAAGCAAACAGATGAATGAAATAAAAGTAAAGAGGAAAAGTGTTGAATCGGGAAATGTAGAGAACGTGACACTCGATAAAATCAAGATACTTGCAGACAGGGCGCTTGAGATAATTCCAGCCAGGGTAGAATATTTCGCAAGAATAATTGGAGTCACTTATAGGAATATAACCATCAGAAATCAGAAAACAAGATGGGGAAGTTGCAGCAGCAAGGGTAATTTGAATTTTAACTGTCTTTTAATGCTTGCGCCTCCGGAGGTGTTGGATTATGTTGTGGTTCATGAATTGTGCCATAGAAAACAGATGAATCATTCGAAGGCATTTTGGACAGAGGTAGAGAAGGTATTTCCTGATTATAAAGAGTCAATTAATTGGCTGAAAGAAGAAGGAAGCCAGATTATGTACATGGTAACCGAACTTGGGAAAATGCCGGATGATATTTCAAATATAAAAATGTAAGGAACGAAGGAAATGGATCAAAATGAAACACAATGGGATAAACTCCTGAAGATAAAGACAACCGGGCGGGATGACTCTCATTCAGATCAGTATCGATATCCTTATGAACCAACGTCTTATATGGTATTGGAGCGCCTGGCAAACAGTGGACTGATCAGGAAAAATAATACTCTGATTGACTATGGAACCGGAAAAGGACGGGTATGTTTTTATCTTTCATATCAAACAAGATGCAAGACAATAGGCGTAGAGTATGATGAACGGATTTATAAAGGAGCAGCAGATAATAAAGAAGTATCCGTTTCCGCATCACGCACGGAGTTTGTATTATGCAGTGCAGAAAATTATGAAGTTCCGTCGGAAGTGGATCGCTGTTACTTTTTTAATCCTTTTTCTGTAGAGATATTACAGTCAGTTTTAGCAAGGATTTACGAATCTTATTATGAAAATCCGAGAGATATATTATTATTTTTCTATTATCCTTCAGAAGAATATATCAGTACTTTGATGACTCAGGAACAGTTGATTTTTTATGATGAAATCAATATTTCTGATCTGTTTCCGGGTGAGGATAATAGAGAAAAAATCTTGATTTTTCAGGTGAGCTAAGAAAAATCAAGAAGTGATTTTGACAAGGAACGACTCAGATGACCAACAGGCAATCCTGCCGGTCATCTGTACCACAAAGAATTGCTTAATTGTTGCTACATATTTTCAGTGATTGGCGGAATAAAGTTTTCTATTGCACTGCGTAATTTGGGATGCCGAATAATAAAATGGATTGCAGGAGCATTTCCTTTTGATACCATTGCCCATTGTCCTTTATGAATTGCAATTTGCAGGTTGTGAAAAGCATGTACCGTACTGCTTTTCAATGTGTAGTTGGCATGCCGCTCGGCAAATACTTTTGATTCCATCAGATGGGAGGTATATTCTTCCTCATTATAAGAAATGTCTGTCTCGCAGAACAACGTTGACAGTTCTAATGTCGGAGGTTTCTCTTCAAATTCTTTCGCTAAAAACATCGGAATTTCATCTTCCATCGTTTCTGATGAGAGTATCGACAAAATTCTTTGTTTTTGTGTTTCAGCATGTTTTTTGATACATTCTTTTTGAACAGACTCCACACCATTTCGAGTCAAAATCCGGTCAAGCAGTTCATGACTGATTGTATACAGTGGCAGTGTAGAAAAAATGTTGTGTCGTCCGCCAGGTTTCCCTGCATCGGACATAAGAAAAGTATTCAATTCCTTTTCACGTTCACTTCGGTAAATGTCCATTAACGGATAAGCATTTTTAAGCATTTCCTCAGCGCGCTTTTGATAATATGCCACTTCACGTTTTGATTTGGTCAGATAGTATTTTCCATCCGCGTGATATCCGGCAATCGCCTCGCCTGACAGAGCGGCTGCACCTGATACCTTCAAGAAATGCAGGAAAATATTGTTTTGTACATTTTTGAAATAATACGGTGTGATCTGTCCGGTCATATACATCGGAATCCAACTCTCAAGCCCTAACATCATATCATCGAAAGTACGGTCAAGATTATGAATCTGATTGAGGTGCAATCCTTTTTTCAGCATCATTGCCATTCCGAACATCCATTTCTTTGGAAAATCGGGATCTTTTGCCATTTCTTTCATAGGCATATCACTATACATGATCACAGGATCCATAGATTTTGAAAGCACCGTCGCTTTCAAAAAATCCAATTCACTTTCCATCATTTCTTCTAAACCGAAATAGGTCTTAGAGGATGGGATTTGAAATGGAACAGACGGAACTTTCAATTCATCAAACTTAATAACCTTAATATATTCATTCAGATCAAATTCGTCCAGTTTACACAGGAACTTTGAAACACTGTCGTTCCTGGTTGTATCTGCCTGTCGTTCCAAAAGCCAGGATTTTATTTTGGAATGGCGTACTGACATATCCTGGATTTTATCAAAGTCACAGCCAATAAGCTCAGCAACAGCAGCAATTTCCGGTGTAGTCTGCATTTCTCTTGCTACAAAGGAAGCAACAGCAGAAGCGAACTGCTCAGCATCTCCCGGGTTTCTTGTACCGTTTCGGATGCGGAAAATTGCAGAAGCGTCATAATTTGTATACTGGCACAGTTGTGTCAGATTGATGTTTAGAGCTGCAAGGAGTATATTAAAATTCTGCCGCAGAAGCTCTTTGTCAGTTGATACGATATCTTCACAGGCAAGAAAGGATTCTTTGACAGAATCTGCTGTAATATCCGGGATTTTCTTCTGTGCTGCAATTTGTGCAATGGCTATGCATAATCCTTCAAATGATTTTGTCCCAAACTCTGGAATACGTTCTCCATTTCTATATCTGCTAAGAGAAGCTGGAGATATGCCGGACAAATTGCAAAGCTCTTTGGCAGTACAGGAAAGACGCTTCATATACTCATTCAGTTTCTCACTAAAATTCATAAAATCACCTCGCTGCTTTTCATTTAATGATATTATATCGAATTTACTTGTAAAAGAAAAGCAATGCCAGCGCTGATTTCCAAAGAGTCAATTGACACTTTGGGAACTTTGCCGAATTCAATTCTTATGCATGGTATACTTGAAATGTAAAAGCGGTATTTCAAATATATCAACAAGGAAAGGGGCAAATCTATATGAAAACAAAACCGAAAATAATATTGACCATGTTGCTTGTGCTTGGCATGGTACTGTCGCTGGTACCGATTACGGCATCCGCAGGTGTGACAGATGTAACAGGAGGTAATACCAGTAACACTTATACCCATACCTATCACACAAAGGTCGAAACAACCGCGCAGGTTAGCATTAAAGATGCAGACGGAAAAGTGGTTGAAACAACAACTGTAAGTAAAACCGGAGATTTTATTGAAGGTAATGTGAGCAGTGATGCGGTACAGGCAGAAATTGCAAGAATTGATAATGAAATCAGTGCACAGTTTTCTTCTCAAGGAAGTATTACCATTGAAAACCGTAACAGTAAGATGGTATTTGACCATTTTGAAAGTAGTAATATTATAACACCCGATGATGATATACAAGTCGGTGATCAGGAGGGTCTTGAAAACGCGGCTTCAGGAAGTGTAAATAAGAATCTTGATGTTCATGAATATCAAGTATATCAGATAACTTATAATCTGATCGTACAGGAAACCGCTGAGCCGGAAGAAACGCAGGTTATTACCACAGTCGATATTGGAAACATCTGGAAAGATCTTGATTCTACAAAACCAGTTGCGTTTACAGCAGAAGTCAATCCTAACTCCGATTGTGTGAACAAGATGACTCTTGCAGAGGAATTCTGGCAGCAGAATGATGATCCGAATGCAGGATGGATTACAAGCTCTAATCCGAGTAATCCAATTGCAAGTGTAACATACAACTACGGGGTTACATTAACTGCAAAAGACGGTTATATCTTCCATGCCAGCTTTAAATATGGTGGCGAAGGAGGAACTACTGTTATATGTGATGCGAATGATATGGCAGGGCATTGGAGTGGTTCACTTTCAGAAGACCAAAAACAGCTTACCATCTATTTCAATAATATCCAGGTAACAGCAGTTGCCGGAAGTTCCCAGGACGAAGCAACAATCAACGAAGTAAATATTGACTCTGTAAAACTCAGCTATGACAATGGAGACGCCCCACAGGCAACAGCTGAAGTACCATCCGGAGATCAGGACAAATACGATATTCTTTATGAATCCTGGGAAAAGCGTGATGAGATCGAAGAAAACACGACAGGTACTGTGGGTTATTGGTATTCCGACGAATCATGGTATTCTGGAAATGATGTACGTTTTGACACATTTGATAAGGAAGGTCAATACCAGTATAGCGTGCGCCTGGAAGCTAAAAACGGTTTTACTTTCAGTGGCAGCATTTCTCTGGAAAATATTATGCTGAACGGGAAAAATCTTCCAGATGGATCCAGTGTTATGGTACTCGATGAAGGCAAAACCTGTCTCGTAACCTATGGTACGATTATGCACACTCCTAAATCCATTGATGTGATTTACATTGAAGGAGCAACCATTTACTTTATGGATGGTGACAAGCCAGTGTTTACCGGAAAGGCAGGAGATTATCAGCCTTATTATATCGACCATGAGAGATGGGAGACAGATGGAGCCGGTGTAGCATCAAGTGATTATTGGAACAGCTTTTATGGTGACTTTGATGGATGTTGGGGAAAGCGGATTGAAACCTTTGAAGCCGACAAAGAATACCAATACAGTATTTATCTGAAATTGACAACAGAAGGCTATGTAGAGGGATGGCGTTTTGATAAGAATACAAAGTTAAATATAAACGGACAGCTTATTGACCTCTCAGATAAGCAGGGTGATGTCGATCGTGCTGGCGAAACAATCTGGTTCCAGGATGTATTGTCGCTCACACCGGAGAAGCCGATTCAGAGAAAACCTATTGATGTTATAGAAATTAACGGTGCTACAATAAGCTTTAAAGATGGAGATAAACCAGTCTTTACAGGAAAAACTCCGGAAGATACTCCTTATATTTATCAGTTTGAATGTTGGGAGACAAAGGACGGAGCAGGTGTAAATTCTGCCGAATTTTTTGATAAGGCATATGATAAGCATATCACCACTTTTGAAAATGGTAAAAATTACCAGTACATATTGTACATGAAAGCAAAAGAGGGATACTATTTTACAGCTGACACTAAAGTCAAGATTAATGGTACGTTCTATAATTATAGACTTGTAAACGTTGATCCTGATTTTGATCTGACAGGAGAAATGTATACTTTTTGGGCATATACTGATCTTAAGATGACACCTGTTGCAGCTTCAATAGAACCAACAGATTACAAAATCATTGAAGGAGCAAATGGTAGCTGGCTACAGAACAGCGATGGCACGCTGACTTTCCGTGCAAATGGTGATTTTAGTAAATTTAAAGGTGTTAAAGTTGATGAGACGTTAGTCGATGCAAAGAACTATACAGCAGTTTCCGGTTCTACTATTATTACATTGAAAAATAATTATCTCAAAACCCTTTCTGCTGGTACACATAAGCTTACGGTTGTCTATACGGACGGTGAGTGTAGTACAAGTTTTGAGATTAAGAAGGCTGCCGCAAAGAAGCAGACGATAACTACGGAGAAAAAACAGACAAAGTCTACAGAGAAAAAGCAGGCAAATGATAAGGAGAAAAAACAAAACGAAACAGCGTCTCCAAAAACCGGTGATAATACTAATCTGACGCTTTGGATTGTGCTTTTGCTTGCGTGTGGTACTGGGATTTCAACAATTGTTTATGATAAAAAGAAACGTAAATAAAAATGTAAGGTAAAAAGAAAACAGTTTAAAAATAATGAGAAAAATACCTGAGGCACCTTCTTTGAAGAAGGTGCCTTAGTAGTTGTTAGGGCATGGCTCTGTTTCTCATTGGATAAAAAGATGAAGAATTGCGGAAGAACATTCGTTCGAAATAACGCTTGCATTATCGAACAAATGTTTGTATAATGAAAAATATGAATACAGAAATTAGAAATAGTAATTATACAACACAGGAAAAGCTGCAGATTCTTGCTGACGCAGCAAAATATGACGTTGCATGTACTTCAAGTGGATCCAGCCGGCGGGGAAAGAAAGGAGAGCTCGGCAATGCAGAGGCATGCGGCATTTGTCATAGCTTCGCGGCAGACGGAAGATGTATTTCTCTGCTTAAGATTCTGATGACAAACCATTGTGCTTATGATTGTAAGTATTGTATTAATCGCAAGAGCAATGATGTAAAGCGGGCTACTTTTACTCCGGAAGAAATCTGTGACTTAACAGTAGAGTTTTATAAGCGTAATTATATTGAGGGTCTGTTTTTGAGTTCCGGAATCTTAAGGAATCCGACGTATACGATGGAGAAGATGTGCGAGACATTATTGCTGCTTCGAACAAAATACCATTTTAACGGTTATATTCATATTAAGACGATTCCGGGAGCATCCGACGAGCTACTTGCGGCAGCAGGATATCTTGCGGATCGTATCAGTGTCAACCTTGAATTGCCCACGGAAGAAGGATTGCATACATTGGCTCCAAACAAGACCATGCAGAACATTCTGAATCCTATGGGTAAGGTGCAGAGTACGATTGCATCTCACAGAATGGCAATCGGAAAGTCAGCTTATATGGAGCGAAGTGGCGGGAATAAGTTTTTGAATGCAGGTATTTTTTCTGACGCTTCGAAAAAACATTTTTCTGAGTGCTTGAATGTTCAGAAGAAGGATAAAGCCATTTCTCAGAATTCTCAGATGAATCGATTAGAATCTTATAAAAAATACACGTCACTGGATCATGCACTTACCTGGGAGAATGCGAACCAGTTGGCACCTCGTGATATGTCGCGATTGAAGCGTAGTTTTGCTCCGGCAGGACAAAGCACGCAGATGATCATTGGTGCGACCGGTGAGAGTGATTATACATTATTGCAGACGACACAGGCATTGTATCAGGGCTTTGATCTGAAGCGTGTCTTCTATTCAGCATACATTCCATTGAACGAAGATAATGTGTTGCCGGAGATAGGAACGCCACCACCGCTTTTACGTGAACACAGACTGTATCAGGCTGATTGGCTATTGCGGTTCTATGGATTTCAGGCAGGAGAACTATTATCCTCAGAACAGCCGAATTTTAATGAAATGATTGATCCAAAGTGTGATTGGGCATTACGCCATTTGGAGCAGTTCCCAGTAGAAGTAGAGAAAGCGAGTTATGCAACACTGCTTCGTGTTCCGGGAATCGGACCGAAATCAGCAAGTCGTATCACTTATGCAAGACGTTATGGAAGACTTGATTATGCAAGCCTGAAGAAGATGGGAGTCGTATTGAAGCGTGCACACTATTTCATCACGTGTGGTGGAAAACAGATGTACCATACTCCTATTGAGGCATCTTATATTACGCGACAACTAATTAGTGTAGATAAGAAAGATCTATGGAACACACAACATACGAATGAGTCGTTTACCCAGATGACATTGACAGATTTTGGAGTATGCTGATGAAGATATTTACTTGTAAAGACCGTCTGGAAGATATCATGACCTGTATCTATGATGCATGGTCTGAAGCTTTACGGATTGGTCATAACCAGATACAATTGAAGAAAGAACCAGTATTTCAGCAAACGATATTTGATGAATATATTCATGTAGAACAGGATCTTTCCAAAGCAGAAAAAGTAATTCGCTCGATTCGGAGAGATATTTCAGATGAAGCATATCTGAATATCTATCTGGCTACTTTATCTGTCGAGGAAGATGCGCTACAGGCAATTTATAATTATCTCCGTGTCGGATTTTCAGTTGGAAGCAGTGTGTCACAACAATATGCGAATTCACATGTGATGCGGATATTAGAATTACGTCGTAAAGTGTCTAATGAAAGTCATCATTTTAGAGAATTTGCACGATTTGAACGATTGAATTCAAGTAACGTCTATGTCAGCCATCTGGAGCCGAAAAGTGATGTTATTATGTTGGTTGGCAGACATTTTGCAGATCGCATGCCTTCAGAACAGTGGATGATCATAGATGATAACCGTAAAACAGCCTGTGTTCATCCGAAAGACGGAGAGAATTATCTTCGCTATCTGACAGATGAAGAATTTCAGACATTAAGAAAGACAGAAGAGTACGAAGATGAGTATACGGATATGTGGAAAACCTTCTTTCACGCGATTGCGATAGATGAACGAAAGAATTATGTATGTCAGCGCAATTTATTTCCGTTGTGGAAGAGAAAACACGCAGTGGAATTTGAAAAATAAACTTGAAATTGTTGATGTTATATCAAGATTTAACAAACAAAAAAGCTTTTCTTATACGTTTTCACTTGTATCTCATAGGACGGAAACGTATAATGTAAGAAAGATGTGATTGATTGGTGATTCTTTTCTTGATCGGAGATGATAATATATGCCGTATGATTTATCAAAACCTCTTGTAATAGGGATTAGTTCGAGAGCTTTATTTAATCTTGAGCAGGAAAATAAAATATTTGAAGAACAAGGTGTCGAAGCATATGAGGCTTACCAGGTAGCACATGAGAATGAGATTCTTCAGAAGGGTGCTGCTTTCCAATTGATCAAAGCATTCTTGGAATTGAACAACACAGAACTGGGAAGACTGGTGGAAGTAATCATTATGTCGCGGAACAATGCGAACACATGTCTTCGTATTTTTAATTCTATACAGTATTATGGTCTGGATATTACAAGAGCGACTTTGACAAGTGGTGCAGAGATAGCCCCTTATCTGAAAGCTTTTAAAACAGATTTGTTTTTGTCAGCAAATTCAGATGACGTACAGTCGGCAATTAATGATGGGATTGCGGCAGGTCGTATTCTTACAGGTGATGCGCATGCTGACCCAAGGCAAAAGATAGACCAGATTCGTATTGCTTTTGATGGAGATGCAGTACTCTTTTCTGCGGAATCTGAAAAGATCTTTCAAAAGAACGGTATACAGGCATTTGAAGAACATGAGAAGGCAAATGCGAACACACCGATGGCGAAAGGTCCGTTTGCTAATTTCCTGACAAAACTGTCTTATGTACAGCAGTTGTTTAAAGACAAGGAGATTCAGCCAATCCGAACAGCACTTGTCACATCAAGAAATGCTCCTGCGCATGAACGTGCAGTGAAAACACTCCGCAACTGGGGCGTATCTATCAATGAAGCGTTCTTTCTTGGCGGTGTCAGCAAGACAGAAGTACTTGCGGCATTTGGAGCACATATCTTCTTTGACGATCAGGATATACATACAGAGTCGGCTTCAGCGGTTGTTCCGGCGGCCACAGTGCCTTATCGGGATGGAGATAATCCGAAAGAATAAGCCGCTTTATATTATTTGAAAATGGTGGGGAAAACGATGCAAACTTATACATACGTATCAAATGGAAAATTTGAATTAACAGAAAAACCAAAACCGATAATCGTGCATGAAAGAGATGCTATTGTAAAGGTAACACTTGCAAGTATCTGTTCCAGTGATTTACATATCAAGCATGGAAGTGTTCCACGTGCAGTTCCGGGTATTACTGTCGGACATGAGATGGTTGGAATTGTTGAAGAAGTTGGAGATGCTGTAACACATGTGAAGCCGGGAGACAGAGTAACGGTAAATGTCGAGACATTTTGTGGTGAATGTTATTTCTGTAAAAAAGGGTATGTCAATAACTGTACGGATCAGAATGGCGGATGGGCTCTTGGATGTCGTATCGATGGAGGTCAGGCTGAATATGTGCGTGTACCGTTCGCAGATCAGGGATTAAATAAGATTCCGGATGAAGTTACCGATCGACAGGCATTATTCGTGGGAGATGTACTGGCTACGGGTTACTGGGCAACTCGCATTTCTGAAATTGCGGAAGATGATACAGTATTGATCATCGGTGCAGGTCCTACAGGAATCTGTACATTACTCTGCGTTATGCTGAAGAATCCAAAGCATATTATCATGTGTGAGAAAGACGAAGAACGTATCAAATTTATTAATAAGCATTATCCGGATGTACTTACTGTTTCTCCGGAAGGTTGTGAGGAATTTGTTAAGAAAACAAGTGATCATGGCGGAGCAGATGTTGTTCTTGAAGTTGCCGGAGCAGAATCAACGTTTCGTCTTGCATGGGAGTGCGCAAGACCGAATGCAATTGTAACAATCGTTGCACTTTATGAT
>ERZ869983.760-NODE-760-length-10256-cov-3.391492_pt1 | contig 10256 bp, 10 predicted proteins | sample MGYA00521106_ERZ869983 | MGnify/ENA primary metagenome ERZ869983 (study PRJEB32232, sample SAMN07284972) | human gut metagenome | biome: human-associated habitat; material: feces | host: Homo sapiens | place: Tanzania | collected 2014-04-05 ...
TGTGTTATCAAGTAAATTAAATTATTTTAATAGATATGTTTAATTTTTTTAATAGGATACTCTTATGGAAATACAAGAACTTATTTCATTTACAACAATTGTTCAACAAGGCAGTTTTTCAAAAGCTTCTAAAAAGTTAGATTATTGTCAAGGATCCATCACCGTTCATATTAAAAATCTCGAAAGAGAACTGGGTGTGCAATTGTTTGATCGTTTAGGTAAAAAGGTAACTCTTACAAATCATGGTAAAACTTTTTATCAACATTGTTTAAAAATACTCGATGATATTTCATGTGCAAAAGAAGCTATTAACCCTTCTTTAGAACTTAATGGTCATCTTACAATTGGAACTATTGATTCATTATGCTCTTCCATAGTTCCTCAGCTTATTTGTAAATACCATCAATGCCACTCACATGTATCTGTTTCGATTACAACAGATACAATTGAAGGACTCTTAAAAATGCTTAAAAATAATGATATTGATTTTGCTTACTTAGTTGATCAACAGCTTTTAGATACAGATTGGCTAAAAATATATCAATCTAAAGAAGAAGTTACTTTTGTAGCATCATGTCATCACCCAATCTGTAAAACCAAACAGCCAACAATTCAAGATATCCTAACTTATCCCATTATTTTAACAGAAAAAAATGCCAGTTATCGTCGCCTTCTCGAAGAAAAGCTTCATGAAGACAATTTAGAAATTAAGCCTTTTATCCAATCTAAAAATACAGATTTACTTTTAGAACTATTGAAACTTGATCAATATATCAGTTTTTTACCAAAATATATTTTAGAAAATGATTTAAAAAATAAAAAAATCATTCAAATTAATATTCCTGATTACCAAATTGATGTCTATCGTCAACTTCTCTGCCATAAAAACAAATGGCTTTCTCATGAAATGAAAGCATTCTTTCAATTAATAAAAGAAAACCATTAAAAAAAGAATTGCATTCGCAATTCTTTTTTATAATTCTTCTCCATTAGACTGACATACTTTTTGATACCAATAGAAAGAATCTTTACGTGCACGATGTAAATCACCGTTACCATCATCATCCATATCAACATAGATAAATCCATAACGTTTTCTCATTTCACCAGTTCCTGCTGAAACCACATCAATACATCCCCAAGGCATATATCCCATTAAATCAACACCATCTTCATCAACTGCTTTTTTCATTTCAATGATATGTTGTTTCATATAATCAATACGATAAGGATCATGAATTGAACCATCTTCTTCAACTGTATCAATTGCTCCTAAACCATTTTCAACGATCCATAGTGGTTTATGATAACGATCCCACAATTCATTTAAAACAATACGTAGACCAACTGGATCAATTTGCCATCCCCAATCATTTGCTTTTAAATAAGGGTTTTTAACAGCACTTTCTAAGTTTGAAGCTGTTCTTTTAGCATCTACGTTTACAGTCGCAACACTTGTTGAATAGTAAGAGAATCCAATATAATCTACTGTACCTTCTTTTAATGTTTCAAGATCACCATCTTCCATTTTTAATTCAATACCAGCATTTTTATATTCAATAAGTTTCCATTCTGGATAGAATCCTTTATTTTGAACATCTGTATAGAATGTACGTAATCTTTTTTCTGTAATACGTTTCCACATATTTTCTGGATTACAATCTTCTGGATAAATTTCTGAATAATTGATCATCATACCAATCATAAAATCAGGATTGATTTCATGTCCGCGAATAACTGTTTTTGCTGCAGCAACAAGTAAATGATGAACTGCTTGTGCAACTTTATCAGGTCTAGATAAAGCTTCTGTAATTCCTAAATTTGTATAATCTTTACAGAAGTTAATTTCGTTAAATGTTAACCAATATTTAACTTTATTTTTGTAACGATTGAAAATCGTTTCAACATAATTCATATAGAAATCAATTGTTTTTCTGTTATACCAACCATCATATTCTGTAGCAAGATGAAGTGGTAAATCAAAATGTACAATTGTTACTTGTGGTTCAATACCATATTTTAACATTTCATCAAAAACATCATCATAGAATTTTAAACCTTCTTCATTAGGTTCTTTTTCATCCCCATTTGGGAAAATTCTTGTCCAGTTAATAGACATACGGAATGATTTAAATCCCATTTCTGCAAATAATGCAATATCTTCTTTATAATGATGATAGAAATCAGTTGCCACATGGCTTGGATAATATGTATCTTCATCCACATATGGTACAGCACCATCAGGTACTTCAGTTCCACGACGATCAATAAATTTTGTTGATCCATCAGCAAGCTTTAAAGCCATACGTCTAGGAATATTATTTCTTCCATCTCCACCAGTGATGACATCTTGAATAGCAAGACCTTTACCACCGCTTAAATATCCACCTTCATATTGGTTAGCAGCTGTTGCGCCACCCCAAAAAAATCCTTCTTTAAATCCCATTTGAATTCCTCCTGTTTGTTCTTTACTTATTATATTTATTTTACTGTATTCGGTTACATTTTTTCATAAAATGAAAACTCATTTTTCAAAAGAAATAGAATTTGTTATAATAGAAACATCTTGGAGAAATCTTTATGAAATTACATCAATTGCGCTATTTTCAATGTCTTGCTCATTATTTACATTATCGAAAAGCAAGCGAAGCGCTTTATATTTCTCAACCGTCTCTTTCTTTTGCCATAAAAGAGCTTGAAAAAGAATTAGGAGTTGTTTTGTTTAAAAAAGAAGGTCGTACAATTTCAATTACTTATCAAATCTATAATTAAAACAAAAAAAGAATATGATCAGCATCATATCCTTAATGTTTCCCAAAAATTCCTTAAACTATTTATGGAGGTATTTTGGACTAGGAATCTTTGGAAAATCTATTATTTATTATTTATTTCTAATAAATCTTTGAAAGTATTTAAATGATAATCTGCATAAGGACTTCCATAAGCACTGGAAATAGCTGCAACACGCATTGAAGCACTCTTAGCTGCGATACATCCTGCAAGAGCATCTTCCACAACTAAACAGTTTTTATAATTTTTCCCTAATAAATCAGCGGCTTTCATAAATACTTCCGGATGTGGTTTAGAATATTGAATCATTGTTCCATCACAAACAACATCAAAATAGTTTTCTAAACCAAGTTGTTTTAAAATAAGTTTTGTATTTTTACTTGATGAACCGATTGCTAATTTATAGCCTTTACTTCTTAATTGATCAAGTGTTTCTTTAACTTCAATAGAAAGATCACTAGGTATCATTTGTTTAAGATACTGTTGATATAAAGTATTCTTTTTATTCGCAAATTCTTCTTTTTCTACTTGAGAATAAGTTTGTTTACTTTTTTCTAAAATAATATCCAAACTTTCCATACGTGAAACCCCTCTTAATTTTTCATTATCTTTTTCATCAAATGAAATATGAAGTTCATCACTAAGTTTTTTCCAAGCTAAGTAATGATAATGATCTGTTGAACAAATCACCCCATCTAAATCAAATATAATTGTATCTATCATCTTTTTGTATCCCACTTTCCACAAAATGCATCGACTGGACTTACGCCTACAAACTTTTCTTTGCCTACTAGTTTATTAACTAATGATTGAATAACTACATCATTATGACTATAACCATTGATATATGTTTTAATCATTGGAACATCTAATAAATGATATGGATTAGCAAGTGAAATAAAGAGCGTTGGTATGTCTTGTACAAACCAAGGAGCATTGGCAGCCATTAATTTAATCCACTCAACACGTCTTACCGTATAATTACTTGCTGTATCAAAATCAGCAACATAAATAACTAAATCATATTTATCTTTTAAATATGAAACACCTGTTTCAAAAATTTCATGGAAATCATGATGATTTTCATCATAAACATCTACATTAAATCCTAGATTATTTAAATAATCTTCTATTTTCTTTTGACTTCCAGATTCTTTAAAACCACCCTTTGAAGTATCTGTTAAATGATACAAGCGAATATTTTTATACTTTTGAGGTGTTATCGGTAAAATATCTTGCTTATTTTTAACTAAAGTAATTGCTTTGCTTGCACATTGATAAGCAAGTTCTTGATGTTCTTTACAACCAACTACATCAATCTCATTTAATGGTTTTTTATTTTCAAATACACCATTTGACATCTTTGTTGCCAGAATTCTAAGAACCGCTTCATTTAATCTTTCTAATGACAAGAGACCACTTTCTAGACCTTGTTTCATAAATGTGTAGTCTTCATCAATATCTTTATTAAAAAGAATCATATCGCATCCATTTTCAATACTTAAAGGAATTGCTTGACTTCGAGGTAAAGCAACATTATACCCAATCATCGCCGTTGCATCTGTTACAACCAATCCATTAAAAGAAAGTTTTTCTCTTAATAGATTCGTTAAAACTTCTTTTGATAAACTGGCTGGTAAAATATCTTCATCCTTAATTATTGGATTAAAATATTTAACATAATGAGGTAATAACATATGACCGACCATAATAGTTTCTACTCCTTCATCAATAAATGATGAATAAATATTTCCATAGCTTTCATCCCATTGATTTACTGTTAAATCATTGACACTACTTACTAAATGTTGGTCGCGCATGTCAACACCATCTCCAGGAAAATGTTTGATACAAGGAATAACGTTATATTCTCTCAAGGCATTGATTTGTTGTTTCGCATAAGCAATTACTTTTTCTTTATCAGAACCATAAGTTCTAATATTTGTAATTGGATTTAAATAATTAAAGTCAATATCTACAATAGGCGCAAATGACCAATTACATAAAACCGCATTTGCTTCCTTTCCTGCAACCATTCCTAAATGATATGCTTGTTTTAAATCATCCGTTGCAGCAACACCCATTTGTCTAGAAAAATAAGTCCCATCTATACAAATTCCATTTCCGCCACTTTCCAAATTAGCAGCTAACATTAAAGGTATTTTACTATAGCTTTGAATAGTTTCATGAATTTGTTTAATTTTTGTTGCTTCAAGAGGGCGATACATCATCGCTCCTGGTTTATATTTTTCAATAAATTTTACAATTTCTTTTTCTTCAAAAGAGGATCCAATAGGACAAAATACTTGTCCTATTTTTTCATCAAGTGTCATAGAATCTAAAATACTTTGAACTTTTCTAATCTGTTGATCGTTAAGATAAAAAGGTTTACTTTTTAAATCTATCATAATTTTTCACCATTACTTTCAATAACCTTTTGATACCAATAAAATGAATTCTTTTTAATACGTTTACAATCCATTACATCTTCATCCGTTCTATTGACATACACTAAACCATATCTTTTAGAAAATCCTTGATGTGAACTTACCACATCAATAAATGACCATGGGCAATATCCAAAAATTGGATATCCTTCTTCTTTCGCTATCAATACTTCTTTAATATGAGATTTTAAATAGTCAATTCGATAATCATCATGTATTTGATTATTTTCTAATACATCACTATAAGCCATTCCATTTTCTGTAATAATTATTGGTAAAGAGTATCGGTTATAAATTTTATAAATAATACTTCTTATTCCTAATGGATCAATACCATTTGCCATCCATTTTGTTTTCTTTAAATGTTCATTTGGACATACTTCAAACATCGGACTTCTAAAAAATGGTGGTAATTGATAATTGACAGTGGCTGATTTATTTTCTTTTACACAAATAGATGAATAATAATTGATTCCTATAAAATCGGGTTGAGAAGCATGTAAAATCTCATCATCATCTTTTTCTTTAACAGGAGAACAATTCATTTTTTCTAAAATATTCTTAACTCTAAACGAGTATTCTCCTTTTACAGACATATCTAAAAGCATATACATCATCAGTTCTTCTGCATCCATTGCTGCTAAAACATCTTCTGGTGAAGAACTATATGGATATACATTTTGTACAGCATTAACAACACCAATCTTAGCTTTTGGATCAATTTCTTTTAATAATTTCATAGCTTTTTTTTCAGCCAAAGAAGCATGATAAGACATTTGGTACATATTTTTTGTTTGTAATACTTTATCACTTTCATGATTGCCATTTAAATCACTTGCTGCCATAGCAATAAGTTGTTCATTAATCGTTACCCAATAATTAACAATACCTTTCCATTTTGTAAAGCATATTCTTGCATATTCAACAAAAGCATCAATGCACCTTCTGTTTTTCCAACCACCAAATTCATCTACTAATGCTTGTGGCATTTCAAAATGATAGAGAGTTGGAATAGGTTCTATGTGATTTTCTAAACATAAATGAATAATTTGATCATAAAAATCCAATCCTTTTTGATTAACATGATGCCCATCTGGCATAATTCTTGCCCAACAGAATGAAAAACGATAAGCTTTTAAACCTAATTCTTTCATCAAAAGAATATCTTCTTTAAAATGATGATAATGATCGCTTGCTACTTTGCAATCTGCAATACCCTCTTTTACATGTCGAACATCTGTTGTTGATAATCCTTTTCCATCTAAGTTATAACCACCTTCTACTTGAAATCCACTTGTAGAAGCACCCCATAAAAAATTATTCACCTTGTTCACCTTTTTCCTTTGCTACTGCTTGGTTATCAATTGTTTTAAAGAATGGATAATAAATAATAATTGAAATAACAACAGCTACTAATTGATAAATTCCCCAAGATAAACTTCCTTGCATGATTCCAGAAATAAATGGTGGCATTGATCCTAAACCTAAGATTCCTATTGGTGCTGTTACAATCCCAAATTGAATTAAAGCATATCCTAAGCAAACTAAAACAATTGGACAAATAATAAATGGAATAAGCATAATTGGATTTAAAATAACCGGTAAACCAAAGATAACTGGTTCATTAACACTAAAAATCCCACAAGGCAATGTTAATTTACCAAATGATTTGTATTGATTACTTTTTGCTTTAAAGAACATTAAAATAACGAGTCCAATTGTCGCTCCTGATCCACCTAAATTAGCTAAATCCCATAATCCAATATTTAAAACATGGGGAATTGTTTTTCCTGCGGCCATTGCTGCTGTATTATCACCAATATAACTTAACCAAATTGGAAATAAAATTGGTAATACTGTCATTGAACCATGAATTCCAAAGAACCATAATAATTGTGCAATTAAAATAATAATGATGAATGCAGGCAAGTTACCAGTTAATGATTGTAATGGTGTTTGGATAATTGTATAGATACAATCTGTTGCATTTCCATAAGGTGTCACCGCAAATAAAGCTCTAAAAATTAAGAAAACAATCGTAATAATAACTCCTGCTAATAATGATGATAAAGATTCACTTACCATTTCAGGTACAGAATCTGGTAATTTAATAACAATATTTTTTTCAGTAATCAATGCTAATAATCTAGATACAATAAGCCCTGCAAGTAATGCCACAAAGACCCCTTTTGTTCCTAAATAAGAAATATTGAAGAAATTAATTCCTGAATCGGCTAATGTTGTTGTATCTAAAGGTACAAGTAACATATATGCAAATAAAGATAAAAATCCTGAAGTTAATGTATATTTTTTATTTCCAAAAAAACAGTTGCACCTCTATATCCAACAGCAAATGCCATATAAACAGCTAATAAATTTGTTGTAACATTTTGAACTCCTGTAAATAATTGATCTAATCCTGTTGAAGCTAATAAATCTGTATAAGGTTGCCAAGATATATTTGTTAAAATTGTAAAAACGGCACCTACCATAATAATTCCTAACGTAGACATACATCCACCACTAATCGCACTCAAATATTTATTTTGAGATAACTTATTAGCTACTGGAACAAGTGTTTTTTCAATAACTGATATTAATTTTTCCATTTTTCTTCTCCTTGTATGTATATGACATTGGCCTTTGTCTATCGTTAGTATAACAAAGATATGCAAAAAATTAGTCATCAAAAAACCAGTGTGATTTTCAAAAATACACACTGGTTTTCAAATATTGAAAATAAGAATTAATATGTAAAATAAATACAATAATACATAATAATAATTTCTAAACTATATAATAATGAAATCCTAGATTCAGTATTAGTATTATCCTGACTACATAAAATGACTTCTTTATCAATAAATTCATTAATCATCTTATTATGATTGTTCATCGTTAAAACAATAAGTTTAATATTTTTTTCAAGAAGTATTTGAACAACTTCATTATGCCTATAAAAATAACCTCCCTCTACACTTAAAATAATCACAACACTATTTTCATTAAGATTATACGCCGCTTCTAATTGTTCATCATTAGAAATTGCTACCGTAATATACTTATTCATCAAAGCGAATCTATTTTGTATATGTTGCGCTAATAATGTTGAAAACTCTAACCCCAAGACTAAAACATCTGTACTATCATGAACATGTTTACAAACACGATCTAGTTGTTCAAAATCAAGATGATCATATGTAAATTGAATATTATCAATAACATGTTTTGTATAATTTTGAAAAATTTCTTTAACATCTTTTTTATCAGCTTTTATAATTTGAGGAGAATAATCTGTTTTAGATATATCCAGCGTATTTAAACAAGCATTTTTAAATTCTTGAAAAGAATGGAATCCTATCAATTTAACAAAACGAGAAATTGATGCTGGTGATACAAAACATAATTCTGATAATTCATTAATTGTTTTTTCTGGTATAACACTATAATGAGTAAGTAATGCGAGTGCTATATCATAATTTGTATCTTTTTTATATTGTCCATTTACATATCTTAGCAACGTTGATAATACTGAATTTGTATTCATAACTTCCCTCCATCTAACATATGTATTTTAACACAATTTCTATTAATTATAAATTTTCAGCTACTAAATATTAGCTGAATCTCACCTATTTCAAATCGTCTTTCACAAACATAACAATTAACTAAAACATCACTTGTATAACGTTTAACCCGTTCTTTCATCTTTTGTTCTTGTAGTTCTGGTGGCAAACATTGAATATAATGTAACAATCGGTATAATATGATACTTTACGAGTTCATCAAAGATACGATCATAAAATTATAGTCCTTTTTCATTAGGTATTTCATCATCTCCATTTAGAAAAATACATGACCAACAAATGGACATGCGATAACATTTAAAACCCATCTCTGCCATTAAAGCAATATCTTCTTTATAATGATGATAAATGAATAGTTTCTAATTTTTGGATGATAAATATTTTCTTTCCTCATTTCATTTTAATAATTCTTTGACCAATTTTTGTATAAATTATTTCTGATAAAATACCAATTCCTATTCCTGATAAAACACCAAAAATCAACAAATAAGGTAAGTAATACATAAATACTGTTGAACTAAAAAAGTACATAGCTACTAGAAGTTGTCCAACATTATGAAAAATACCTCCTATCATAGAAACAATGATATTTGAAAATAAACGTGTTTTTTTAAATAAAAGCATCATTAATAAAGATAAAATGCCACCTACTAAACTATATAAAAACATATAGAGATTTGTAAAAACCATCGCTACGATCATTATTCTTAATAAAGTAACTACAAGGGCTTCTTTAAAACCAAAACATAAAAGAAGCGTCAATGAGACAACATTCGCAAGTCCTATTTTAGCTCCAGGAATACCTACATAAAAAGGAATCAATGTTTCTATATAACTTAAAATAATGGCTATTGCACAAAATAGAGCTAAATAGCAAATTTTTTTAATAGACTTTTCCATCTTGTTTTTGTTCATTTCCTTCCTTAATTTCTATTACTAAATGATGAGGTAAACAAACAATTGTTGCCCCTTTTTTTTCGATATGTCCTTGTTTTATACATAATTTATCAGGACACGTTGCTTCGATCATATAAACTTCATAATTTTTTATTTGTACTTTATTTTCATGATCAATATCTATTATTTGATCCTTATCTAAAGAATAATAACCATAAACTTCTTTATTTTTTGTTATTTCAATAAAACTCCCTTGTTGTTTAGATTTAAAAAGAAATAAACCACCAATAATTATTAATATAATAACAAACACAATTAAATCATTTTTAAATGTTTTATTTTTCATCCTTCTACTCCATGATATAATAAGAAAAAGGAGGTTTCCTATGAAAAAAGTATTACTTTCTTTACTTATTTTTTCATTTTTCCTTTGTGGCTGTCAAAAGACAACTCCTCTATCTTCTAAAGAATTTTGTTTAGATACAATCGTACAAATCACACTCTACGATTCATCCTCTAAAAATATTTTAAATAA
>ERZ869983.763-NODE-763-length-10251-cov-9.224789_pt1 | contig 10251 bp, 7 predicted proteins | sample MGYA00521106_ERZ869983 | MGnify/ENA primary metagenome ERZ869983 (study PRJEB32232, sample SAMN07284972) | human gut metagenome | biome: human-associated habitat; material: feces | host: Homo sapiens | place: Tanzania | collected 2014-04-05 ...
AAAATCTGTAGTAGAAGCAATGATGAGGCATAAATTTGGAACTTACTGGAATCAGACAGAGACTTATGAGGCATTAAAAATCTACATTCAAATGAATATGGATGGATTAAAAGATGCAATTATAAAAATGCTCGCAGGTGAAAAAGTAACAATTAATACAGGGACATTTAGCAATGATATGACAACATTTTCTTCAAAAGATGACATATTAACGTTGTTGGTGCACCTTGGATATTTGAACTATGATAGTGAAAATGAAAAGGTATGTATTCCGAATAAAGAAGTATCCAAAGAATTATTGGAAGCATTATGGAATCAAGATGAGGAAAAAGTAGCAAAGGGAATTGCCAACGGGAAAAGGGTTTGCAGATATATGCTTTCTTCCACGGAAAAAATATGCAGATAAGCCAGCCTTGATTATAGGATTAAAATGGGATAAAACTGCACAAGGCGCAATTGCTCAGATTGAAGAGAAGCAATATGTCGATGCATTGAAAGATTATAAAGGAAATCTTATTGTAGCTGGAGTTAATTATGATAAAAAGACAAAGGAGCATCATGCGGAAATAAAAATGCTAAAATCAGGTAAAAAAATGAGAACTGAAAAATGCGGAAATGTATTTCAAAAATATGATGTAAATTTTGGTTATCTTTTTGGATCTTACGCTAAATCGAAAGCAAAGCCAGTTTGGTAAATACTTTATGAAAAAAATACATTGATTTGTATAAATATATCTGCTAATATATAAACAAGGTGCTATTTCACATTGGCGTGAATGGCGGTTCTCCTTTTACAGGGAGTTCTAGCCCTGATTACATAGAAACTCTCTTTTATTAGGGAAATCTGACGGAAAGGGGACTTGAAATTATGCTAACCATAACAGACTTAATTGCAGTGATTTCACTGTGTGCGACTTTTTATAGTCTTGGTTATGTGCATGGAAAGCATGATGCCAAGACAGAAAAATAACCGCCCTGCCTGGTAAGTTGAGCGGTTATCTATATAACACTTAAATATCAGGTGAACCGTCATCGGTAGCACCTTTTCTATATATAATATTAACATTTATATATTTTTATGTCAATCTTTAATCTGTACGATTAGTCGTCAAAAATTAATAATGGTAAACTTTCCTTCGGCTCCGTAAAAAATAAATCGTAACGATTAAAGTCAACAATTCCGCCACAACAACTCCCATCCAGATTCCATTCAATCCAAGCACAAGTGGCAGCAGCATAATACATCCAATCTGAAACAGCAAAGTTCGAAGAAAAGCAATCATCCCAGAAACAATCCCATTATTCAAAGCTGTAAAGAACGAAGAAGCCCAGATATTAAATCCATTGATCAAAAACACAAATGCATACAACCGGAATCCATGTAACGTCATAGCAAACAGATCTGCATCATATCCAACAAAGATATTGATCAGTGGATGAGCAAAAAACTCAGAGATCAAAGTTAAGCAAACTCCAGTTACAGCAATTAAGGATAAACTCTTCTTCAACATATTCTTTAATTCCGAATGATTTCCAGCCCCATAATTATAACTGGTGATTGGAGCGCTTCCCATAGAATATCCAAGATAGATTGCAGCAAAGATAAAGTTCGCATACATGATCACACCATAAGCAGCAACACCATCTGCACCAGCAAGGCGCATTAACTGTGTATTATAAAGCATATTTACAACGGAAGAAGAAGCATTTGTCATAAATTCCGAAGAACCATTTAAACAAGTCTTTAATAAGATATCTTTTCTCCAGACAGGTTTCACAAGGCGAAGACGGCTGCTGTTATTTTTCCGTGCAAAATAGATCAACGGTACAAGCCCGCCAACATATTCACCCATGGCAGTTGCAACCGCAGCCCCGGCAACACCATAATGCATGACACCGATAAAGAGATAGTCAAACACAATATTGATCACGCCAGAGATCAAAGACATACGAAGACTGTAAGAAGGTTTCTCAGCTGTAATAAAGAAGTTATAAAAGATCGTCTGCATCATAAACATTGGCTGTGATACAAACATAATACGTCCATAAGTAGACGCATATTCAAGCAGCTGTCCACGCGCACCAAGTGCCATACAGATCTGTCGGATAAAAATAAATCCAAAAACAGACAGAATCGTAGCACCGATCAAAGCTGTAAAGATCAGCATAGAAAAATATTCATTTGCTTTTTCTTTTTTACCTTCACCAAGCGTCTTTGCAACGATCGCACTCCCACCAGAACCGATCATAAATCCAATTGCTCCAACACCCATCGCAACAGGAAGAATTAAATTGACCGCAGCAAATGCAGTTTTTCCCGCAAAATTGGAAATAAATAATCCATCAATAATGCTGTACATTGAAGTACAGATCATCATAATGATCGATGGGAATACAAAACGGATCAGACGTTTGTAAGTGAAATGATCCGATAACTGAATCTTCATGATAAACTAAAACTCCTTTTCCTCTAAGATATAGTGTTTCGTATTTTTCTTTAAAATCTGAACATATTTTCTCGTAAGAGAAAGCAGCTGTTCACACTCCGAAGGCTCCATAGATTCAAATGTAGCATTTTCCATATCAAAGACAGGACCGATATGTTTTTCAGAAAATTCTCGTCCAAATTCTGTAAAAAATAAGTGGATATCCCTTCCGACGCCGGCTTTACGGATCAAAACTCCTTTATCTTCTAATGATTTTACGGAAGAATTCACCGTTTGTTTTGAGATGGAGTAAAGTTTGCAGATATCTTTCTGAGAGCAACCATCTCCAAGTTCTAACAGACAATATAAAATGAGAAATGCCGAATCCGTAAGATGCATGGAAAGAGCAATCTCATGGTAGACATCATCGATCATCTTATAGAGCGAATCAAATTCCTTTAAGGCACGATTTTGTTTTGATTCCATAGTGACTTCCTTTCTTATAGTAACTATATTAAGTCCGAAACCGGACTATAAGATTATGATAATTATAGTCTGATTTCGGACTCGTGTCAATCATTATTTCATAGGAAATCACTTTACGCGGTCATTCGAATCAGTTAAAATAAAGAGTCAGAGAATAAAGTACAACCAAAGAAGGAAGTTACCTATGAAATTTGCCTACGATATCCCAGATTCATTCTGGAGTTTATTTCGTTCGATGAACAGAGAACTTTATATGGAAGCTCTGCTGAAGATTAACGAAGAATATGAATATAACAATTATTATTTAAGTAAAGAAGTATGCCTTCAGGTATTAGAAGACTGGAACGAAAGCCAGCGGATCTGGTTATCTCCTGAAGAATTTGAATCAGAAAATGATGCAAGCCAGACACCACCGAACCGCATCTTAAACTGGCTGATCAAAACAGGCTGGTTAAAGAGGATCGAAGATTTCTCAACATTAACCACCAATATCATCATTCCTGATTACGCAGCGGTATTTTTAACAGCATTTGAAGAATTAGTCAACCCATCAACGGATGACACAGAGATCTATATCCAGAATGTATACGCAACACTGTTTTCATTCTGGCATGATAAGAAGATGAACTTAGCCATGTTAAAAACAGCGCTTGTTAATACAAAGAAATTAAATAAAGCCTTGCAGGATATGTTACACAACATGGACCATTTCTTCAGCCGCCTGCTAAAACAGAAATCATACGAAGAAGTGCTGGCAGAACATTTGGAAGGTTACGTCGAGGAGATCGTAGAGAAGAAATATCATATCTTAAAGACAAATGATAACTTCTATCTATATAAAAATGATATCAAACGATGTTTAAGAGAAATGCGAGAAGACATTCCATGGATGGAACAGGTACAGAAGAAAGCAGATAAAGAAAAAGGTGAAGATGTTTTAAGTATCATCAATGCGATCGAGCGAGGATTTGATGATATTGAACATCGAATTTCTAACATGGATAAAGAACATTCCAAATATATCAGGGCAACAGTAACGCGTATGAATTACATGTTGAATGGAGAATCCGACACAAGAGGTCTGATGATCCAGCTGTTAAAGACGATTGGGGATTCTAAGGACAGCGAGGAAAAGATCGAGAAGGTCGGACAGAGTATGAATCTGTCTCATTTTGAAGTGCTTTCAGAGAAGTCTTTGTATAAGAAGAGAAAACGAAGAGATTTTGCAAGTCAGGTAGAAGAAGAAAAGCAGCAGGAAGAATTATCAAGAGAAGATGTCCTAAGATTAAATAAGATACATACAAGATACCAACAGGCTGAGATTGAAGATTTTATTGAATCTTATATGCAGGATGACCATATGGAAGTCAAGGATATTGATATCAGGGATGAAGAGTCCTTTGAGAAATTAATCCTTGCCTACGATTACAGTACAAGAAGAAACAGTAAATATAAAGTGATCGAGAGAGACGATAAATTGATCGATAATGGAAGTTACCGCTATCCGGCATTAACTTTTGTAAGGAGGAAACCGAAATCATGATACCGTATTATGAAGAATTGAATGACGAAGAAAAAAGTGCGGTCACGAAAGTGATCCGTACGTTATTAAAACAGACATTTGTATTAGAAAGAAAATATGATAAAAAGAGCGGAAGACTTGTATACAATAAAGAATTCAGAACCATTGACCTGCATCAGGAATTCTTAAGAGAATATTTTAAGATTTCAGGAATCGAATTAAGAGAAAATCTGCATCTGGGAGTCTTTTATATCGAAGGAGAAACTTTGATCGGAGAGAAGATTTCCAGATTATCAACCATTTATCTTCTGATCTTAAAATTATTGTACGATGAACATATGGCAGAGGCGTCATCGAATACAAGTGTGTATACATCATTAGGAGAAATCCATGAAAAGATCAATGATTTCCATCTGATGAGAACCTTGCCATCCATCACTGAGATGCGTCGTTCCATCGCATTATTAAAGAAATATCAGATCATCGAACCACTCGATGTGTTAGAAGAGTTAAATGAAGAGACAAGAATGATGATCTATCCATGCGTGAATGTCGTGTTACTAGGAGATGACATCCGCAGATTGATCGAAAGTTTCAGCAAGGAGGAAGTAGACAGTGAGTTTGACGAAGACGAAGCAGCCATTTCTGGCATTATCGAAGATATGCCTGAATAACTGGCATTATATAGATCAGAAAGTATTAAGTTTCAACGATGGAATCAACTTTTTTACCGGACATTCTGGAAGTGGAAAGTCAACAGTGATCGATGCGATGCAGATCGTTTTATATGCGAATACAGATGGTCGTGGATTCTTTAACAAGGCGGCAGCAGACGATTCCGATCGAAATCTGATCGAATACCTGCGAGGAATGGTTGCGGTCGGAGAGAAAGATGAAGTTACTTATTTGAGAAATAAAAACTTCTCCACAACGATCGTTCTTGAATTTACACAGACAGAATCTGACGAAAAAGAATGTCTGGGAGTTGTATTTGATGTAGATACAGCAAGAAATGATACATCCAGATTATTTTTCTGGCACAAAGGCGGCATTTTAGAGAATGCTTACCGTACGGAAGAGCATGCGATGACAATTTCGGAACTTCGCAAATATATGCAGAAAAATTTCAAAAAAGAAGATTTCTATTTTGGAACAAGCAACGAGAGATTTAGAAAACAGATGTATGACATCTATCTTGGCGGTCTTGATATGGAGAAATTCCCAAGACTGTTTAAACGTGCGATCCCATTTAAAATGAATATCAAGCTCGAAGATTTTGTGAAAGAATATATTTGTATGGAGCAGGACATTCATATTGAAGATATGCAGGAAAGCGTGATGCAATATGGAAGAATGCGTCAGAGAATTGAAGATACATTAAAGGAAGCAAAGAGCTTAGAAGAGATCAAAGAAAGTTTCGATAAATTTAAAATAAAGAAAGTAGAACAAGATTACTGCCAGTACCGCATGAACAAACTGGATGTCCTGAAACTAAAATCAGATATTCATCTGTTACAACAAAAGATTGAAGATGGAGAAAAAGATTTAAAGACACAGGAAGAAAATGAAACAGTTCTTGAGAAGAAACTAGAGAAACTTTCCAAAGAATACGATGCATTAGTAGCACAGATCGCAGGAAGTGGATACGACCAGATCGCAACAAGGAAAAAGGATGTTCAGGAGTTGTTAGGACAGTTAAATCATTCCGTACAGCGCTGGGAACAGACATCAAAAGACTTAAAAAAATGGTGTGATCTCGATATTACACCAAATCAGGCAATCTGGGATATCGAGAAATTTGAGCAGGGAGATATCACAGAAGATGAGCTGAACCGATTAAAACATACATTGGATATCTTAAGAAAAGAAACTGAGGAAGAACGACAAGATAATGCATCTGCACTAAGAGCCTTAAAGAAACAGGAGAAATCCATTTCTGATGAGTTGAAAGAACTGAAAAAGGGTAACAAAGCATATCCAAAAGAAGTTCTGGATGCGAGATATGAATTACAGACGAAATTAAGCGAAAAATGTGGTGATTTTGTAAAGGTAAATGTACTTGCCGATCTGTTAGATATGAAAGATGAGAAATGGCATAAAGCGGTCGAAGGATATTTAGGATCGAATAAATTAACACTGATCGTGGAACCAAAATACGTCAAGGATGCCATGGAAATCTACCGTGATATGGATCAGAAGAAATACTGGAGAATTTCGATCGCAGACACACAAAAGATTGATAAGCAGGACATGAAGGTCGAGGAAAATGCATTGTCAGAAGAAGTTCTTGCAGAACAATCTTATGTGAAAAAGTTGATAGAATCCTTGATCGGGCGTGTGATCAAATGTGAGACGATCGATGAATTAAGAAATTGCCGTACTGGTATTACACCAGATGGAATGCTTTATAAAAACTTCCAGTTAAAACGATTAGATCCAAAACAGTACACAAGAAATTCCTACATCGGAGATAACAGTTTACGCCACAGGATCAAAGAATTAGAGAAAGAAAAGGACAAGATCTTTGATAAAAAAGATCCATTGGAAAAAGAAGTATTAAGCGCTGCCGTTATTTTGGACTATGAATATCTTCCACAATCAGCCGAAGAATATCTAAAACAGCAGGAAACACTGGAACGTGCGAAAGAACGTCAGGAAGAATATGAAGATTTAGAAAATCAGCTGACAAAATTAAGAGAAGGTGCCTTAAAAGGTCTGGAAGAGGAAAGAGACCAGAACAGGTTAAAACAGGAAGATTGCAAACAAGAGATCAATGCAATGAAAGAAGCAATCTGGGCAACACAGAATGCATTAAAAGAATGCAGACAGCAGATCATTGACCAGAATGAAGCATTGATCCGTGCACAAAATGAATTACCGGCAAATGGAGAGTACGAGCAGCAGTTTGCACAGGAAATCGAGAAGACAGATACAGATGACTATGAACGTCTCAAAAAACGTGCAGCAAGGAAATACTATGATGCCGGAACGAAGAAGGAAGAAGAATATCGAAAGCTTGTGGAAGTCAGAACTGCATATTTAAGGGAATATCCGAACCGCACATTCTCAGCAGTAGATGAGAATAATGATGTGTATGACAAGCTTTATAAGGAATTATCATCTGACCACATGGAAATGTATCGTGAAAAAGCTACAAAACAGGCAAAAACAGCAATGGAACATTTTAAAGATGACTTTGTATACAAGATTCGAAGCGCGATCAGGGAAGCTTATCAGCGCAGGGACGAATTAAACCGGATGATCAGTGGACTCGACTTTGGGAAAGACAAATACCAGTTTAAGATCACAAGAAATACAGGAGCCGATGGTAAATATTATCCAATGTTTATGGATGATTCCCTGAATATCGATCCATCTGTCTTAAATACAACGATGGATGACCAGATGAATCTCTTCTCTATGGAACATGAGAATAAATACGGGGAACTGATGAATGAATTGATCGAGATCTTTATCCCGCCAGAAGGTGCAACCGGTGAAGAACTTGAGAATGCGAAACGTGATATGCAGAAATATTCTGACTATCGTACGTATCTGTCCTTTGATATGGAACAGATCGTGGATGGTGACGAAAAACTGACGATCGGATTAAGCAAGATGATCAAGAAAAACTCTGGTGGAGAAGGACAGAACCCATTATATGTTGCATTGCTTGCAAGTTTTGCACAGGCCTATGGAATTCATCTTTCACCGAAAGTACGAAGAAATCCAAGCATCCGTCTGGTTGTCTTAGATGAAGCGTTCTCTAAGATGGATGCAGAGAAAGTTGCAAGTTGTATTGACCTGATCAGGAATCTCGGATTCCAGGCGATCATCAGTGCGACAAATGATAAGATTCAAAATTATCTGGAAAATGTAGATAAGACCTTTGTATACGCCAATCCAAACAAGAAAAATATTTCCATTCAGGAATTTGAGAAATGTGAATTTGATAATTTAGTCGCAGAAGAATAGATAAAAATACAGATACGAGGAGAAATGTATTTATGAATCAAAGTTTAAAAGGAATCTGCTTCACAGTTGCAGGAGGATGCTGCTGGGGCATGTCCGGTGTGATGGGGAAATATTTATTTGATGCAAAAGATCTGACGGCTACGTGGCTTGTGACAATCAGATTATTAGGGGCAGGAATCTGTCTGCTCCTGCTTATGTATCAGAGAAAAGGAAATTCAATTTTTCGTGTATGGAAAAGAAAAGATTCAGCGGTCAATCAGCTGATCTTCGGAATCATTGGAATGGCTATGTGTCAGATGACGTACTTCCTTGCCATTCAGGAGTCAAATCCGGGAACTGCGACAGTTATTCAGTATTCTGCACCAATCTTAATTATGGTGTTCTTTGTATTAGTGGAAAAAAGATTTCCAAAGAAAGAAGAAGTGCTTGTACTGGCAGCTGTGATCGTAGGAATCTTTTTGCTTGCAACACATGGAAGTATAAAAAACTTAGTGATCACCAATGCGGCATTATTCTGGGGATTGTTATCCGCTTTTGCGTTTGCAGTTTATAACGTGCAGCCAAAGAAACTATTAGACGAATTTGGTACTTTAGAGACAACAGGATGGGGAATGTTTGTTGGTGGAGTTTTGGTGACTCCATTTACAAAAGTATGGAGTGTCCCAGGACATTGGGATATCATGACGGTTGCAATGACAATTGGAGTTGTATTCTTAGGAACGATCGTGGCGTTTTCCTGTTATCTCCATGGGATTTCCATGTTAGGACCAGTTCAGGGAAGTATGCTTGGATGCGTGGAACCGCTGGTTGCAACGATTCTTTCCGCAACCGTGCTTGGACAGGCCTTTGGAATGATCGATGTTGTTGGAATCTTATGTATTGTTGGAGCAGTGACGGCATTGACGGTTTTGGATGCTTGATCAGACATTATGGATTTGCCTTTGAAGGTAAGAAGGTTTTGATCGGAGAATAGTAGATAAATCGCTGAGTTCATATGAATTATATGGATTCAGCGATTTTTTCATAGAATGATTATTTTATTGAAAAAAATAACCTATAAATATATTGTGTTAAGTACAAAACAATGTTAAAATAAAAGTAACCTAAAAATAGAACATAAAAGAAAGGAGGAATACGAAAATGGAGGAATTAACCAGACTAGAGGAACGAATCATGCAATGCATTTGGGATTATCAAGGAGAAGTTCCTTTTCTTGATCTGATAGAGACAGTCAAAGAAAAGCTCAATAAAGATTATAAAAGAACAAGTATCCGCGGATATCTGTTCCGTCTAGAAGAGAAGGGATATATCAAAGTTACCAAGAAAGGAAGAAAAGCATATGTGCAGCCATTGATCGATGAAGAAACATATGGGAAATATCAAGCCGAGGAAGTTCTGGATCGTTGGTTTGACGGATCCGCAAAACGATTAGTAAGTGCATTAGGAGAGAAACTGACAAAAGAAGACGGAGAAGAGTTAAGAGGGATCTTAGATGACTTTGATTTTGATGATAATCATAATAAAAATATTTAGGACAATAAGCGGGAATCCTCGGCAATTCAATTACCGAGATGAAAGCGCAAGATTGTGCATGTCTGCACCTTAAAAATCATATAATAATCTCCCTGCTCTTGATATTAATGCCGTAATCGGCATATAAGAAATCGAAAATATGTTCGATTCCACATTGCGCGTTTTTACTCCTCATGTTATACTATGTGTATGAAAGAAAAACTTATACATTATAGGACTTGCGTGTGTAATATCAATTACCATATGGTATGGTCGGTGAAATACCGGCGAAAGATATTAAAACCAGAAATCGAGGAATATCTTCAGGAA
>ERZ869983.764-NODE-764-length-10246-cov-5.707149_pt1 | contig 10246 bp, 6 predicted proteins | sample MGYA00521106_ERZ869983 | MGnify/ENA primary metagenome ERZ869983 (study PRJEB32232, sample SAMN07284972) | human gut metagenome | biome: human-associated habitat; material: feces | host: Homo sapiens | place: Tanzania | collected 2014-04-05 ...
GTATCATAATCGTCGCAAGGAATTATCACGATGGGTGGACATCATCAATGCGGAGCACCCCGACTTAATTTTGATTGGTGGTGACATTATCGACATAAGCGTCAGACCGCTGTTGGAAGAAAACATGGCAGCAGAGTTACGCAGACTGAAGGCACCCGTCTATGCTTGTCTTGGCAACCATGAGTATTTATAATTGCCATTTTCTCCTAATAGAAACTCCAATCCTATTTTGGGCGTTCCTTTCTTTACGGCATTCATCGCTTCTTGAACTGGAGCCTTGATGTTGAGAAAAGGAGAATCCTCTTGCCAAGCCATAAAAATCCCATTAAGTGCTATCACAATAATATACACTTAATGGGATTGGAAAATGTAACAAAGTTCGTTTAGCCTTCAAGTCCACCACTCGGTGGAGTTGTGCCACCACTAGTAGTGCCACCTGTCGTGCCACCTGTCGCACCTCCTGTTGAGCCTCCAGTAGAACCTCCACCTGTTGTTCCGCCAGTAGTACCACTTGTCTGGGTAGAGCCTGACTTCTGACCTATAACTTCGCGTTTGTAGTGAACAATCTCCGTATTCACATAGTCAATGAAGCTAAGATACTTGCTGTCGCCCTCTATCAAAGCATAAGCATTCACAAACTTCACCAACTGGCGGTAAGCCTCATCGCTTGCCTTGCGTGATGCTTTTAATGCACCAACAGCCTTTGCCATACGCTCGTCTGTGCGTGTTGATGTCAATGTGCGTACTTTCTCGTTGGCTGCTTTCAGAGCAGTAACGAATGCACCAAGCGAAAGTGTCTGAACCTCGCTTGAATACTTCTTTTCCAAGTCGTCGATAAAGTTCATCAACAATCCCGTTTCCTTGTCAAGTTGCATCTTTGGGTCGATGGCATAGTCCTTGATGTGTTGCGTCAGTACCTTTGCTGCTTTTGCCATGTTCTCCACAGGCAGATTTTTGAAGCCATTAACAGCCTTTTTGTAACCGCTGTAAAGTCCGTCACGCTCTGCATCGGCTGTAGCGATATCATCGGTCAGCATACTTTTTTGCGAGACTTTCAAGTCCTCGTCCTCTTGTTCCTTGGCAGCCTTTAGCGAGACAATCTGTGCGCTGAGCTTACTCTTTACATTCGCATCGGCCTCAGCACGTGCCAACACGTTTGAAATGAACAGAAAATGTGCGCCGTTGTTTAGACGCTCCAAGCTAATAGTTGCAATTTCGCTCATAGTTTGATTATAGTTTTAAGATGAATACTGTGGAATCAGCCGTACACGTTGTTTCCTTACTCGCTCCTTTGGGTTTGGTCGCAAAAACAGCGTTTCTTGCACCATACCGTATGGAGTAATGCAAGAAACGCTGTTTCTGCCGTCTTCCAATAAAGAATTATACAATCTTCATGCCACAAACCTTTACCGACACATTTCGTGCCATCGTTGACACGGTTTCTTGTGTCATGCACTATGGATTTGCCATATTGTCAGATGTTTCCGGTCATTATAATGGCATAATTGGACTAAAATCTCAGTTTTTACGAAACATTTGGATAATAACTTATTGTTTTTCGCTGAATTGGCAAAGAGGGCTACAGGGACTGAGCTCTGCCAAGTCGCATAACAGCAATTTGCTCCCATATTCTATTCAATGCAGGGACAACTGTGCCCAGACTATGCCGATAGTGCATCAAAAAAACAAAAAAAAACAGAAAAATGACAGACGAGGGCAACCTCTAATGGTATATCTTCGCCAATCGTTATCAAATTCTTTGAATTAAACGACAATCCCTAAGTATCGACAGATTACTAATGCCTCAAAATCACGTTGGGTTGCCAGCGTGATTTTGAGGCATCATGCACATGATTTATTTCATCAAAATCTTGATAGAATCCTTGCCCACTTTGGCGATAACCAAAGATTCGGATACGGCATAAGAGGCAGTACCGTTGGTTGCAACCGTAGAGCCGAGATACTTATTGGTTCATCTTTGCGACAGTTGCCTATTCCTTCAGCCAACCGCTGATGAGGTTGATGATTTCCTGTCTGGTGGGTTCGGGGAAGGAGAGAATTCGTGCGCGATGTGAACCACCCTTGCAAACATAAACATGCAAGTTGGTTTTGTTTTTGGTGAATGGTAGTCCGGCAACGCCCGATGCGCCCCATGGGTCAAGGTCACCATAGATATAGACCATCTTAGGATCGTTGTGGGTCAGATATTCCACTGTACGTTTGTAGAGTTCCGGTGAGAATTTCACGTCTGCTGCATCTTTGGGCAACATCAGTCGCTTCAGGTATCCTTTTGCAGTCTTGATGCTCAGGTATTTCTTGAAAGGTTTGGTATAATAGCCATAGTAGCCCAGTTCGCGTGCCGCCTGCACGTTGAATGAGATGTGCCGATTCTGATGAGAGAAATAGTTGGGTTCGCATATTCCTATCCAGTAGTCGAACACCTGTTGGTCGGTAGCATTATTTGTGGGAATCTTCTCTATATCCTCTCCCCATTGCCAGAACGCAAAGGAGTATTCCAATACCGAGAAGTCGAAGATTTCTGCCAATGGTGCATTAAAGGTGTAGTGTCTGTCGTTGCAGTATTTCTCAAATAGTGTCAGGAGTGCTGCCTTTCTTTTGAAAAGTAGTAATTGGAAGTTGAGCACCTTCTGTCGGTTCTCTTTGGTAGAAACCTCGTATTGCAGGAATTTTTCGTGTCTTCCGTCCTCTACTGCTGTGTTTAGCGGTGCCACGTAGGGCACAGAGATATCCACATCGTTGGGAAAGAATGCTCTGTAGAACATGGTTGTCTGCCCGCCTTTGCTGATGCCAGTGGCAATCCATTTCCCTTTGTACATTTCGTGAAAGGTCTTGTTGACGTGGTGCAGGTCGTATAGCGAGTTTTCCACGGTGAGATAATCCCAGTTGCAAGGTTTCGGCATTGACTGGTCGAAGTATCTATATTCCACAAACACGATATTGGTATTGAAGAGTTTCGACACTTCTTCTATATACCCTTCGCGCATGGCATAGCTGGCATCATATCCCTCGGTGACGAGCACAGTAGGGCGGTCGAAGCCGCGATGACATACCACTACGCGCTGTTCGAAGTTGCCCTTTGTCGCATCTTTGGCATCGAGTTGCTGTTGAATGAAGCACACGTACTTCTCTGGAAACTGTGTGCTCTTTAGTGTTTCCACCCGACTCACTCCCGGCAGTGTAGCGATGCGCTTACCCACCTCTCCCAGTTCTGTTGCCAACATCTGCAATGGCACGATGAGCAGTAGCATCAGCCACATGGCTGATTTCATGTTTGAAAATCTCTGTTTCATTATAGTCTTATTGTTTATTCCTGTTTTGGTAGTAGCAGAAGCTTGCGACTCCTGTGTTCATGGATTTGCACTACAAAGTTACTCATCTTTTCATAAACCAACAAAGAAAACCTCAAAATAATCATAGTATTCCTGTTGCCCTCATCTTTCGCGTAATGTTCACGCGCGTATGCGCATGCGCGATGTGTTGTTTTTTCGACCACCGACCACCCCATGATGGTTATATTTCTGAGTTGTAGAGGCTTATCGGGTGGTCGATGTCGTGGAATCGACCACCCTTCAACCACCTTTCGACCACCAACTATATTTTTCTTTCCCTGGTAGTCTGACGTGTTTGAACCGATTGCCTATCGTTGGAAACTACATTTACCCAACGTTTGACACAACTCTTTCGCAATGTTTGAAATAACTTTTACCCAATGTTTGAAATAACTCTTTTCAATGTTTGAAACAACTATTACCCAACGTTTGAAACAACTATTACCCAACGTTTGACAATACTCTTACCTAACGCTTGACAATACTATTATCCAACGTTAGACAAAACTTTTGTCAAGCGTTTGAAAAACTCTGAAAAAACAAGTGTAGCATTTACATTGATACCAGTTTGTGTGAAAACTATCGTTAGGGCTATCCAAAAACAAGAGAATAGCGATTCCTATATGCCTACGAATAGATTGTGTTGTAGTTATTTTTCGTGCATGAATAATGCATGCGAAATCCACCCATATCTATATGTCAACCCACACGAAGAAGTGTAAGAACGAGCATATAGTTATGGGTGGCACGATTTTCAATGAACCGATATTACATCGTTGCTCCGAATCTGGCGCTTGGCAGTGGGGCTGTGAAGTAGTAGTTCTGATCGTTGTTGTTATCCAAGAAAACTACCTTTTTCATGCCAAAGAAAGGAATGCCGTTGGGGAAAAGGCGAGCAAAATCGGTAACACCGCCAGAGCGTGCAGGACTTTCGGCTTTCACGTCGAAGTTCCATGCCTTGTCGAAGGCGAGTGGAGCACCTTTTTCCACATCATCTGATTCGCAATTGATATTCATATTACTGCTTTGTTTGAAATTTTCGAATAGTGGGTCGAGTTGTCCGGCAACGCCGCTCTTGATGTCGGTATCAAACCAAATGCCGAGTGAAGCCCCTTTCTCCATTTGTTTCACACCCGTTTCTGTTGAGGCGAAATAATAGTTGGGAGTGAGTCGGCTGTGCTCCATATCTGCACCGTCCTGCTTAGGTTGTTTCAGTCCGAAGCGTGAATCGTAGATCAAATTGTTGACGAAAATGGGCTTTGCAGCCTTCTCGACCCATACCGAACCGCCTTTTTTGTTTTTGGCGCGACGCCATCCACAATCTACAACCGTATTGTTATATACGGTCATTTCGGTGAGAGGAATCACCTCGCTGTTGCCCGCATTTGAGAGTTTGAAAGCATTGGTGCAGGCATTGTAGATGATGTTGTTAGCCACATCAAATTTGCATCCAGCCTTCACGTTGATAGCTTCGCCACCATCGGTTTTGTTTCCGCAATCAGCAAAGATGCTGTTGACAATGATGGCATTGCCGCCAGTAAAGTAGGTCAGGTCGTTGTAGGCATCGTGGAAGAAACTGTTTGCAATCACAAACTTACCGTTTACATTGCAAAAATGGAAGGCAGGCACACCGCCATCGATAGTAGTTTTGAAGAGTTTTCTTTGAAACGAGATGGAGTTTTCTGTAGGTGTTGCTCCTGCGTAGGCTATCTCTACATGGTTGAGCACCACTTCTTCCGAATTGTATCCGCAGATGATGCCACCCCATGCCTCAGGTTTCTTGTCGTCTGAAGTAAACACAACGGGCTTCTCGGCAGTACCCATACAGTAGAGGTTGCCCAATACCACGATTTCGATGGGTACTTGCACTTCAGCCTTGCAAGTGACAGTCACACCCGGTTCGATGTAGAGCGAAGTGCCTTCCGGAATTTCTATGCTCTCGGTCAGCGTAGTGTCTTTGGTCCATACCAGCGACCCTATGGGGTATTCGGCAAACGATGTTTTGATGGCTTCGGTAGAACCTTGGTTATTGTTATCCTGATTGTTGTTGTTCACGTAATCGTATGGATTGATATTGTCGTTCTCGCATGATGTTGAGAACACTGTCGTTGCCATGATCAACATGCAGGCGAAAATATTTATCTGTTTCATATTTGTTCTTGTTTTTTATAGTTTATATCTTACTCCCAAAAGGAATGTTCTGCCGTATTTATACGTACCTACGATGGTCTTATCACTCTGCTGTCCCTCATATTCAAGGTTGGCAGGGTTCACCGTCTTGAGGTATCTCTCTCGTTTGGCATCGAGCAGATTGTTGGCTTTGAAGAAGATAGAGAATCCGTTCTTGAATTGTTTTTCGGCGCTAAGATCGAGTCCAAACATGGCTTTGTCCCATTGGTCGGCATCTTTGAAAGGTGATACCAATGCCAGTTTGGTGCCAGTGAACGAAGCCGCGAGTTGTCCATTCCATCCGTGTTCGGTATCCTTATACAGCAGAGAGAGGTTGGCGGTGTGTGGAGCCTGATTTACCAGAGGTCGGGTCTGGGTCACTCCCGTCTTATATTCCGCGCTGCCCTCTTGATATTCACGCTTTGATGTGGTGATTCTCGAATAGGTATAGGTGTAGTTTGCCTTTATACCAAAGTGGCGGATATACTTGATGACGTCGATTTCGAAACCCATGTTTTTGGCATTTCCCAAATTGTCGGGCATATAGTAGGCATCGGTTCCCGCACCAATCTTACCGTCGGAAGTGACAAACACCTGTTCGATAGGATCCTTCAGGTATTTATAGAATACGCCAGCCAGTATCTGCTCCGTCTTTGACGGGAACCACTCCCATCGCAAGTCGATATTGTCGATGCGTGCTCGCTTCAGATTAGGATTACCCTTCTCCTGATATTCCTCGCCCTGAATCTGATAAGGCACAATCTCGTAGAATCCAGGTCGGTTGATGGAACGATAGTAGGACAGGCGCACATTCATCTTTTGTGTAGGTGTCCACTTGATATTGGCAGAGGGCAGATAGTCCCAGTAGCTCTGTTCTCCCACCTGTCCCATGTTGCGGAAGTGTTGCAGCATGGTGTATATCTGGTTGGTGTGTTCTGCGCGGAAACCAACATTCACCTCGCCCAATTGACTCTTCATGGTCACCATGGCATAGGCTCCACCGATGTGTTCCTTAGAGTCGTAGTTGAGTTGTGAGGCTTGCGAGTATGGAGTTCTGCATGTCCATTCGATATGGCCAAACTGCTCCAGACTATTGTCATCCAACGTCAGTTCGGTATCGGCAGGATTGAAGATGTAGGAATAGTATCTGTTGCTGCGTTCCTTGCGACGATACTGCCCACCAGTTTTCCAAATAGTTTCCATATCGTTTCCGAAACGGGTGTTGTAAGTGAGGTTGATGTATCCAGCCCAATCGGTATCTCTGTTGTGTTGGAATCGGCGTTCCGCATTTTTTGGATATGTCTTGCTAATGGTCTTGTTGGGCGACCAGATCGAGCCGGAAACGGCATCCCCCTCTGTGTTGTCGGTAGTCACCGTGTTGCTCAGTGTGGCGTAGGTTCTATCGGGATCCTCCTCTTTGGCTTGAGAAAAAATTCCCGCCCAGTCGATGGTGAAATCCTTGGTGAGATGGTGAGTGCCCTTCAGATTGGTGGCAAAAATGCTTTGCGTGGTTGAGGTAGATCGCATCTCGTCATCCTGCGTATAACTGTTTTCGCCGATATATTCAGTACCGATGCCATTGCTGTATCTGATACCTTTGGAGTTGGTATGCACATACATATTATACCATTCCAACTTGTGACCAGGCAAAGTCAGGTCCAGTTTGGCATGAACACCCGTATTCAAATCGTGGATGCTGTAGTAGCGGTGTTGCAGCTTGGAAATATACATGGCCTGCTCGCCCGAAGCCATCTTTACAGAATTATAAGTGCGCTCAGTCCCCCGGAAGGTGTTTTGTATGCTACCTGCAACTATCACGCCCAAGCGGTCTTCCCAAAAGCGATTGCCTATGCTGATGCCACCAATGAAGTTGGGACTTGGAGCGGAGTTACTCTTCAGTTGCATCGGACCATTCTTAAAGTCGCTCATGCTTGCCTTGTATTCCGAACCGAAAGCCTCGTAAGGCGACTTGTGGGTATAGTCAGAACGGTTGCTTGTGAGATAGTCTCTACCGTCTTTCCAGAAGTAATCGCTCGCTCCAATGGCAGCATTGGCTTGGAGCTGAAAACGTGAAGGAGCGTCCTTCATGACCATATCGACCACTCCACCGGCAGCATCACCTTCCATGTCGGCAGTCAACGACTTCGATACTACGAGGCGATCCATCAGGTCGCTTGGGAAGATGTTCAACGGGATGTAGCGGTTCTTGTCATCGGGACTTGGAATCTTCACCCCGTTCACAAGCGTGTAATTGTAGCGTTTGTCCATGCCACGGAGAATGGCATAAGAAGCCTCACCCGACGCATCGCGCTCCATCGTGACACCCGATACGCGCTGAAGCACACTGGCCACATTGACGTCGGGAGACAGTTGGATGCTCTGCTGGCTAATCACGTTGAGCACATTGCCAGCCGCCTTTACGGTTTCTACGGCACTACGGTCGGAGCGATATTCGCGATGGCCCGTCACCACCACTTCGCCAAGTTCCTTCTGATCTTCAGTCATCGGAATGTCGAGTTTGTCTTTCTTGGCAACATCCACCACAATCTCCTGAGTCTTGTAGGCAATATAGGAAACGATAAGGGTGAACTTTCCCTTGTTGGGCAATTCATGCAGAGTGAAAGTTCCGTCGAGGCCTGTAGTGGTGGTCACTTCAGGCAACTCTTTCACTCGGATCACAGTTCCGATGAGCGGTTCGCCCGTTTTGTTGTCCTTGACAGATCCATCCAGCGTATGGGCTTGGATAGTAGCTGTCACGGCGGCAAGCAATGCCGCACTGATTAAAAATCTTTTCATCTAAATCTATGTCTCAGTAGAATACTTCTCTCTGCTTCCTTTTATTTGCTTTTTTCTATCGTGTGAATCACTTTGCCCTCTTTGTCAATCATCGACATGCGGAGCTGATTCTTGTCGGCTGTGATGACAGAAAAACCATCGGCAGAACTGCAAAATACGGTGCCGTCGATAGGTCTTACAGGGCGTGCCAACGACGACGATGAGTTGACCACATAGTCGATAGCATCTCCTTTTTTCTCGATATGCTGGAAATTATGGATGTGTCCGCAGGCGTAAATTGCTACATTATTATATTTATGGAGTACAGGCAACAGGCGCTTCTGCATATCAAGACGCTCGGTTTCCTTCTTGCCTGTCTCGGCGTAGATGGGGTGGTGACCCACCACGACGACCCAGTCTTCGTGGGCATTCTTTAGCGTTTCGTCGAGCCAAGAGAGTTGCGCTTGCATATCCTCCTTACACGCGTCGGGGTATGTGTCGGCATTCTTGCGATAAGAATCGATAAGGGGTGTGGTGTCGAGGAATACGATGCGTATGGTGGTATTCTTATGTGAAAACACCTTTGTGTAGTATTTGGCAGGCATCATCCAACGGCGGCTCACCTTGCCATAGTTGAGGAAAGCCTCGGTATTGCCCCGATATTCATGGTTGCCGCAAACAGGAAACCAGTCGAGCATGAGGTCGGGATGGGAGTAGATCAACTCGTAATTGGTCATCCAAAGTGGGTCTTGCAATGATGCCACTCCATTGAAATGATGGATATCGCCCACGGCAAGTACTGCTTCCGGATCTACCACATCAGCCATTTCGCCCATCAGTTCGGCAATCGGCTTTTGGTCGTAATAGCCATTCCGACCCATGTCGTTGGTCATATAAAGTGTGATTTCACCTTTCAATTTCTCCCATTCTGTGGCATTTTGTGCTTGCGCCTGCACGTTGGCAAGCATCAGACAGACAGCCATCAGCATCATGGCAACTCTATTGCCGCATGCTCTCATTACATTGTTTCTCATTTTATTTCTCTTTTAAAATTGATTTTATCCTCATCTAAGTAGTGTTCCGAAATACCGATATATGCTATTAAAGCACCCGAATCTCAAACCCATTCATGGTGGGTGAAATGCGAGTGCAAAGGTAGTGGGACGATGTGTCAAACGTGTTACGAGTGTTTGAACATCTGGATAAAGTCGTGTAACAATACTGTTACAAGTCAGAGAAAGAACAGTCGCGATGTTGCATATCAGCAATTATCGTTGGTCATTTTACCACAAAACATCATACTTTTGATGGAAATGTCTTAGTTCTCGATATTTTTATTTAATTTTGCAACGATAAGCAATCAACATATACATTATCTATAATAAGCATACACTATGAAGATATTCGCCGTTGGCATGAACTACCTCCAGCATACCGAAGAACTGGACGGAAAGGCATATAAACCAGAAAAGCCTGTGATATTTACCAAGGCTGATTCGGCTTTATTGAAAGACCACAAGCCTTTCTTTATTCCTGACTGGAGCAGTCAGGTGGACTATGAAACAGAATTGGTGGTGCGCATCTGCCGATTGGGAAAGAGTATTCCCGAACGCTTTGCCCACAGATACTATGATGCCGTGACCGTGGGAATCGATTTTACCGCCCGTGATCTGCAGCGCGAAGCACGCGAGAAAGGATTACCCTGGGAACTCTGCAAGGGCTTCGACGGTTCGGCGGTTATTGGCGACTGGGTCGATGTGGAGAAGTTTCGCGACATCCAGGCACTCCATTTCCACCTCGACATCAATGGCAAGACGGTGCAGGAAGGCTGTTCGAGCGATATGCTCTATCGTGTTGACGAACTCATTGCCTATATCTCACAATATTTCACACTGAAAACTGGCGACCTGCTCTATACCGGCACACCTGTTGGAGTGGGACCCGTGCATATC
>ERZ869983.766-NODE-766-length-10241-cov-16.205234_pt1 | contig 10241 bp, 9 predicted proteins | sample MGYA00521106_ERZ869983 | MGnify/ENA primary metagenome ERZ869983 (study PRJEB32232, sample SAMN07284972) | human gut metagenome | biome: human-associated habitat; material: feces | host: Homo sapiens | place: Tanzania | collected 2014-04-05 ...
AACCGCATGTACGGTGGTGTGAGAGGTCGGAAAACGAAAGTAGGAAGAAAACTACTTCGTTTTCCTCCTACTCGATTCTCAAACGTTAACAAACATTTCAAAAACTGTTGCATTCCTATGAGTGCAACACCTTTTTGGGTAGGAATGCAACAACAACCATAGGAATGCAACTATCATTTTCAACAAAAAACTTATATCTTTGCTACCAAATCAATGCAACAACGAAAATGAAAGAAACAGAATTCCCAGCTTTCCTATCAGAGAATACAGTCTTGATTTTCATCAGTGTAATTGTTATGCTATTTTCTGCATTTTCTATTTTCTTGATGATAAAAGACTATCTCTATTATATGGAAGAACATTGGAACAAGAAGTATAGCTTTACTGATTTCGCCAAGCGAGAGCAGTTGTACATTTATATAATGCTGTTTTTTTTCGTTCTTACAGGAATGGGATTTTGGATATCATGCATTGAATAATATAAGAAAAGTATATTAACAAAAAGAGGTTGCCTATGCACAAGAATTACAACTTTCAAACAGCAGGGACTAACAGTCCGTTATCTTGGACTGTTACGATGCGAAGTCCAGACAACATCAACATGAAGTTGTCATGTGCCAATCGTGAGATTTTTGGTATATCTAAAGAAGGACAAGCGAGGTATTATCCATTGATGTCTGGTGAGGATATTGCGACGGGTAATACTCTGACATTGGAACTATCATCGAATAAAGACTATGAGTTGACATTTTCGTCTTATCACAACCTAATGAATGATGGAGAATTAATAGGATATACCCATATTTGTAACGGTACACGAGAAGGAGAAGATGGAAAGAAGGTAACATTCCAACTTGAAATCAACTCTTTTGCAGACACCGTTAAATGGGATTCAGACGAAGCGTTCATAGCTTATGCTTATAGCTTGTACCTACAATACAAGGATAAGATAGTGATGAACTACATAACAAATGAGTATGTGGGAGAGTATGCCAATGAAATGCAGACATACGATTCTAAGCTCGTCTTTAGCAATTGGTACTTAACAAAACTTGCAAGCATCAAGACAGTAGAAGAACATCGAGCTTTAATTTTCGCCATATTGAAGGTGTATGACGACATGGTTTCTGGTCAAGGTGATGAGTATCTAAGGTATGTGGAGTACAATAATCTTCTACTTGTACTGGGTAAGAAGCAATGGCGTGAAGATAGAACTACATTGGGAAGCTGTCCATTCCAAAGCATACGAGGTATATTACTGAACAACACAGAGCTCAAACAATTCAACTCGATTCATGGTAAGATAGGTAATGCCACACTATTTGACAGCAATGGTCTTCTAACCGCCTCTGCCAGTCATGCCTCACCTGATGTTCATCTTGGGATGGATGCCACACGAGGATTAAACTTCAGAAATGTTGGTATCCATGTATATGAAGGTGCAGATGTAGAAAAGGTTGAGACTATCATCAAGAAGAGTGTGGACAGTTCTTCGGAAGCTAAAATACTTATTTTCCCAGAATTGTTCATCAACAGCAACAAGATTGCTTACTTGACTGATTGTTTGAATCAAAAGTCAGCAGACAGCCAATTAGAGTTGGTTGTTGCAGGTAGCTACTATAAGCCGACTGGTTCGCAATACACCAATACGACCACCCTATTGGCAAAAGACTCGAATGGCAAGTGGAATGAATTGGGAGAATACAACAAGGTATTTCCTTTCTCCATGGGCTATTCCGAAAGCGTGGCACAAGCATACGGATTCAATACCAACACCTATCCACCAAGTCACTATGACCTACTGCTTGAAGATTTGCAGTTGGATGGCAGCATAACCTTGCTTGGCTATAAAGATTGCGTAGTTGGTGTGGCTATTTGTAGAGATGCTATGGACTTACTAGATGCTCGCAATCCATTACACAGATACTGTGACTTTGCGGACTTGATGCTTGTCATATCCGATAACTCAGGGCAAAGCAATATGTTTGTTGGAGTAGCAGAGTGTTTGTCAAGATGGCACAACTGCGCCATGCTTTATACCAACGCAGTCAATGAGGCAGCAGATGAGACAGCTGCTAAGTTCTTAGAAATCTCATTTGGCATTTATCCATACAAGAGAAGAACATCAACAGGTTCTACCTCATTAAGTGGTGTTTTGTCATACAAGGGAGAACTGTTTGTCCAAGCAAACAACGGAGATACCATCATTCCTTCTTTAGGTATACTCAACTCTGCTGGCATCCATTATGAGAAACTCTCAAATGAAGAACTTGACAATTGTGTGAAATTATATACGTTTAAGAATTTTAACAATCAAAACAAGTAACGCTTATGAATAGAATAATTAACGTAGACATGCCGAAGAACGCATACATTTCTTGGTTTGTGACAACCCAGAACGCCCTTCCTACAAAGGTTGTATTGAAAGACGACAATGGGAAAGAGTATTTTTCTGCAAAGAAACAGAATTATTTGAACACCTCAATTGATCCTCCATTGGCATTAGGCGCCACATTCTTTACAGGTAGTAAGCTTACACTGACTATTGATGTGGATACTAAGTATGAGCTAAAAGGCAAACCTACCCTTATAGACATTACAGATGATAATGGTAATATTGTCGGTAAATCTTTCGATTTGGCAGTAGAAGATTACACCGACAATGACTATAACGACATCTATGTCAACATTGTAGGTTGGACGCATAAGGGTTAATCCAAATTTTGTTACATGAGTCCACTTGAGAAAGTCATTTTTGATAATTTCTTAAAATGTAACCATCTGATAATCAGATGGCATTTATAGGATAAAGAACCAAAAACTACTTTTTAAAGTGGACTCTTACATTAATATTTAAATCGCATTTTGATAATGATATTTCATACTTATTTAAAGAGAATACTATTTCTCATTTTGTTTATAGGTTCGTTAGCAGCGTCGCATGCACAAGGTTTGTATTTACAAGATAGATATAACCAAGAAGCCTTTCAAGGACAATATCCAATATATAGGATTACAGTGGAAATAGAAATGGGTTCCCGGTATTCGTTCAGAATTTTTGATGAATCGACTGGTGAATATATATTTGACGGTTTTAGCTTTGTCCCGTCCGAAAACTCGGGAATAATAGAAGAAAATATGGAAATGACAAGTGGTGAATATTGGTTAAAAAATATATACGAAGCGACAAAATATTGCATAAAAGTAGACATGACCGGTAAAAAAGTTGAACTTGGAAAGCATGAACTTATTTACAAAGAGACACCCGCCACCTGTGTAACACCTGGGTATAAATATGGAACGTGTGAGAGTTGTGGAGGAGAGGAGGTTATAGAGTCTTCACCCATCCTGTATCATGACTTTCCTACAGCATGGGAGGATGCGACTGATGGCAAACACTCAAAAACATGTCAACGTGCAGGTTGTGGCGTGAGCATCTATTCGTATGACGCAAATGGAGAACCAATGCTAAGCATCGGACTTTGGGATGGTTCTGTTATGGCTTATCCACAAAGCACGAATCCTAAATATGTCTGTGAGGAAAGCAATGGAAAATTCACCTCTACAGACGGAGAATTGGTATTGCCAAACGTCATGGTAAAGAGCATGGCCACAGCATGGCCACACAAGATGCAGACCACACAAGATGCAGAAAACGGCAGTTGGACTATGAAATGTTTGGCAGAGAACTGTACGCATGATGCCAAGCGTTGGGTTAACATCAACGGCGAAGAAATAAATGCTACATCCTTAACAGGTGACTTGGCTGTAGCGGAGCTTGACATAACAGATGGTAGTGGATACGATACTGATGCCACATTCAAAGCCAACAAAGCTACTTATACTCGACAAATGACAGGTTGGAATACGCTCTGTCTGCCATTCGAGATTGACATGTCTAACACGAGCAACAAGAACTATCAATTGTATACGTTATGTTCTGCCACAGAGGATGCCATAGTGTTAGAAGAGCAGAAAGGTAAAGTTGCTGCAGGTACACCACTTATTGTGAAACTCAACGATGGCGAAACTACGTTGAATATAGCTGAAGAAGAAGCTATGACTGCACCAAAAGTTCTACCTGGATCAACGACAGAAGGCAATGAATACCAGCTTGTAGGAACGTATGCCGAAAAGCAGTTCACACCTACAGACAATTTTGACGACTTCGTCTTACTGAAAGGGCTCTGGTGGAATGTTGGGAAGTTACTTGAAAATGAGAAAAACAAAACGGTAAATTCCAAACCTTACCGTGCTTATGTTACCAAACTTTCTCAAAGTAACAATGCCAAGCAATTGAGAATGGTCGTTAAAGGCGAAACTACAGCCGTAGATTCGTTAAATGCCATCACCTCAGACAATAAGGCTGAATACTACGACATGCAAGGTCGTCGCATAAATGCTCTGCAAAAGGGTATTAACATCGTCAAGAATGGTAATACCACTCGCAAAATTATCATTAAATAATATGCAATCAATATGAACAAAAAAAGATATATCAAGCCACAAGTAGAGGTTGTGGAAATTGAGCCACAGCAAATATTAGCTGGGTCTGGCAATACTATCAACTTTGCAAATGATGAAGACTATGGGGAAGATAATGTAGGCAATTTGCGTGATAGTGAAGGCGGCCTTTGGGCTGAATGATATTAGTAATTAGTCAGATAAAAGAGAAAAATATGAAACATATAATTTATATATCAATAATATTTTCAATGATGGTTGCTCCAGTATTGGCTCAGACCCAATCTCATTTGTGTAACCTCTTTAAAATCAATGGTAGCACCTATCCTGCTACAAGCATCACTCTAAAAGACAATGCTACGCAGTTGGCTATTGAGGATAAAATCATAGCCAACATACCTACTCAACACCCACAAGATGAGATACCTACTACCCTTGATGGTAAAGCCATCTACTGTGTAGCAGGCACATTGACCGCAGATTTGGTAAAAGAAGCTGCATCTACAGGTCAGTTTATAATATACGGCTCGATAAACCATAATGATCGTAATTATATCCGGTCTTACACGAATGGTGCCAAATCCATAAAATTTATAAATATTGACGGTGAGCAAGTTACTTCCTTACAGCAAATCCTCTACAAATCTGAAGCATCGTCAGTAACCTTCGAGAACTGCAATTTCAGCAAAGTATGGACATTACTTAATGCTTTTTCATATATGAGCAATTTAACCTCGTTCTCTTTTAAAGGAATGGGGCTTACGAATAAATTAACAGAATTAAGATACATGTTTTTTGGATGCAAAAAATTAGAATCTGTTGATTTCTGTAATTGTGACTTTTCTTCTGTTAATAACTTGTATGGCATGTTTAGCAATTGTAGTGCATTAAAATCCATTGATTTCAGCAGCTGCAATTTGACTGGTGTTTCATCCACAGGTAATATGTTTAATAGTTGCAGTGCATTGGAATCAATTGATTTCAGCAACTGCGATTTTTCAAACGTTACCACCATACAATACTATATGTTTGCTGGATGTAAAGCATTGAAAGAAATTAAAGCAATAGGCTGTAATGAGGCAACCATAGCCTTCTTGAAAGATAGACTAAACGATGCTGGTCTCACAAACCAGGTGACACTCACAGTGAAGTAATAGCAGGCTAAGGTGTATGTTTGATTCAAATTTTATCCACTTTTAAAAACCTGTATTTGGGAAATTGCATGAGCCGCAGAGCCTATATTCTCCGATGAAGAGAGTATAGGCTCTGTTTTCTGTTATTAATAGGCGTGGAATTATAGTCTTACACCTCTTCCCCTCCTCGCCTTCATCATTTTTGAAGCCTGGCGTAAGCAACGTTTTATCCAATCCCATTCATCTTCATCCTTTTCTCGTCCCCAATCTTTGGTATCACTACCGCCGCCACCTTGACTTTCCGCAAAGTTGGTCGCCTCGTTGATATAGCCAAGATACAGGTAAGTAGCACATTGTATGATTTTACTCCCATTGTTGATAAAATCAAGAGCGAAAGTGTCGTCAAAGAGACCGCTATCGTGGATGCTCGTCATGCGAGGATAGATGTTGGCAATCTCATTCAAAACTGTAGCACCTGCTTGTGCCCACAACTTATTAGTTATCTGCCGTTGATAAGACAAAGCAGACTTCTTAAAGGCAGTATTGACTTCCTTGTTTAAGGCTGCAATGTGAGCAGTGTCTTTTTGCAATGATTCAAGTTGCAATCTTGCCTGAGTAAGTTTCATTTTCTTATCATTCAACTTGCTTCGTACCTCAAACAGTTCTTGTCTTTGGGCAATGATTTGAGTCTTAATCTTCTCCGCATCACCAAGATGGTTCTTCATATAGTCTTCAAGTTCGACTATGGTCGCTTGCTTATCTGCTTCCGCTTTCTCCAGATTGCTGACCATAGTCTGCAGAGCCTTGATTTTCGTCTCTACTTTTGTGATGCTACTATTAAGACCTGAAAGAAGCGTCTTCTTCATGCCTACTTCATTTGACAAAGTGCGGCATTCTTCAGCCAACTCCCTGCGATAAGTTTCTGTTGACTTGTGCTTAGCTCCAGTTATGGTGATGTCATCGCCACGTTCCAGTCCATACTTTTCATTAACCTCTGCAAGTCGGCTGTGAAGTTCACGCATCCTTGTTCTTGCTTGATTCATGTCGTTTCCACCAAACATATCCTTTGCGCTCAGTCTGCCATCCTTTGTGATGGGGACAATGACTGCATGTGCATGAGGATTGAGTTCGTCCAAATGAACAATGAACGAAACGACATTTTCTTCACCAAACTCCCGACAACAAAAGTCATATATGTCCGTTGCCCATCTGTCTATGCCACTGCAACTGTCAACATCCCAGTTGTTGCCATTCTCACTGATTGTCTGGTCGCCAAATGCGAGTTTGCGCATCTGCTCGCGGTTACCACCAAAGACAATGCTCACAGCGCGGTTTGATGTGGCATTCACTCTGCCTGTCACTCTGTTCTTGATGGCTTGCTCGATTTTGTCTGTTATGGACTTGGTCTTATCTACTGGTCCAAGTTCTCCGCCTTTCGACACCTGAAAGTTAAGTCGGGTGCGACTACGATCATAGTTGTATTTTGGATCATTCTCCTTCCTTGAAAAGAGATCATCTCCCCAATTGCGCTGATGCTCATCGCTGACAGCAACGCTGAAAGACTTGACCTTTTGAATGTCCATCATCTGTTTCTTATTATCGCTCATAAAATTGCTTGTTTTAATTGATTGTACATATGAAATTCAGCTTGCTGTACACATATAATGGAAGTTTGCCCTAATTACTGAGCTTGCTCGGTGTATTAGGCTCCACCCAAGGGATATGTTCGCAAGCGAACTCGTTATAACTGCTGCCAGTAGTGTTATGGCTCTTCCACCAACACCAACCCAAGACTGTCTATCAGATGTTGGAGTGGCGGATGTTGCTTTATCAGCCTTTGTAGCGCCATCTGCGGTGTTTCCGCCATCAGTAGGAAGTCGGCAATGTCAAGACCTTTGGTCTTTTGTTCATCGGTGGCATTGTCTTCCAAGATACTGCTGACAAGAACTTGCTTGCATATTGATTGTAGCAACGGAAGTTTGCTTTTCCACTTATCCGTTGCCCCAAGGTCTGGAACCAAAACAACATCCCGACCGTTTAGGACTTCGACAGCATCTTTATTGAAACATCCGTTCATGCCTCCAGTAGCCAACCATACGAAATCAGATATGAAGTGGGTGGCAATGATGGCTGTCTTTTCGCTCTCCACAATGGCTATTGTCTTTGTCGTGGTTTTATCTGTCAACAGATGTTCGCCAAAGAAGCACTGCCGAAGTGTAAAGTCTGGCAGTTTCAGTTCCGAGTGTACCCAAGTCACCAGGCTGTGTGGTTCCTTGATGCGGTGTCCTGTCTTGTCATCATACTTCATTATCTTGCCAGTGCGCACATTCCCATTGACATCTATCTGCCAAAAGATAGTTGAACCGCCCCATTTCTTTGAAGTGCCGACCTTGTACAAGGCAAACAGCCGTTCTGTCTCCTCTTTGCCAAAGACCGTTGAAATGTATCGGTACAAAGGATTGATATAATAGCCATGCAGTGTTTGCTCCACCAGCTTGCTATCAATGAAAGTTGGAAGAGTTTTCTCTTTCCTGCACTCTTTGATTGGTGTTTTATATCTCCAATCATCATTGCAGTTGGCATCGGGATTGTCCTTGAAATAATCAGATGGAGAATAATGGTAGCCACAACTCTGTTCATGGTCACAACGCCCCACATTGTCAGGGAATACAATCTGTCCTTCCTCGTCAATATATCTTGCAAAGCAACGCTTACGCCCACATTGAGGGCAAGCATATCGGTTGCCCAGCTTGTATTTCTGTAGATGGAATCTATACTCACTCATAAGGCTCTGCACTTATTGCACCTTGCACTTTCTGCACTTTTGCACTTGTTTGGCACAAAATGCAGCATCTTTTGTGCAAGAGTGCAAAAAGTGCAAAGTGCAAACGGTGCAAGGTGGTGGTTCTACTTCTGAACTTTCTCATAATTGCCTTGCTTGTCTTTGATGATAAAGTTTCTCTGACAGAAGTCTTTGAGCATATACATGACAGTACGTCTTGCAAAACCGAAATCCGCTCCAGCCTTTACTGCTTCAGCAGTTACGAACTTGTTTCCCAACGAGTCAAGTACCTGTTTTTTCACAGGGTCGGTAGCCTCGGTTAAAACGAGGTCATCCATCCTTTTGTATGACTTCTCAAAGTAATCGCTCATCCGTATGGCTGCATTCACGGACTCCGCATCAACAAAATCCTTGTGAGACTCATCACAAGCCCATCGGAACAGTTGGAATATCAAGGCAAGTCGAGCCGTGTTCAAAGGAACTTTTGCAGCACGTGAGTCTATCATTTTTTCATCCGTAATGGCATTCTGCCGTTCTATGTCCTCATTCTGCCAATCATAGAATATGTCAATGGCTTCATCAGAGAAGTCAAGAACATTGAAGATGCCTTCCGTAAAAGGAAGAGCCACAGCCTTGTCTATGATCTCTTTCCATACACGGAATGGTCTTTCAATGATTGCAGCATCTTGTTTTGGAACCTTAACCCAAGGAGCAATCTTCAAACCTTTTGGGCATGTGATCAGAAAACGGTCAAGAAAACCATTCTTCTTGAATCCCATATCATAAAGTTCATGCACAATACCAGTCTGGATAGTTCCTACAATCTGTATGCAAGGATAGTCAATGCGTAAAGGACAATCAAGATTACAACGAGATACATCTACTGGCAAGCCATTGTGAGCCGACAGCATCTGTTGTACAAAAGAACTGTTGTTGTATCGGTTGATGGTGTTGAACAGCCCCATTATCTCATCCACCACAACTGCCACACCTCTGAGGTTGGCATCGTGATTGCGCATCAGAATCTCTGGCGTGAAGTCATTCATGATATTCTTATGCAGGACTGGTACAGGAGGTAACGATTCCCATTCCGTCCGTTTTTTGCCCTTGTTCCTCTCCACAATGGCTGCATACTCATTCTTTAGAGCCTTGAACTTATGGTGCTCCTCAGTATCAATGTCGTGCAACGGCTTGTAGGCAAAGTTCAAAGGTGGAGTCTTGCCGACTCCTGGTCTGCCAACAAGAATGACATATAGGATAGGTGAAGTAATCCAATTGCCTTTAATCCGGATATAACAGGAGTTGCCGACGGCTGCTGCCATAGCGGATATAAGGGAAGTAGCGGTAAACTCAATGGAATAGTTCTCCGTCCTTGCCAAATCAAGAATCATCTGCTGCATCTTCTGGGGGAATACGTCAAGCGGAATTCCAGAAGTGGCTACGCCCGAAGCCTCCGAGCGTAGCTTGTTACAAATTTCAAGCGCATCCATAGCATTACCAGTTTAAGGGTTTCGGTTTACGCTTGTTTCCTGCAAGAATGGCTGCATTCTCCTCCTCTGCTGTGAGAGGTACAGGATTCTTGCGGTTAGTCTCCAGCCACTTGTCAAGTTCATCTTGATAAAGGCAGTAACGCTTGCCTGGCTTGGTGGCAGGAATGCTGCCGTTGCCAAGTTTCATGTAGAGAGTAGCCATAGGCATCTTTAGATATGCCGATGCTTCCTCCACACTCATAGGTATGTGTGTGTTCGCCTTGTGTGGCTTGTTCTGTGATTGCAGATTGACGAGCATCTGCTTCATGCCCACCACTTCATCCCGAAGCTGGGCAACGACCATTGGAAGGTCGTTGAAAGTTAATTCCTTAT
>ERZ869983.771-NODE-771-length-10191-cov-10.867510_pt1 | contig 10191 bp, 12 predicted proteins | sample MGYA00521106_ERZ869983 | MGnify/ENA primary metagenome ERZ869983 (study PRJEB32232, sample SAMN07284972) | human gut metagenome | biome: human-associated habitat; material: feces | host: Homo sapiens | place: Tanzania | collected 2014-04-05 ...
CCTTTCGGCTATAATCATTCTTGTGGGATGTATTATTTCCTAAAGAATTGATTTGGGGGTGTCATGATGAGAGAACCACGGTACAGCATTTTAGCCGACATTCAGGATGCGATTGAGCGGGCAAAGCAGGGCAAGCTGGCATTGTACTGGCAGCGCACGATCCAGCGGGAATACCGCTGCAAAAAAGTCACCCCTGCCGAACAGCAGGCATATGAGCAATTGCAGAGCATTCTTGCCGAGGTGCCGCAATGGAGCGATGATGAAGATCTGCGCCTTGGGATGGAAGAAATCGGCGGCAGGGCCTGGTTCTGCTATTACTGGGAGGAGCACTACTCCATGGTGGAGTTGACCGAGGACCGCAACGGCAAATTTAGCGTTGCCTTCGTTTTGGACGATGCTGTGACCCCGGAGGTGCGCAAGATTGCCGCATTGCGAGCACAGCAGCAGCTTTCCAAGTGTATGCAGGAATGGGGCATTGCACTGTCGGATGCACCTGTCCCGGACCAGATGAAGTACGATTCTCTTGCAGAAGCCGCTTCCTATCTCATGCAAGTCCTCGACGACCCGGAGAGCATCACCGGGTAAAAAGCGTCCCGCCGGGACGCGCAGCCTGCATTGGAAAATGCAGAACAAAGGGGTTTGGGGCACTTCCCCAACAAGCATTTTGCAACGCAAAAAGTGTTTTTGTATAGACGAAAACATTGCTTGCTGGCACTGCGTACCGTAAAACTCCCGTTTCAATCTTCACGAGTGATTTTTCTTGGAAGAAGCCCCGCCGAAGGACATCTGCCTGCCATTATACAAGCGAAGGAATGTATGAAAAAGAAGAAACACATCTCAGAAGAGCAGCATTATCTATGTGAAATCGGTCTGGAAAAGATGCCCTATCGTTCTTCCTGGCTCTACAAATCTTATACGGAGGAAAACCTCACGCACATCACGATTGCGGCCTATTATAATGTGGACAAGGCGTTTCTTCAGGCTCCCACTACAATATGGGGAAATCTATGGGATTGCCGTGCCGCGCTTCGCAAGTTGGTATCCTCCGTCTATCTGGAAAGCGATTTGAACCTTCCATTCGGAAAAAACGGAAAATTCTTATTCCAACTTGGGTATACTCCTGTTGTGTCCGACATGAAGAAAATCGTTCAGAAAACTGCCGCATTGTCTTTCCCCAAATGGGCGTTAGCCGTATGGGATATGGATACTGCAACATTATATATGGTCAAATACGACAGAAGTCATTGATTTTCTTTGTTTATCTGTGATACCATTCGTTACGAGACCAACGGCGTTGCTCTCTTCGCTTATGGTGGAGACTCCGGCACTCAAAGAAACTTTCCGAAAAACACAACGAGGTGACCATTTTTGAAACGTCGAACTTTTCTTGTCTGCACCGCTGCACTTTTTTGCGGTGCGTTTCTGGCAGGGGGCTGCACTCAAAAAACTTCTCAGCCTGTCCTTCAGCAAATTGAATACTCCAATTTGGCAGATTCGGATACACAAGCTCTTCTTTCCAAGCTTTTGCAGGATGCCGGCGTATCCGACCTGCGGATACAGACCTTCTTTGATCATGTGCAAAAGTTCAACAATGCTGTGGACCCGGCATGGCTCACCACAGGGTTTGAAAACGCCAAGCCTTCGGATCTGAAATACGATCCTTACTCCATGCAGGACGCATGGACGGAAAAATATGACACCTTCCCCGGCTGGAACTGTCGGATTACCGCTTGTGGGCTGTTCGGTGATTTTATCACTGTCACAGGCAAGGAAGACCTTGACTCAGCCGAGGACACCCTGTTTATGGACTATGAAACACTGGATTCTGACCCGGAATCCCTTTGCGGCGATGAACGGCAAAAGTTTGATGCGCTGTTCGCCCCGGTTAAAACCACCAATACGACCGATATTCCTACCCATTTGAAAACGATTCAACAGGAATGGAAGAAACGCGGTCTCTCCTTCGTAGAAGATGATAAGATCCGTCTCGTCTCCGTAGTCCTGCACGATCAGTTCTCTGAAACGGACAATTCTCTTATGATCGGTCATGTCGGCGTTATGCTTCCCACATCGGATGCAGTATATTTCGTCGAAAAGGTCGCTTTTCAGGAGCCGTATCGCTTGTTGAAGTTCAAAAATCGAACCGAGTTGAGCGATTATCTGATGCTGAAATACGACAACTCGTGGGGACAGGATACTGCCCACACCTTTATTATGGAAAATTCAGACCTGATGGACGGCTGGCGCATTCTTGACGAACAGGAAAATGCAAGCTAAAAGCATCCAATTCGCTGAGAGCCGTTCGGTCTGACAGACCATTCGCCCTCTGATACCAAAAGGACGCTGCAACCTCTCACCCAGAGGCGGCAGCGTCCTTTTTATATCGGAATGTTTTGTTTGCAGGGGAACTCCGGGCTTATGACAGGGTATGTATAATGTGCAGAGCCATATCAGCATTTTCTTTGTCCACAAACACCTCTGTGACATACCTCGGTTTTATGCCGAGAGTTCCAATTCTCGCTTGGTCAAATGTGTTATGCCGATTGACATCTTTGGATTTACAATAGAATTTAATTCCAGCTGCCGCCAACGCATCTGTGATGCGATTGCATTGGTAAGGGTCAGAAACTGTTGCAACTAGCGATTTGAAAAAATGCTCTAACATAAAGAGACCTCCTTGTATACCCTCTAAAAGTAGTTTTGGAGCTGGGGACTGGCTATTATGTGATAAGCCTTTGGAGTATGCCCAGCTTGTGCTGGGTAGTGAGATTGAGCATCATCTCTCGCTCGGCTTCGACCATGGCAGAGTAGAAAATTGACCTTTAATTAAAATATCCAAGGCAAAACAACAGTCCTCTATCATTCATTTAATCGATTTCTTTGAGTTTTCTTTGTATAAATCATCTAAAAGCTCTTTTTGTGTTTGCTCTACTGCTTTGCTATAATGTTCTCTAGCTTCCTCTCCTTGTAACGTTTTATACCCGCCATTTCCGTCTGGAATATCAACACGAACAACATTTTGCTCATCTAATTCGGATGCTGCATTAAGTGCATCTTCAATTTCTTTACTGCCCATAATTTGTGGAGCATCAGTCGTTATTGGCCTGCCCAATATTATAATTATTAGCACCGCTATTACCGCAAACATTAATACAATTTTTCCGACTCTCATCCGAAACGCTCCTTTTTAGATTTATTTCTTATTGCGGGGCTTTTTAATTTTGTAATTCACAATCCGACTTGCAAGATAAATAATCCAAAAAGTAAGGATATAATTGTTAGTTATAAACTTTGTAAAGGTCGCTTGTTCCCCTAATCTTATTTCAACAAAGAAAAATATCAAATACTGTACAACTAGCATACTACCAACGTCTACTACCAGTTTTTTCACTATCTTCGGCTCCTTTCTATAAACCCTTTTATCCAGATAACGCAGCAAATCACTGGTTTGTTGCAAGATTTTCTGTTTTTATCTATCTTAACAAAAAAAATCGCCCAGGTGTTTGTGCTTTCCGCCCCAATTGGCGTGAAACGGCGGCTCAATCCAGCAAGCCTGCGCCGCACTCTGCAAGCATTTCTTTCAAAAGCTTCGCCCGTTTTGCGTGTTCGGAAGGGCGGGTGTGGTTATAATCATACAGCCGCTCCACGCAAAGTTCCTGCTCTGCCATGATGGAATCATCCGTGGGGTCATAGACTTGTTGGCTGTGGATCGCATTTTTATTGGCATGGTTCTACTCTCCTTATTTATAAGGAATCTTTCTCATTTTTCAGTAGATTCTTCCAGATTCTTTCGGTACTGTGCCGGACTGACACCATACTCTTTCTTGAATACCCGGCTAAAATAGAGGGGGTTATCATACCCTACGATCTCTGCAATTTCTCCAATATTGTATTCGGTGTTCTCCAATAAGCTCTGTGCATTTACCATCCGAAGGGACAGGATGTATTGTGCAGGGCTTATTTTCATGTACTGCTTAAAATTACGGATAAACCAGTTCGTACTGATATGCAGCGATTCTGCGTAATCGTCCACACTGACCTTTGTATTATAGTTCTCGTTAAAGTAGGCAACGGCGGCTTCGATTTCTTCCGGGATGCTCGTGGTTGTTTTCTCGCTTTCCTGCTGTTGCCTGCTTACTAAAAGCAGAATGATGTTGAATAGAGAAGCAATATAGTCTTCATAGCCATATTCGCATTGTTGCAGTTCCCGGATGATCTTTCGGAACAGCATTTTGTAATCCGGCAGTGTGCCGCTGTAAAAAACGTGCTTGTCCAAGGGTATTCCGTGATAGTTCAGGATGTTTTTGACATCGTATCCTGTAAAGTGAATCCAGAACACCTCTGGATGATCTTCTACATAGTAGACATACTTCTGGATTTCTTTCGGCTGATAAAGCACCATGTGTCCAGAAGTCACCACTTCCTCAACACCATCGAACCAGAAGTGTGCTTTACCAGATGCCACATAGAGGATTTGATAGTCTCTGCGACCCTTTGCCCAAAAAGTAGGTAGCTTAGGGCGTTTTTTCAAGCGATAAGTGCCGCAGCTGCCTACGACCAGCGGCTTTGAGTAGTCTTTGAAATCCAAACGGGAGTTGTTCAAATATCCTGAGTTGAAATACATCCCTGCGTCCTCCTCATCTTCAGAGATTTTACAGTGATTTGGGAAATGTTCTATCAAAAAATTACAAACTCTTTGATTTTGTGCATATTTTGTTCCATCTTGTCTATATCTTTTCGTTCCATTAGATTCTATAATATTTTCAGACGAAACGCAAGAGATTTGGGCAACTTGCGTAATGAGAATTCCAGTCTGAAGTGCGCAGCAGATTGGTCGCGCCCACACAAAACAAGCAAGATGGGAGAAAGCACAATGACTGAGAAGCGTTATCTAAAGTGGTATAATAAAGTCGGCTATGGTTCAGGCGATATTGCGGGCAACGTGGTGTATGCGTTCCTGTCCTCCTTCGTCATGATCTATCTGACCAACACCGTTGGCCTGAACCCCGGTATTGTCGGCACTCTGATTGCAGTTTCCAAACTGCTGGACGGTGTGACGGACATTTTCTTCGGCTCTCTGATTGACAAAACGCACTCCAAAATGGGCAAAGCCCGTCCTTGGATGCTGTACGGCTACATTGGCTGTGCCATTACGCTGGTGGCAATTTTCGCCATCCCGACCAATCTGGGACAGTTTGCACAGTACGCATGGTTCCTGATCGCATATACTCTGCTGAACGCTGTATTCTACACTGCCAACAACATTGCTTACTCTGCACTGACTGCTCTTGTCACGAAGAACAGTGCCGAACAGGTCGAGATGGGTTCTTGGCGTTTCATGTTCGCATTTGCCACCAGTTTGCTCATCCAGTCCATTACGCTGGGTGCTGTTACGGCATTGGGCGGTGGTGCTGCCGGTTGGCGCACTGTTGCAATCATCTACGCCATCATCGGTCTGCTTGTCAACACCCTCTCCGTTTTCTCCGTGAAGGAACTGCCGGAAGGCGAATTGGTGGATACCACCGACAAAAAGGAAATCGAGCAGGACGAAAAGTACAATCTGGTTCAGGCTGCAAAGCTGCTTGCTGGTAACAAATATTATATGATGATTTGCGTCACCTACATTTTGCAGCAGATCTACGGTGCCATGATCAGCATGGGCACCTACTATGCAACCTACATCCTTGGCAACCAGAATCTGTTCGGTGTATTCTCTTGGGCAATCAACATTCCTCTGATCATCGCACTGGTGTTCACCCCGACCTTGGTTGCAAAGTGGAATGGAATGTATAAGCTGAATGTAATGAGCTATACTCTGGCAACGATTTCTCGTGCACTGGTTGCTGTAGCTGGTTACATGGGCAGCGGCAATGTGACCTTGATGCTGCTCTTTACTGCAATCGCAGCTCTTGGTCAGGGTCCTTGGCAGGGCGATATGAACGCTGTGATTGCTGCTTGCTCTGAATATACTTGGCTGACGAAGCATAAGCGCGTGGATGGCACGATGTACTCCTGCACTTCTCTCGGTGTGAAGCTGGGCGGCGGTCTGGGTACTGCCATCACCGGCTGGCTGCTGGCAGCAAGCCATTTTGACAGCGCCCTGACCGTTCAGCCGGATTCCTGCATCAATATGCTGAAGATCATGTATCTGGTGATTCCGTTTGCTCTGGATGCCATCATCACCTTCATCCTCTCTCGTATGAAGGTCGAAGAAGCAAATGAAAAGCTGCGTGCAGCAGTCTGATAACAAGCCATTATCATTTCTCCTTCATCTGCTGTTCCCCGGAGGAATCCAGCGATTCCTCCGGGGAGGCTGGAGAAATATTATAAAATTATAAAAGGTAAATGAGGAAATACTATGGCTGCATTTGATTTTGCAAAAGTAAAAGACCCCACCTTTTTCAAGGAAAACGTGCTGAATGCTCATGCAAGTTTCCGTACTTACGCTTCCCGCGAAGAATATCTGGCAGGAGAATCTTCGCTTGCGATGAAGCTGGACGGCATCTGGAAATTCGCCTACGCAAAGAACTACACCAGTGCCATCCCCGGCTTTGAAAAGACGGATTACGATTGCAGCGGCTGGGATGACATTCATGTTCCGGCACACATCCAGATGGAGGGCTACGACATTCCCCAGTACACGAATGTTCAGTATCCGTGGGATGGCCGTGAAGAAGTACAGCCGGGCGAGATCCCGCAGTGGTTCAATCCGGTGGCAAGCTATGTAAAATACTTCGAGCTGCCGGAATCCATGCAGGGCAAGCCCGTCCACATCGAGTTCGAGGGTGTGGAAAGCGGCATGGCTCTTTGGCTGAACGGGTCTTATGTGGGCTATACCGAGGACAGCTTCTCCGCACACGCATTCGATCTGACTCCCTATCTCCAGCCGGGCGTGAACAAACTTGCCGTGCAGGTGTTCAAGTGGACTTCCTCCAGCTGGTGCGAAGATCAGGACTTCTTCCGCTTCTCCGGCATCTTCCGCAGCGTGTGGCTGTACGCCATCCCCACCGTGCATCTGGAAGATGTATCCGTCAAAACGCTGTTTGCCGGGGATGATTTCGCTCATTCCACGCTGGAAGTTGCATTGCAGGTGGAGGGCAAGGGCGCAGCCCGTCTGACCCTGCGCCGCAGTGAGCTGGAAGTGTTCTCCGAAAAAATCGCACTGAACGGCGGCTCTGCGCTGTTCAGCCATGCGGTGGAGAACCCCCACCTGTGGAGTGCAGAGGACCCGGCTCTGTATGAACTGGAAATCGAGCTGCTGGACGATGCAGGCCATCTGGTAGAGGTGACCGGGCAGAAAGTCGGTTTCCGCAAGTTCGAACTGAAGAACAATCGGATGCTGCTCAACGGCAAGCGCATCGTGTTCAAGGGTGCCAACCGTCATGAGTTCAGCTCCATTACGGGTCGTGCTGTGGGCGTACACACCCATGAGGAACTGCTTCGGGATATCATCACCATGAAGCAGAACAACATCAATGCCATCCGCACCAGCCATTACCAGAATCAGGATGCACTGTACGACCTGTGCGACGAGTATGGTCTGTATCTGATCGCAGAGAACAATCTGGAATCCCATGGCACATGGGACATCCATCAGGCGGGCATTCGCGGCATCGAGGGCGTTTTGCCCAATGATAAGCCGGAGTGGAAAGCCGTCTTGTTTGACCGCATGAATTCCACTTACCAGCGTGACAAAAACCATCCTGCTGTTCTGATCTGGTCTCTGGGCAACGAATCGTTTGGCGGTGAGACTCTGCTCCAGATGGCCGAGATGGTCCGCCGCTTTGATGACACCCGTCTGGTGCATTACGAAGGTGTGGTCAATGATCCCCGCTTCCTCGAAACCACCGATATCGAGAGCCATATGTACAGCACGGTCAAGGACATTAAAGAGTATCTGGCACAGGGCGATAAGCGGCCTTATATCGAGTGCGAATATTCTCATGCTATGGGCAACTCCAACGGTGCTTTGCACAAGTACACGGAACTTGCCGACCAGAAGGACTGCGGCTATCAGGGCGGCTTCATCTGGGATTACATCGACCAGTCCATCTGGAAAAAAGACCGCTACGGCAAGTGGTTCCAAGCCTACGGCGGCGACTTCGGTGAGCGTCCTACCGACTATAATTTCAGCGGAAACGGCATTGCCTACGGTGGTGACCGTGCTCCTTCTCCCAAGATGCAGGAGGTCAAGTTCTGCTATCAGAACATCGCCGTTTCCATCGACAACTCTGGCTTTGAAGTCTGGAACAAGAACCTGTTCACCTCTACGGATGCTTTCGACTGCGTTGCTCTGCTGCACCGTGATGGAAAGCTGTATCAGCAGCAGGAACTGACCAATATTGATGTTGCTCCCGAAGAGCGTTCCAGCTTCCCGCTGCCGTTTATGGTTCCTGCGCTCCCCGGTGAATATGCAGTGACCATCAGCTTCCGTTTGAAGGAGGACACCAGCTGGGCAAAGAAGGGTCATGAAGTCGCCTTTGGACAGGGTGTGATCGCTGTGGTCCGTTCCATTCCCAGCAAGAAGGTCACGCCGTTTACCGTTACGCACGGTACACACAACATCGGTGTCCGGGGTGAGAATTTCGATGTTTTGTTCTCCGATCTGAATGGCGGTCTGACTTCCTACCGCTATGCCGGCAAAGAGATGATTCAGGAGATCCCCCGTCCCAACTTCTGGCGCGCTCCCACCGACAACGACTGCGGCAACAACATGGGCGGCGTTCGCGGTCAGTGGAAGCTGGCAAGTCTGTACGCTACCGCCAAGGGCATCGGCAAGGAGATCCCGTCTGTTCACGGCGGCACCATCCTCCAGAACCCCACCTGCGAGGTGGAAGCCGACAGCGTGGTCGTGACCTATCTCTATAACCTCCAGACCAGCCCCGCAGCAGAGTGCAGCCTGCAGTACCGTGTGTTCGGTGATGGCCGCATCCAGACCACCCTGCACTATGACCCGGTGGAAGGACTTGCAGCAATGCCGGAGTTCGGCGTACTGTTCAAGATCGACGCTGACTACGACACGGTGGAGTGGTACGGAAACGGCCCTGCGGAGACCTACTGGGATCGCCAGCATGGTGCCAAGCTGGGCATTTACCAGAACAAGGTTGCAGACAACATGGCACAGTACCTTGTGCCGCAGGAGTGCGGTGCAAAGACCGCTGTGCGCTGGGCAAAGGTAGTGGACCGCAAGGGTCGCGGGCTGCTGTTTACCGCAGATGCCGCAAAGCCCATGTTCTTCTCTGCGCTGCCCTACACTCCCCATGAAATGGAGAGTGCCAAGCATCCCTACGAGCTGCCCCCGGTCCATTACACGGTCATCCGTGCTATGGGCGAGCAGATGGGCGTTGGCGGCGATGACAGCTGGGGTGCCAATGTCCACCCGGAGTATATTCCTGATGTGACCAAGCCTGTGGAGTTCACCTTTACGTTCCGTGGCATCTGACCCTCGTTATTAAGACACCTTCGCGTTGAGATATGGACATCCCTGCATGAGATTCCTATCAAACGCGAGGGTGTCTTTTTTGGTATCACAAAATCTCAATTCCTGACACCACTATTTATAAGTAGTGCTTCGCTCTATATAAGTAGCGTTGCTATGTCAAAATAACCGTATTCTGCTTTTGTTTAGAGCGTTTCTTTGAATGGTTCTCCAAACTTTCTTTAACGTATTGAAGTATACAAATTTTTAGGATATAATCAGCACATTCCCCAAAAGCTATGTAGAATTACACAAAAATTTGATAGGAGGCGTACACACATGAGTTGTTTCGGTTCAAGGTTTTTATTAGCAAAACCTGCAGGCTGCAAAGTCGCTGGTTGTGCTCATCCGCACCCCTTTGCACAGGTTCATCGGCTGATGATAGAACCGGATTGGCTGATGAAAGAGCCTCCAGCGGGAAGTTTTCTACCGTCTCTCCCATCCAAGCTGCGGCATCGCCCCCCATCCTCGTTGACGGAGGTCGGCTGACATGAAGGATCGACTGAAAGATCACCTTGAAGGCTGGCAGTTTTGCGAAAACTGTGGTATAAAGCTGTATCAGAAAATCAACGGCTGCAGCGGCATGATTCATCTGAAATGCCACCGCTGCAATACGCTCCTCCGCATTGATTTATCATTCCGAAGAAAGAAGTGACCCTCTAAAACAATAAATCGGGTGTATTGCACCCTGAATATGGACTGTTCGCTCCGAG
>ERZ869983.772-NODE-772-length-10189-cov-4.017900_pt1 | contig 10189 bp, 6 predicted proteins | sample MGYA00521106_ERZ869983 | MGnify/ENA primary metagenome ERZ869983 (study PRJEB32232, sample SAMN07284972) | human gut metagenome | biome: human-associated habitat; material: feces | host: Homo sapiens | place: Tanzania | collected 2014-04-05 ...
AATACTAAATTCCGCATATCCAATTTTAAGCCCTGACAAGTCACCGATATCTTTAAGCTGTGAAGCACTATAAATATAGATTTCTGTATCGTTTACATTATCAAGAGGGCATTTTAGTGTGTAACTATTGCCACGCAAAGCCCTCATCTGCGTCAGATAAGAGCCGTATTTGACTGATGCATAGATGTCAGCATAAGGGGTTACTGTGATATCTGATTTGGCATATCCTCTGACCGTGATAACATCTGTCAGAGCGTCCCCAGCGTTATATTTACTGTCAATATAACGGAATCTGTTATACAGCCACCATTTTCGCTGTTCTGCCTTACTGCCCTGTAACATTGATAGATAAGCAGAAGTATTATCATTAATGAGCGGTGCTAAATATTTGAAATAAGAATCCTCGTTGAAAATTGCTTCTGACCAGACCGCTTGATGATCTTCAAAACGTCGCTCTGTGTCGTCATAAGACAATTTACCTTGTGAGCGTAATTCTTGATACATCTGTTTGATTTTATCAAAATAAGCCTGTCTCAGATTCTTCCAGAGCACACTATTTTGTCCGTTAAAAACATCTGCACCTGCAAGTTTGTCAATATCTTCTAGCTCATAACTGAAAGCAAGTGCACCCTCGTTATTTGTACCGATTCCAGTATCAAAATCATAAGGTAAAAAACACCATTTAGCCATTTTCTTCTGTCCTTTCCTCAAAAATTGTCGGGAACATATTTTTAGCTCGAGAGTCAACCATTAGAAACAATTCTGTAAACAAATAATAAAAGCAGGCACTCTCTAACTCAATGTGTTCAGAAAGTTCTGCTTTAAATTTTGCAAGCCGGTATTCCGCCGTGTCTGTCGTATAAGTTACATCTGCATAAGTTATCGGAGCAGATAATGTCTGACCGGTTGCCGCATCCTGGTCAGTGCTGGCAATCCATGCACTTAACTGACTTAATTTTGCTGAATCTGTATTTCCGTCAGGATAACGACCCTCAAAGTCATTCAGCCATTCATCTGTAGAGAAATCTGCATTTTTCCACAGAACTCTTGAGCTTGTATTATTTAGAATTTCCCAGCTTTCATCTCCTGTCTCAAAGCCATACACTTCCTCAGTCCCTTTGTCATTATTAAAATTATATTTTCCAAGGAAAGTCGTGCTATTTCCATCATTCCAAAACATAACAATTGGAAATCCGTCAATTCCCTGCCGTATCTTTGAGTTTTTCTTTTGCGGTGGAGTCTTATATGGACAAATATCATTGTATAAGCGCACTAATTCAACATTGTTTGCTCCCTCAGACGATGCCACGTCGGCTTTAAATGTAAATGTTTTTGTCGGAATTGCATCTGTAGTTATTTTATATACAGCAGATTCTTCTCCAGAATCAAATATAAAACCGCCCTTGAAATTAATTTTATAATTCTTTCTTGCATAATATTGCGATGATGTACCCTGCACATTCGCAACTGCATTAGCAAAAGTAAAGTTATTTGCTGAATTGTTCGGGTCTATATAATACCCTGAGATTGTCTTTTTGTCTCCCTTGTACTGTGGCAGTTCCGGACACTCAACCACTAAATATGGCAAGTCTTTTCTAAGCTGTGAAATCACAATCTGACCATATTCATCGAATACATTATTGTTTTCATACCGTTCAAGCATTTCGTCAATATTTTGTGTGTCTGCTATCCAGTTGTTCAAGAGCTGGAAGCGTGTAAGGTCATTATCATAGACTCTAATACAATATAAATCAATTACACAGTCATTTGAACCAATCACAATATTTTCTGCCACCATCTGTGCAAAATCATCATTGGCAGGATACTGTACCACTCCACTGATGATTCCGTTAATATAGCAATATACAAGTCTGTGCTCTACACTTTTCTCTACTACAAACGAAATTCTTACATGCTCATTTTCTTTATACTGTGTTGATATTGCTGTCTGCTCAGACTGCATAAGTGCTTTCTGCGCAGTCAACTCAATCCCTCTTCCTGCATTCATGCAGCTAAGAATTTTTGCATCATAATTCATGACGTCTCTTGTTGCAAATTCCAGTTCGATTGTTTTACCGCCAGAACGGAAATCTTTTTCGAAAATTTTATAAGGAATTGTAAGCCGTGCATCACCTGCAACTCGAAGCACAGTATTCTTGTCCTCGTCAAGCTGCCAGCCATCCGCTGAAAAATTGAACTTATCGAATGTAGCAGAAACATCTTTATAACTCCACGTGCCAGGATTTTCTTCATTGTTACTTCTTCCATAAGTACTCAGATATAGAGTCAAATCTTGCGTTTCTGCTTCAATTTTCATACTGCTTTCTGACACATCAAGAGTAAATTCTTTTGTTACTTCTCCGCATTTTATTTTAAGTACAAGAGTACCGACAGTATCAACACGGTAAGACCATGTTTGTTCTGTTCTATCAACTGTTAAATTTGCTACTTCTTCATCATTCGCAATTAATTTAATCGCCGATGTCATACTTGTCGGACTGTATACATAATAAGAAATTGCAAGTTTCTGATATTGTTCTGCTTTTACTACTCTGAAACTACTCGTTATAACCGGTGTGTCATTTCCTGATTCGATACAGATAATATCATAAAACAGCTCATTTGATTTTATTTCTACACCATCCACTTCGGCAGTGAAATAAACTAATAAGCTGTGTGCTCCGTGCTTCTGTGTTGGAATTGTATAAGACTGTTGCCGTCCCGATGCAGCTACAGTAGATGTACCGATTTCTGCATTATCAACAATAAAATGTACTGTTTTTTCGATGTTTCCGGTCGGTATATAACTGTAATTAATTGCACCGCTATAAGCAATAGAAGAATCAAAAGTTGATGCAATTGATACATCGACAACAGATACACTATAGTTGATTGTACGACTGTTCCCATAAGCATCTGTGATGTTAAATTTGATTTTATTCGCACCGGCAGACAGCCATTTTCCAACATCAATTGTAACTGTTCCCTGCGCAACATCCTGAGTTGTTTTTGTAATTCCATTGAGCGTAATTTTTAGAGTTCCGTTTCCGGTCGGAAGTTCATCTTCTATACTGCTCCAAGTCGCACTTATTTCACATGCTGCACCAGTTGAAATTGATTTAGATAACCAGCCACTTGTGTTTTGCATAGTGAGTACAGCATTATTACTGCCTCCACCACCTCCACCGCCTCCGGTACCGGAAAATGGTCCAAGTGGTCCGACGACAACTTCATTGTTGCTGGTCATGTATAAATATCCATTTTCGACATAAGCGTCGTCTATCTTAGAATCTAACAATAATTGCAGACTGTTTTGTGCATCATCAAGTTCTCTAACTGCATTTTCGACATCTACAAGTTCCTCATTAATAGATTCTTTCAATCTCTCAAGGATCCTTGTATTTTCTTCTTGAATATTGTTTACTTCCTGCCGGAGGACTGTAATATCCTCAGACGTTGCAATCTGAATTACCTTTCCAGCATTATAGCAATACCACGCAGCACCGGTATCTGTTGCAACTGCAAACTCCCCGGGAAGCAATTTAGCAGGGATAAATTCTTCTTTTAATCCTCGTCTTACCTTAATCGCCATCTGCTTCTCTCCACTCTTCTAAAGTCTGTGCCAACTCTGCGTTCTTCATTTCTTTGACTTTACACACAACAGGAGTAAGCGCAAGGTCAAGGAAACCAGCCGGCAAGCTGTATTTATTTTTGATTGCAAAAATTGCACTTCCTAATTCTTCTGTAGCACATTCTAATACAGCACTAAATGGCATTATTTTCTGCTCTTTTCTCTGCTCTTTTTTTTCTTCCATCACAAATTCTCCTTCAATAAAAACGTCTCAACTGCACCAAACTTAGGAATTTTTCTAGGCAACCTAGAATCAGGAGACGCAAACAATGTTTCTTTTCCATCCTCAATTTTATAGATATCACAACCACTTTTTAGATATTTTTCTATTTGTTCCGGTCGGCTCAAAAAAATACCGTAACCATCCTTTTTTGCTATATATTTCGCCATCTTCAACTCCTTAGATATCTGTTACCATCAGTCCATTTTCAAATGTTAAATCACTTGCATGCCATGTAATTGTGCCATCTCCATTGTCTACAATCTTAGAAATATAAGAAATTGTGCCAGTACCACCGATATACGCTGTATCGCTTACATTACTTGATGACCTTGTTGCTAATTCATTGACAGATATTCTAAAGCATCCGCCTTGAATCTGTAACCCTTTGTGAACTGCTCCGGTATTCAAATTCTTAGCTGTAGCAGAGTAATCAATGTAACCATACTGATTGTTTCCGTATCCACCTGTTAGTCTTCCGGTACTCGCAAGCTGTACCCAATAACCTGTATCACTTCCAGCTTTTAGTGTTCCTTTTAGTTCTGCATTTGTACATTTCAGGACACCACTTTCGCTCATAGATGAGTAAGTAGACTGCCACGAAATTTTACTTGCTTTTAGTCTAATTGATTCTGCACTTTGCTCAATCAAAGAATTTACTTCGTCTTTTGTTACTTTCAGAGAGATTTTATTGTCTAATAAAACTATCTGTGCTTCATTGTATATCTCATATTTTCCAAGTAGCTCGACATCTTTTAAATAAATCGGAATGCCTGATACATAATCATACAGATAAAGATATTTCTTTCCTGTTGCTGTAGCTTCAAACTCAAATTCAAATTGTGTCCATTCATCTGATTTTAATGCTCCTGCATCTGTAAATCTCTGCATCGAATTGAAACTACATTTCACTCTTGCTCGATTTTCATATCCTACATCTGTCGCAGCTTTAAAACGTAGCTTATAAGTGCCAGCTTGCATATCAGACCAATATTGCTGTAAGTATGCCGACGTTGATGTTCCTGAAAATCTTACACATTTACCAAGCGTTTTATGCTCTACAAGTGAAATTACCGTTGTGTTTGAGTTCTGCCACCGCTCTAATGTGTCAGAAAACTCTCCGTTTTTTGTGTAGCAATGCATCAGAGCAGCAATTTCTTTCGCATTTTTTAGAGTGATTTTATCTTCCGCTGTACTGATTGTCTGCGTAATATAGGATGTTGACCACTCTTTTAACTGCCTGTCTGCATCTTCTATTTCTTTTGTGACAGATTTCTTATAATCTACAGACAACTGCTTTGCAGTGATGGAGTCTGCATCTATCCAGTCGCCTCGTATGCCAGTTGCAGCTATCACATTTAGAACTGCATTACCATCCTTATCAATTCCTGATGTCCATGTTCTTCCACTGTCTTTACTCCAAAAAAAGCCGTCAATCGTTTTCTTATATACAACTGTACTATCTTTCAAATCCGGCTTATCATGCATATACATAATTGTGCTGCCATCATTCTGCTTCTCTTGCGTCTCATAATAGCCCATCGCATTTGTTGCTAAACTATTGAGCTGTTCGAGAAACTTCTCATACTTTGTAAGTTCTTTTTGAGCATTTTTTTTAATGTCTGAAACTATCTTATTAATCTCTTCATACCGGTCTGCACTATGTCTCTCTGCCGGCTCTGCTCCGCAGGAAATACTTGCATAATTTCCGATGTTATACGAAACATTTGTAAGATAAGAATAGTAAGAATTTCCTTTCCGGTCTGTCAGTACAACTGCATCCCCGGCTTCCCATGCAGGATTCCCTTCCACATTTGCATCAAATGCCCGAAATTTCATACCAACCACTTTTACCGCTAAGTATTCTGCAATTTCTTTCGCTCTGCCAGCTTCTATAAAAGGATTTCCCGAGATATCTATAACATATCCTTCTGCTCCACATAAATATGTTTCTCCTTTGATATCTCCTGTTTCATCTTCCGAATCTGCCGCAGTAACACGAACCCCTGTAATTAAAATATCATCTGTGTTAACTGATAAGCTACTAAAGCGATTTAAGTGCCAGTAAGGTAAATCATCTACAAAGTTTCCGCTATCGTATTCATCCCCGCTTGAATAGTCTGTAAAATTACCTCCGTCCAGTTCAGAGCCACTTTGATAGTTATTTTTATCTGTAATGTCAAAAATACCGCCATCAACAATATTGTCAAAGGCGGTACGGTCGTACCAATTTAATTCCAACTTGCCATCTCTATTACATCTTGCATAACATCCTGCCAGCAACGCACAGTACGCTATTATTGCACGATATGTAACATTTTCTGATGCTTTCAAAGGGTTTGTATGTACTTCGTAGGTATAATTATCAAATAAGCTATCAGCAAGTGCTACACCGCACTGTAAACAACAATATTGCACTATCTTTTGCAATGTAGCCGGAAAAGTTAATTTTCCATCATACACTTTGTCAAACTTACTCATATTATCAAGTGCTTTGATTGTAATGACATCCGGTGTCGTCGTTGGGTCTGAGGCGATGAAAACACCTTTTTTAAGCCATTCTATATCGGATTCTAGTTTCAATCCTATCCAAGTTTTAATTTCTGCATTTGTAAAATCATAGTCTGAAAATGCATCATTCTCATTGTAGATAGATAATGTAAGCTGATTTGTGATAGCTGTGCCAATTTCAAAATTGCTTGTACTGCTTACTGCATCCGAAATTTTTACACCATCCGCTCTCAAATTTGCTTCATCGAACTTAAGTTTTGTACCATCTTTCAATGTACAAATGACTCGGGCGGTAAAAAAATGATTTTCTGACATCGCTTTTTGATATTCTGTACTTGTTTCAATCATCTTTCTACCTCTCTATCAAATCTACAGTTGCACTTTTATAATAAAAAATACCGTCACTTAATCTACCCAGCACTTCTTTACTAAGTGTGCCTCGATAGACCGTCACAGTCATATCAATCCCATCGTCTCGAAATGTAACCGGAAAGAAACCATTCACAATTCTATTTCTGATTTGAGACATTTCTGCCTCTGTTAATATCCCCCATTTTAGAGAGATATTCTTTTTTTCTGCAACCACTTCCCCTGCCATCGTTCCATTCATCAGGCGTCCAGTGTCAGAGGTCCAGATTAATTCATCGTTGATTGTCATTGATACAGGAGCCGGAAGAACAATTCCTCCGGCTCTTAAAATCTCTTTCACATCATCACCTCTTTCAGATAACTTTCACAGGGTTATATCTCATATCAAGATTTTTCTGCGCCTTTTTTACTGCCTTTGCCATGAGTTCGCCATCTAAATAAAATCCCATCTGACTTAATGCGGCTACAATTCGCAACACCGCACTATTTATGATAGATTCCAGCTCAGCTCGACTTATCCCTCCGGTACCTGCAACTGTAGCAACCGCTGCATTTACCATTGCTTGTAATTTATCTTCCGGTGCTACAAGCTCGCCCTGATGCAAGTTATCGCCAATCATTGCAAGCTGAGGTGTATTCTTTTTAACGTAACCACCTTGAGCCAAATGCGGAATAGGGTTCGGTGTCCAATTCGGCAAATTAAAACTCAATCCTCCAACAATCGGAATTTCTTCCGGAATACTGATGCTATTAAGCATATCAGCAATACCATTCACTCCTGACGCAACAGCCGACACAAGTTTATTGATGATGTCAATTATTGCATTAACAGGCACTCTTAATATTCCTACTATTCCATCCCAAATGCCTCCAAAGATATCAGCGATTCCTTGCCATGCTCTTTTCCAGTCTCCTGTAAAAACACCTACAACAAAGTCTATAACACCTCCAAGTGCCCTCAAAATACCGCCAATAACATCAGACAGCATATCAAAAGCGTTTAATACTATCTCACCCACTTTTTCTAATATTGGAGCAATTACTGGATAAATATTTTGAATAACCCATTTGATAAACGGTTGTAAAACTTTTTCCCATAATACTTTTATTAAGTCTGCTACTTTTCCGATAAATTCTATGGACTCAGCAATTGCTGGATAAACATGGTTTTTCCAAGAATCTTCAAATTTCTCAGCAATTTTATCTAAAACTGGAGAAATACACTCATTGTACAAATCTAAAAATACAGAAACAATTTCTGAGATTCCATCTGTAAAAGACTGAAACATAGGGTGTATATTTGTTTCATATACCTGATTGATTTTTCCAAATATATCTTTGATGCCTTGATGAAGTGTTTGAAGCAAAATAGAAATCGGTGCAAGGGTATTATCAATTGCCTCTATAAGTTTATCTTTGTTCTCGACAAATGGACGTGTGATAAATTCCAGAATATCTGTACCAAATTGTAATGCAAGATTTAGAATCCCTAAAAACGTATCTGCAAAAATTCCTATCAAGCTAGCGGTGCATTGCTTTGCATTTTCTCCAGAAAAAGCTGCAAAAACTTCCGCAAAAGCTACAGCAAAATCACCTACTAAATCAAAAATTCTCGCACCTACATCGAAAATAGAAACTATTTGATTTTTGATGTACTCTTTACTGCTTTGTAAATATTTATCTATTCCTCCAACAAAATTATCTGCAATTGTCACGGCTATACTTGCCATTGAGCCTGCGACTTTTCCAGCGTTTAAAGCTATCGAATTTAAAAGTTTATTTGCAGACGCAACAACTTTTTTATCTGTAAAAATTTCATTCAAAATTTTTCCGATGTTTTTTAAATGCCTTTTAATTGAAGCAATGCGTTTTTCACTATCTCCAAAACCAATAACAAATCCTTTTTTAAATAAATTCGCAAGCTCTTTAAATTTATTTATTAATCCTTTTAATTTGTCATCTATTTTATCTATTGCAGTTTCACCTTTTGCCAGCTCTCCAAAATTCGCTTTTGCCGGTGCAATGTCCGGAACTGTATTACTCTTTCCTGAATCGTCATCAGAATCATCGTTATCATCATTATCGCTAGGGTCAGAAAGTTTATTAATCTGGTCAAATCCCATCAAGGAACGCATTTCTTTTGCTGCCTTTTTTGCCGCACTTCCTGCTTTCTTCGCAGATGATGCTGCCGTATCCGCTGAGTCAGAAGCATTGTCAAGCCCTGTGCTTGCGTCTGATGCTGCACTGCCTAAATCAGACATTTGACTAGCACTCGAACTACCACTACTCTTATTTCCAGTTATTAATTCCGTAAACGATTTAAAAGCATCCGCTAATGTTATAAGTCGACCAATCAAAGTATTAATCATCTTTAAAACAGGAGTAAAAACATTTATTAAACCTTGTCCGATGCTAGCTTTTAGTGATTGAAATTGTAGCGAAAGAATTCTAACCTGATTCGCCCAACCGTCAGATGTTCTTGCAAAATCTCCATTTGCAAGTGCAAGCTGTTCCTGTACAAATTGATATCTGAGTGCTACTTTTTCAGCTTCTGACATTTGAGCAGTTGTTTTTCCAAAACCATTTGCAAGCGCATAACTATCTAATGCAGTTTGAGTCATTACAACACCTAAATCTTTTAATGATTCTGTTTCACCAGTAAATACTGATTTAAGTTTTGTATACGCTTCATCTTGTGACAAATTATAAAATGATGCAACGTCTCCTGCCAAAGCAGTAAGACTTGTTCCCATATCATAAGCCTGCTGTTCTGAAAATCCGAACGCTTTTGCCATTGCTCCAAACGTTCCTGTATACTGTTTTGCCATTGTTTCTGATAATCCAAATGTTTTTGCTGCACTTTGTGCAAATTTATCAACTTGTGCAGTCATTGACGGAAATGTTACATCGACAACATTCTGAACCTCTGCTAAATCAGAGCCTAAATCAAGACAACTTTTTCCAAATTCTATAAGTTTTTTTACACCAAAAGCTGCTGCAATTGTTGCACCTGCTTTTTTTGCTACACTTGTAATTCCACGCATTTGCCTATTAAATGCATTTTGATTTACAACCAAATCTAGCCCAATTTGTCCAACACTTTCTGCTATTTTGTCTCACCTGCCTTTTACGCATAAAAAAAGAGCACTATTCAGTGCCCCCTAATTTATTCTTTTATCCCTGCCATTTGCAAGAACCCTTGTCTGATTGCTTCTAACTCTGCATCCATCCGCTTCTGATTCGTTTTAGCCATTTGTTTCGCCCACTTGCTCCGCCACTCACTTCTGATTCGCATTTGCTCCGGTGTAAACTGTTCAAGCATTTCTTTTCTATCTTCTACTCGGATGGATACAATTCTTCCAAGCGCTGTATCTGGTCCCAGACCAACCAGCATGTCCCGAAATTCGTCCCACTTCATTCCTGCCGGCAATTCTCGTGAAAGTCTTATCCCGTACTCG
>ERZ869983.774-NODE-774-length-10187-cov-2.543323_pt1 | contig 10187 bp, 6 predicted proteins | sample MGYA00521106_ERZ869983 | MGnify/ENA primary metagenome ERZ869983 (study PRJEB32232, sample SAMN07284972) | human gut metagenome | biome: human-associated habitat; material: feces | host: Homo sapiens | place: Tanzania | collected 2014-04-05 ...
TGACGTCGATCTTCTTATCAAGGAAGACCTGTACGTCGCGCGGGTCCATGATCTCGGTGACGATCGGCATGTCGAGCTCGGCCGATGCCTCGCACAGCAGGTCAAGGCCGGCGGGGCCCATGCCCTGGTAGGCGTACGGGGAGGTGCGCGGCTTGTAGGCGCCGCCGCGCAGCATCGTGGCGCCGGCGGCCTTCACGCGGCGGGCGATGCGGATGAGGTTCTCGCCCTCGACGGAGCAGGGGCCGGCGATGACCTGGAACTGGTCGCCGCCGATCTTGACGCCGTGGCCGCAGTCGATGATGGAGTCCTCGGGGTGGAACTTGCGGTTGGCGCGCTTGAACGGCTCGGAGACGCGCTGCACGCGCTCGACGACGTCCATGGACTCGAGCAGGAACGGGTCGATCTTGGTCGTGTCGCCCACCAGGCCGATGATGGTCTCGTTCTCGCCGCGCGAGACGTCGGTCTTCAGGCCCTTCTTCTCAATCCAGCTGACGATGTGGCTGACGGCCTCGTCGCTGGCGCTCTGCTTTAAAATTGCAATCATGGTGTGCCTCTCACCTCGATGGATATCCTTTGCAAAAACGGCCCGCATCGCGAGCCGTGTATATATGGTGCATGAGAGTTTATACTATCTGACTCACTTTTGCCTTCTAAAGTGTGCCGTCGCGGCGCGTCTTCCTCGGAATTGCAAAGCTTTTTCTTTTATTTTGATAGCCCATGGCGCACTTGGGTATAATGCATTCCGTTCGCCCTATTAGCTCAGGGGATTAGAGCGTCTGCCTCCGGAGCAGAAGGCCGTTGGTTCGAATCCAACATGGGGCACCATCGAACGTAAGACCGTCCGAACCTCGCATGGTCCGGGCGGTTTTTCTTATACCGACGCGACGTGATGGGACGTGGTATGGCAGCAACGGATATCGAGCGCGGACTCTCGACTGCCGAGGTCGAGGAACGCATTGCCGCTGGCAAGATCAACCGCAACATGGAGCTCAAGACCAAGTCGGTCAAAGAGCTCATCATCGAGAACCTCTGCACGCTGTTCAACTTGATCAATGTGGTCTTGGCGATTCTGGTCCTGTTGACGGGGTCGTTTAAGAACCTGACGTTCTTGTTCGTGGTGTTCTTGAACACGGCGATCGGCGTCATCCAGTCCATGCGTTCCAAGCGGATGGTTGACAAGCTTACGTTGCTGACCTCCAAGAAGGCCATTGCGGTGCGCGATGGCGTCGAGGTGGAGCTCGACCTGGACCAGATCGTGCTCGACGACATTATTCGTCTGGGACGCGGCGACCAGATTCCCGCCGACGCCGTGGTGGTGTCGGGCGAGGCACTCGTTAACGAGAGCCTGCTGACGGGCGAGAGCGACCTCATTAAGAAGCAGCCCGGCTCCGAGCTCATGAGCGGCAGCTTTATCGACTCGGGCCTGCTGCGCGCCCGCGTGATCCACGTCGGCGCCGACAACTACGTGGCCAAGATCAACAACGAGGCCAAGTACGTCAAAAAGGTCAATTCCGAGATCATGAACGCGCTCAATGCCATCGTGCGTTTTGCGAGCATTATCATGATTCCGCTGGGCCTGGCGCTCTTTGCCTCGAGCGTGAGCGAACTGTGGGATGCCGCGGGAACCCCGGGCGACAGCGCGCTTTCCTGGTGCTTCTCCGAGCTGCTGGCTGGCCGCGTGCCTTCTTCGGCGCTACTGTCCACGGTTGGTGCCCTGCTGGGCATGATTCCGCAGGGTTTGGTGCTGCTGACCTCGTCGGTGCTCGCCATCGCCACGGTGCGTCTGGCACGTCGCAAGGTGTTGGCCCAGCAGCTTTACTGCATCGAGACGCTCGCGCGCGTCGACGTGCTGTGCCTGGACAAGACGGGCACCATTACCTCGGGCCGTATGGAGGTCGAGGGCACCTATCCGCTGCCCGTTGAGGGCGTGAGCGTGGGGGAGAGCGAGGCTGCCGTTCCCGTCGATACCACGGTGCTCGATTTTGCGCTGGCAAACGTGGCGCGTGCGACTTCGGCGGACGCCAACGAGACCTGTCAGGCGCTGCTCAACTACTATGCCGATCGTCCGGTCGAGGTGTCTGAGCCGTTGTCGGTCATTCCGTTCTCGTCGTCCAAAAAGTGGAGCGGTGCTTCGTTTGCCCAGGGCTCCTATGTGATGGGTGCGGCGCAGTTTGTGCTTTCGGACCGCGTATTTGCGCAGGTCGAGAACCGTGTGGCCGAGCTTGCCGATACCTGCCGTGTGCTCGTGGTGGCGCGCGTGGATGGCTTTACGCCCGACGGCGATATGGTGGGAGAGGCCGAGCCCGTGGGCTTTGTGACCATCCGCGACGAGATTCGTACCTCGGCGGCCGAGACCATCGGCTACTTTAACGAGCAGGGCGTGACCCTCAACGTGATCAGCGGTGACGACCCCCGCACGGTGTCGTCGATCGCACGCGTGGTGGGCGTGCCGGGAGCCGATGCCTACGTCGATGCCACGACGCTCGATACGCCGGCCAAGCTCGATGCGGCGGTGGACCGCTATCACGTGTTTGGTCGCGTGACCCCGCAGCAGAAGCGCGAGCTCGTGCAGGCGCTCAAGCGCCGCGAACACACCGTGGCCATGACGGGCGACGGCGTCAACGACGTGCTGGCGCTTAAGGAGGCCGACTGCTCCGTGGCTATGGCTGCCGGTTCCGACGCCGCGCGCAACGTGGCCGAGATTGTGCTCGTCGATAACGACTTTGCCTCGATGCCCGCCGTGGTGGCCGAGGGCCGTCGCTCCATCAACACCCTGCAACGCTCGGCTTCACTGTTCCTGACCAAGACGCTGTTCTCGATGGGTCTGGCGGCGCTCTGCATCGCGCTGCCGCCGTATCCCTTTGAGCCCATCCAGATGACGCTCATCAACTTTTTCTGCATCGGTGCGCCGGGCTTTGTGCTGGGCCTGGAGCCCAACAACGCCCGCGTGAAGGGGTCGTTCCTGACCAACGTGCTCAAGCGTGCATTGCCAGCCTCGCTGGCGGTCATTTTGGCCGCGGCGCTCGATATCTTTGTGGCGCGCGTGTTTGGCTTTAGCCAGCTCACGCTTTCCACCATGTGCCTGCTCACGTCGTGCGCGGCGAGCGTCAGCCTGATCTGGCGCATCTCGCAGCCGCTCACGCCCCTGCGCGTGGTGCTCTTTGTGTTTGTCGTCGCCGGCATTTTGACGGGTGTTATCGGGTTCCCGGAGCTGTTGTCCATTGCCAACCTGTCGATGAGCCAAATGATTATCTTGACGGGTATCGTTGGCATTACCTGCTCAGTGTTCTTTAAGCTCGCCACGATGATGGATTCGCTTAAGCCGCGTCGCCGTCATGCGGCCACCGGCTTTGGTCGTGGCGTGCGCGTGCGGCTGGGTCGCGGTGGCGGCAAGGTAAGCTCGACGGGCTCGACGGCCGAGCGCTTTGCCAAGCGTGTCGCTGCCGACATGGCGCAACGCCGCGAGGATCGCACCGCTCGCGAGGCCGAGGCCCGCGCGCTTGAGGGCGTGGCCCAGGGCCAACCGCAGCCCAAGAAAAAGAAGAGCGCAGGCGCCAAACGCTCCCGCGTGACCAAATCCGCCCAGGGCATCAAAGTGTCGATGCCGAGCAAAAAGAAGAAGTAGCCCCAAATTGACTACCCACCCCATGTTCCTCAACTAGCCCCGTCCCAAGAGACTGCCTCTGCGATGTTGAATTGGTGCCTTGGCCCTGTGGGGCCGTGGCGATGTTATGCTCTAACCTCGATTGTTTGAATTGCTCCGAAAAGAGGATGCCGTGATCTGCCCGCATTGCCTTAAGACCATCGAGGACGGCGCCTCGTTCTGCCCCTACTGCAACGCCTACGTCGGCCCGGGCGACGGTCCCGAGCACACCGAATTTGTGTTCTGCGAGGGCTGTGGCGCGCGTCTTTCCCCGCATGATCGCACGTGTCCCAAATGTGGACGCCCTGCTCCGGGCATCCTTTCCGAGGACGCTGCCGCATCTGACCTGGCGGCGGGCCGTACCGCCGGTTTTCCGCGCTTGACGCAGGAGCAGATCGATACCGAGGTGCCCCATGCGCCCGCTTCGGCTGCCGCTGTGCTTTCGGATGCCGCCGACCCCAATGAGACCTGCGTGCTGCCGGCTTTCGATAAGGATTTCGGTATCCCCAAGGTCGATATCCCGATGCCGGTTTCCCTGCATGAAGACACTCAAAAATCCAAGCGCAAGGTGCACCCCGACGAGGACGCCTACCATAAACACAAGCGTCATATCCCCAAGCCGCTTATCGTTATTGCGGTGCTTGCCGTCGTGTGCGGTGGCGCCTATTGGTTTGTGACGGCCGATCCCGTGGGTGTCATGCCCGGCTTCTATGATCAGTTTGGCCAGGCCGCTCAGACCACGTTCCCCACGCGTCAAAAGGGCGAGGCGACCGAGGACGACACCAAGCAGGACGATCCTGCCGAAGTGGTTCAGGAAGAAACCGTGCTCACCGATGATCAGCTCTATACCAGGCTCGATGGTCTGTATCAGACCATCGTGTCGTACGGCAACGAGGATCAGATCGGCGAGGTCATCGACTCGTTCAACAACGGCTATCTCCGCTCTCCGCTCTCCACGCGCCAGGAACTCTCCCAGAGTGCCTATGCCCTGCGCGACCAGATTAAAAAGACGCAAGACGAGCTCGACAACCTTAAGTACCAGGACGATACGGTCTATGCGGATGACATCGCCCACTTGAAGCAGCTTGCCGAGTGGATGTATGAGCGCGTCGACGTGATCTGCCAGAGCTGGGATATCTCGCTTGCCATTCCCGATGGCGAGTCGATGAGTTCGCACCAAAGCGAGATCTTGGCGCCCATAGCTCAGGGCGGAAGCAGCGCCCTTAACCAGTACGATGCCAACGTGGGCGCTTGGAAGCCGCAGCAGCGTTCATAAAATTAGTTCGCCCTGGACGGTATAACCTACGTGCGCAATTGATGGAAGCCTGTGCTTATTGCTACAATTCGTACAAATATGCTTTAAACGCACGAGGAGGGAACCACATGTTTGGTTTTAAGAAAGAGCTCTATACGCCCGAGTACCAGCTCGCCGGTGACGAGTGCGCGGTGATCGAGACGTCGAAGGGCACCATCAAGGTCAAGTTTGACGGCGAGGGCGCCCCCATCCACGTGGCGAACTTCTGCGAGCTTTCCACGATGGGCTTCTACGATGGCCTTAAGTTCCATCGCTATGTGCCTGGCTTTGTGATCCAGGGCGGCGACCCCAATACCCGCGATATGTCCGGCGCCGACGTCGCTGCCGGTCTTGAAGGTCCCGACGGCATGCCCGGTACCGGTGGCCCCGGCTATTGCATCAAGGGCGAGTTTGCTACCAATCCGCGCAACAGTCATGTTGACGGCGCGCTTGCCATGGCTCGCTCCATGGATCCCGATTCCGCCGGTTCTCAGTTTTACTTCTGCCTGGGTGCCCAGCATAACCTCGACTCGGGTTACACCGTCTTTGGCACCACGGTCGAGGGTCTCGATGTGATTTCGCAGCTGCGTGCCGGCGATGAGATCGTTCACGTCGAGATCGTTCACGAGTAAAGGGGACTTCCTTGAATAGCCAGCTGATTCAACAGGGTCGCGCGGCATACCGCGCGGGTGATTTTTCCGCTGCCGCCCAGATGCTCTCGGCGGCAAAGACCCCCGATGAGATTATGGGCGAGGCCGACCATCTTCGCGGTAACGCCCTGATGCACCTCGGCATGTATGCCGAGGCCGCCGAGGCTTACGCTGCCGCCCTCAACGACGGTGCCTATGGCAAGCGCGGCGCGCTGCTCACCAATCGCGGCAAGGCGCTTGCGGCGGTGGGTGACTACACCACGGCCGCCCAGGCGTTTTCCGCTGCAACGCAGGACGCCTCCTATGCCACGCCGTTCAAGGCCTATCTGGGCTTGGGCAACGCGCTGTTCCAGGCGGGCGATTATGCCAACGCCGGCACCGCCTTCCGTCAGGCCGCTATCGACGGCGCCAATCCGGCTCCCGCCGCCGCTCTGGGCGAGCTCGGCCGTTGCTTTATCAAGCTTGGTCGCCCGGCAGATGCCGTGGAGACCTATCGCACGGCTATCGACTTTGCCGGCCCGCGTGACGATACGCGCGCACTCAATGCCGGCATGGGCCAGGCGCTTTCCGCCGCCGGTCGTCCCTCCGATGCGCTCGACGCCTTTAACGTCGCTACCGCCGACGGCATCTACCAGCTCACGCCCGAGCAGGCCGACGAACTTGCCCGCGTTCATGATTCGTTGGCTGCGCTTTCCGCTCAGACGGCCATGGCTACGGCTCCGGCGCCCGCGATGGAAGCTCCTGCCGTCGACCCGCTCGATCCCACGGGCGCAACTGGTCAGTTTATGCCCGATCCCTCGGACACCGGCTTCTTCACGCTGTCCGAGTCCGAGATGGTTCAGCAGGACCGCCAGGACCGCAAGCAGGCCAAGGTCCGTCGCCGTCATCGCCACACGGGCCTCAAGGTCTTCATCGTACTGCTTCTGCTCATCCTGATCGCCGCGGGCGGTCTGGGCTTTGCCTACACGCGCGGCCTGGGCTTCCCGTCTCAGGAGTCGGTGGTTACCGACTTGTTCCAGGCTGCCGGCGACGGTGACACCGCCAAGGCGGAGTCTTGCCTCGCCTCGAGCCTGTCCGAGGACGCCAAGTCGATGATCATCTCCTCGATTCCGCAGGGTGCTACCGTCTCCGTCGAGGGCATGGATCAGTCCATGACCGAGACGACCGCCAAGGTGAAGGCGTCGCTGTCCAAGGGTGGCGAGCAGGAGTACACCGTCAAGTTCGTCCGTTCCGACAACCATATCGGCTGGGCCGTGTCTTCGCTCGATATCGATTTCTCGGCTGCCGACAACCAGTAGTGACCTTATGGGATTTGGCTTTGCCCGGCGCTTCACCGCAAGTGAGGTGCCGGGCTTGCGCTAGTATGATGGGCTAGTAGTTTTCCAGCAATCATCCAACACATCAGGAGTTGCGTTGTTTTCTTTGATGGATATGTTCTTCGGTAGCTATGCGGGCGATCTCGCGATCGACCTTGGCACCGCCAATACGCTTGTCTCCGTGCGCGGCAAGGGCATCGTTATTCGCGAGCCCTCTGTTGTCGCTATCGACAAGAACGATGAGCGCATCCTGGCCGTCGGTATCGAGGCCAAGCGTATGCTCGGCCGTACGCCCGGCAATATCGTGGCCGTTCGTCCCCTCAAGGACGGCGTCATCGCCGACTTCGATGTTACCGAGGCCATGCTGCGCTACTTTATCGACAAGGCGTCCGAGAAGCGCTATCCGTGGACTCCGCGTCCGCGCGTCGTCGTCTGTGTTCCCTCCGGCGTCACGTCGGTCGAGAAGCGCGCCGTCTTTGAGGCCACGATCCAGGCCGGTGCTCGCCAGGCCTATCTGATCGAGGAGCCCATGGCGGCTGCCATCGGCGCCGACCTGCCCGTCGAGGAGCCCACCGGCTCCATGGTCATCGATATCGGTGGCGGTACCACCGAAGTCGCCGTTATCGCCATGGGCGGTATCGTCGTGTCGCAGTCCATCCGCATTGCCGGCGATGAGTTCGATCAGGCCATTCTCACGCACGTTCGCGATGCCTATAACCTGGCCATCGGCGAGCGTACGGCAGAGGACATTAAGATCAAGGTCGGCTCCGCCGTGCCGCTCAAGGACGAGCTCGACGTTGAGGTCAACGGCCGCGACGTTATCACGGGCCTGCCCAAGACTGTGCGCATCGAGAGCGAGGAGATCCGTCGCGCGCTCAACAAGCCGCTCGACGAGATGGCCAAGGCCGTCAAGGACGCGCTCGACGCCACGCCGCCCGATCTTGCCTCGGACCTCATGTACTACGGCATTTTGCTGACCGGCGGCGGCGCGCTGCTGCGCGGTCTTGACGTGCGTCTGCGCGATGAGACCGGTGTTTCGGTCAACGTCAGCCCCACGGCGCTCGATAACGTCGTGAACGGCTGTGCCCGCGTGCTCGAGGCCAACGCGTTTGACGGTGGCTTCGTCCAGACCAACGCTTAATTTCCAAAAGGTGGATTCCATTTGGCACGATCTTCGGGTTTCTCCACAAATCTGAATACCAAGCGACAATCAACGGGTATGCGCCCGTTGATTGTTTTCAGCCTGATTTCGGTGTTGCTGCTCACGTTTTACATCCGCGAGGGCGAGGCCGGGCCGATTCATGCCGTCCGTTCGGGTGTGACGACGATCACCTCGCCGGTGCGCTTCGTGGGCTCGGCCGTGGCCGCGCCGTTCAATGCAATCGGCAACGTGTTCTCCAACCTCACGGCGTCTCAGGAAACGCTCGACGAGCTCAAAAAGCAAAACGAGGACCTGACCTCAAAGGTTGCTGAGCTTTCCGAGGCCCAGAAGACTGCTGAGCGCTTGGAGGGTCTGGTCGGCCTGCAGTCTACCTACAACCTCAAGTCGACCGCGGCCCGTATCGTTGGCGCCTCGGGCGATGCCTGGACCTCAACGGTCACCATCGATAAGGGTTCTGCCGACGGGCTTTCCATTAACATGCCCGTGACGAGCTCGGCCGGTGTTATCGGCCAGATTATCGAGGTTTCGGCCAAGACGTCGACCGTGCGCCTGATTGGTGACGAGAACTCGGGCGTGTCCGCTATGGTGCAGGACACGCGTGCCCAGGGTATGTTGCAGGGTCAGGCTGACGGTACGCTGCGACTTGAGTACGTGAGTGTCGACTCCGACGTCAAGGTGGGCGACATCATCGTGACCTCGGGCATCGGTGGCGTATTCCCCAAGGGCTTGCCACTTGGCACTGTGTCCTCGGTGGAGAAGTCTGCCAACGACGTGTACTACACCATTGTGGTGCGCGCCCAGACAACGGCCGAGAACAACGAGGAAGTGCTGGTCATTACATCGCTGACCGATGAGCAGTCGGCTTCGGACGAGGACGTGAGCAGTGCCAACAGCACGCCGCAGGGCACGTCGCGCGATGCAGCGACCAAGTCCAAGGACGAGGGCTCGGACGACAGCTCCGACGCGTCTGACGATTCCGGCTCGAGCGAATAGGGAGGCATGTCCATGGATCTACACGAGCAGGGGGCTGGCTCCCGCACTTTTGCGATTGCCGCCATTGTCTGTGTGCTGCTGCAGGCAGGCCTGGCGCCGCAGATCTCCATCGCGGGCGGTCGCGTCAACTTTATGATTATCCTGGTGTGCCTGAGCGCGTTTTCGGGCGACCCCACGCGTGCCGTCGTCTGCGGTTTTTGCAGCGGCCTGTTTTATGACCTTTCGGCGGCCGTGCCGGTGGGCGTCATGTCTTTGCTGCTGACGGTTGGCAGCTTTGCCCTGGTGCATAGCGCTGCCGGTCAGACAAGCGGCACCCCGAGCGCGCGCGGCGTTACTGTAGGCGTCTTCGCGCTCATTGTTAACGCGATCTACAGCATCATCTTGCTGTTCATGGGTCTGGAGACGAGCTTTGTCGTGGCGATTTTTGGCCACGCCTTGCCGTCTTCGATCCTGACGGGCCTGGTCGCCATTCCGTTTTTGATGTCCGGCGTGGTGCCGCAGTCCGGTTACGGATTCTCCGCACGTGGCGGTCGTCAGACGGGCATGCGCTTTAAGCCCAAGACTCGCAAACTCAAATAGGGGAGGCTCGTAGATGTCTTCCCAGATGACGGTTGTTATCGCCGGTATCGTGCTGCTCGTGGCCATTGTGGTCGCACTGGTCATTATGCGTCGCGGCGATTCCCGTTTTACCTACGACACGCAGCATGGAACGGCCCCGCGCGCCACCGAGGGCGAGGGCAATACCGCAGCGACCGCCTTCAAGGGCCGCTTCTCCATCCTCACCGCAGGCGTGGGCGCGATGTTTGCGGCGCTTGGCGTTAAGCTGTGGGGCATGCAGATGGTCTCGTCGGACTATTACGAGAAACAGGCCAACAGCAATCAGACCCGCACCGTCACCACGCCCGCCGTTCGCGGGCGCATTCTCGATCGCAACGGCGTGGCGCTGGTGCAAAATCGCCCCTCGCTTGCCGTCGTCGCCTATCGCGACCTTGCCGACGATACCGTGTTGGTCCATCATCTCGCCAACGTTCTGGGCATGCCCTACATTGCGGTCCTGCGCAATATTCAAGACAACTCCGAGGGCGCTCAGAGCCTGCATACTATCGCGACGGACGTGCGCCGCTCGACG
>ERZ869983.776-NODE-776-length-10182-cov-3.271252_pt1 | contig 10182 bp, 9 predicted proteins | sample MGYA00521106_ERZ869983 | MGnify/ENA primary metagenome ERZ869983 (study PRJEB32232, sample SAMN07284972) | human gut metagenome | biome: human-associated habitat; material: feces | host: Homo sapiens | place: Tanzania | collected 2014-04-05 ...
GAGTTCAGACGTGTGCTCTTCCGATCTCCTGCCGGAAAGGCTTCTCCGGCAGGGGCTGCTTTGCGTTGGTGGGAACTTACTTTTCCTCGTAGCTCTGGCAGTAGTGCGGGGTCTCCACCTGCTGGGTGGTGCAGTTGCACTGCTCCGTCACCTTGATCTGCGGCAGATCACATTTGCAGCCGTCCACATTGTGGCAGCACGCGCAGACATCACAGGTCACGCCGATGTTTTCCATGCTTATCACCTCTTTGTCCATAGGTTGCCCTGTGGAGCAAGGGTTTATACATGGGTTTTATCCGTTTGCCTTTTTGGCTTCCCGCTTGGACTTGAGCGTGACCGCCACATGCCTGATAGACAATACCGGGTGCACTGGTAGCATACGCGGGCCTGCCCAGCGCATGACAGCGCGGATCTTCTCCCGCATTTCCGGTTTATAGCAATGGACTTTACAGGCGGAGCAGAAAGTCTTTGTTTCCATAAACGGGCACCTTTCGATGCGTGCAAGCGCATAATCGTGCAGTTGCCGGCACTCCGGGCATAAAGCACCTTTGGGGGTGCCATGCTGTTTGCGGCAGTAGAGCGCTATCATCTCGCTGACAAGCAGTTTTTCATCTGCACGCTTTTTATCCAAGTTTTTCGGGGCCTGCTGCATCGGATCCGTTCCTCCTGATCGTTCCTTATTCTCTTTTACGGCCTGACCGGCGCGCAGCGCGGCGCACTGCACCGCGCAAAAATGCAAAGCCTACCGTAACACCAATTGCTGCAGCCATCTCCATATACCCCGTCTTTACCAAAAACGGCAGGGGCTGCCGGATCTTTCGTCCGCTTTCCCCTGCCGCAAATTCCACTTTTTACGATATTCTGTGCAAAGGCTGCTGCGTTCTCAAAAGTTAGCAGTTTCTAACTTTCGTTTCTATAAAAACGCCGAAACACGGCAGTTCATAGTTTAACGCAGCAAACCGTTTTTGTCAAGAGAATGCTTCCCTTGCAAAGTTTACCAAGCAGCCAGATCTGCACCCAGCTTACGGCAGGCCGCCTGCACGTCGTCATCGGGCGTCTCGTTGCAGATGAGGCCCTCCTCGCTGAACAGCTGTGCGCCGTCGTCCTGCGCACGCTGTGCCCAGTCGCGCATCCACTGGCCGTCGCCCCAGCCGTAGGAGCCGAACAGTGCGATCTTTTTGCCGTTCAGGGAGCCTTCCAGTGCAGCAAACATGGGCTCGAACTCGCTCTCTTCCAGCTGCTCTGCACCCATAGCCGGACAGCCAAAGGCCACCACGTCAAACTCTGCCAGCTTTGCGGGGGTCATCTCGGCGCAGGGCACGATGGTGCCGTTTGCGCCTGCGCCCTCGGCGATGCAGTTTGCCATGGTCTCGGTGTTGCCGGTGGCGCTCCAGAATACGATTGCTACTTTGCTCATAAAACTCTACCTCTTTCTCTGCGTAGTTAGTTTAGAATAACTTCATGTTCTGTGAAAATGCGTCCATATTTCATGACGCATTTTTGTAGTTAGTATTTTCTAACCGTTAACAGGATACCATAGCCCTGCCCTGCTTGTCAAGGCATTAGCGCGATGTTTGCACGATGCAACAATGCCGCCTTTCCCCAAAGTGCACGAAGCGTGTGTTTCAGCCGCCCAATACGCGGAACACCACCAACAGCACCCCGTAGATGACCGGCTGGTGCAGCAGATATAACAGCAGCGAGTGCCGCCCAAGCCAGCCCAGCGGTGGGCAGACCGAGCGGCGCAAGGGCTCCATGCGCTGCCGCCCTACAATGCCGTAGAGAAAGTACCCTGCCCAGAACAGAAACAGCCACGGCAGAAGGGCGAAATAATCCGTAGAATAGAAGCCCCAAGGATAAAAGCCCAAGTACGCTGTAACGTAGTTTGCATACAGTGTCTGCGGCAGCCAGAGGCGCAGACTGCCAAAACCCAGATAGCCTGCCGAAACATTGCGGGTAAGGGCGAACAGCACTGCGGAGACAGCAAACCCTGCTGCGGGTGGAATGCGCTGCAGCGGCTTTTCCAAAAAGCCGGTCAGCAGCATGGCGCTGCCCAGCAGGGTCAGCACACCAAAGATTACTCTGTCCTCCGGCATAAAAAGCAGCGTGACCGCCGTGACAAGCACCCCTGCCCCAAACACCTGTGCGCCCCGGCGCAGGGTATGATGCCCCAGCTGCACGCAGAAGCCGGACAGCAGAATGAACACCCAGCAGATGCTCTGCTGCCACAGATGCCCGGGCAAGCCATAGTACCAGTCGGCCTGAATGCCGAAGAGATTGACCAGATCCCAGCAGCCGTGATAGAGCATCATACTGACCAGATCCAGCCCGCGCAGCTCATCCAGAAGGGCGTAGCGGGCAGAAGCGTTATGTTGCTTCACAGCATTTTCCTTCCTTTTGTCACGCTGTTACACCGTTTTGCGGCGCAGCAGGCTCATGGGCGGCAGCTCCGGGGTGGGCATGGTGTATTTTTCCATGGCGTGCGGGGTGCTTTCCACCCGCTCCCCTGCTTCGTTTTCGATCCATTCCGGGGCAAGCGCAATGCTGCGTCCGTCCGGGCACAGCGCCTCCAGCGTATCCCCAAGGCTCCATTTGCCGCGCTGCTGGCAGTGGGCGATGCCGTTTTCCCAGCTGTCCACCGTGCCCACGAACTCCCACTCGCGGATGTAGGTGGCGCTGTCGGTGGCCTGCTTGGCCTGCTCGCGGCCAAAATAGAAGCCCGGAGAGTAGTGCCGGTGGCTGGTGCGGGTAAGTTCCTCGTACACCTCCGGCGGCAGTTCAAAGTTATCGTTTACCGGATCGGCCAGATAGGCATCCAGCGCCTTGCGGTAGGCGGCGGTGACGCTGGCGACATAGTAGAAGGTCTTGGCGCGGCCTTCGATCTTCAGGCTGTCCACACCCGCCTTGCAGATCAGGTCGATGAAGGGCGCGGTGCACATATCGTTGGCGTTAAGGATATAACTGCCGTTCTCGTTTTCGCCGATCTCGTACAGCTGGCCGGGGCGGGTCTCCTCGCTCAGGTAGTACTTCCAGCGGCAGGGCTGGGCGCACTGGCCGCGGTTGGCGTCACGCCCGGCCATATAGTTGGACAGCAGGCACCGGCCGGACACGCTCATGCACATCGCACCGTGCACAAAGGCTTCAATTTCAAGCTCCGGCGGGGTCTTATCGCGCAGGATGGCAATATCCTGCAGGGTCATCTCCCGGGCCAGTACCACGCGCTTTGCACCCATTTTGTAGGCGGCGCGGGCGGCAGCCCAGTTGGTGATGCCGGTCTGGGTGGAAAGATGCACGTCAATGTCCGGGGCAAAGGTCTTGCAGGCATCCAGCACACCAAGGTCTGCCACGATAAAGGCATCCACACCGGCCTTGGCAGCTTCCTTGATGGCCTCCGGCAGGCGGTCGGCTTCCTCGTTGGTGGGCAGGGTGTTCATGGTCAGGTAGACCTTGCGGCCGCGGGCATGGGCGTAGATGACGCTTTCCGTCAGCTGCTCCGGGGTAAAGTTAGCCGGGGCAGAGCGCATACCAAACTCCGGCAGGCCGCAGTAAACGGCATCGGCACCGTAGTTGATGGCATAACGCAGACGTTCCGCATCGCCCGCCGGGGCAAGCAGTTCCGGGATCTGTAGCATTTGTAGGTTCCTCTCTTATGTATCACAGTTTTCTGACCGGAAAGGGGCCGCCGCACCATATTTTTGTGCAGCGGCCTTTCCTCAGTTTTTCAGGCTTTTGTTCACAGCTGCGGCAGTTTTGCAGTTGGCATTGTGCTCTGCCAGCGTGTGGGCGTAGTAGTAATTGCCCTTGAGGTCGGTCACAAAGAAGTAAGCGTCCTTGGCTTCCTCATCGGGCTGCGGCTCCAGTGCCGCCTTGATGGCGGCAAGGCCGGGGTTCGAGATAGGGCCTGCGGGCAGGCCGGTGCAGCTGTAAGTGTCGTAGGCTGCAAGGATATTTTCCGGGATATCATCCCAGCCGCCGTAGTAGGGCGCGACCCAGTTCCAGAGATAGTTGTTGTCGGCATCGCTCTGGATATGGCTGGAGGTGTTGCTTTGCAGCATGGGGTAGGGCGAACCCTCCGCCAGACGGTTGCGGAACACCTGCGCCACATTGGAGTCCTGACTGTTGCCCGCTTCCTCCTGCACAAAGGAGGCAAGAGTGACCAGCTCCGGCAGGGTCATTCCCTGCTTCTTGAGGGTTGCGTACATTTCCTCAGTGAACTGTGCATCGAACTGCGCGTAGAAGGTAGCCACATAGTTATGCACCGTATCATCCTTCAAAAACTCGTAGGTCTCCGGGAAGAGATAGCCCTCGCACTTCATAAAGCGGTTCGGGGCATCCTTATCCTCCGGGACATACTGCCAGAAGGTATATGCGCTGAAATCGCCCTCGTTGGCTTCCTTCAAAAACTCCTCGGCGGTGCACAGACCGGCGGCTTCCATCTTCTGGGCAATGGCAATGGCCGTGGTGCCCTCCGGGATGGTCACCCGCACCGTTTCTGCCTTGGCGTACTGGGAAAGGGTGGCAATGATCGCATCGTAGGAAATCGCACTGGTTTGCAAAACAAAATCGCCGTACTGCAGTTTCCCGGCCGCGCCTTTTTCCCCAACATACCAGCGGAACAGGTAGGCTGAGCGGATGACGCCCGCGTCCTTGAGCTTGTTGGCAATCGTGGCTACGCCGCTGCCCTGCGGGATACTTACGGTCACCTCTGTGCTGCCGGGTGCACCATTGCCGTGGATCTCATTGTAGGCAAACCGCACCGCTGCGCCTGCTGCCAGAAAGAGCAGCAGAAGCACCACCAGCAGAATTTTGCCTGCGCCGCCCTTTTTGCGGGCTGCGTGTGTATCGTTGTGTGCCATACGCACCTTCCTTTTTTCAGTTTTCCAGCATCAGACGCAGATAGCTTTCGCTCACGTCAAAAGGCTCTGCGTCAAAGCGGATCATGCCGTATTCCTGCCGGGTGCCCTCGCCCAGAAACAGCGGCTGGGCAGCACCTACCGTGATGACCGCCTTTTCCACGATGACTTCCTTCTCGCGGGCGGCTTCCATCAGGATCTCGGCGGCGCGGTCGCTGTCGGCCATCATCTCTACGAAATACAGGGTATCTTCCTTGCGGAAGTAGATGCCGTAGCCATGCTCGTTGGATACGATGGTAGCGCCCCGGGCATACAGCTCCTGCAGCACCACCGCCATGCGCTCCGGGCTGAGCTGCACGGTATCCTTCCAGAATTGCTCCCGCAGCTCGCACAGCTTTTTGGCCGTCACGGTGTCAAATTCCGCCTGGCTCCACAGGTTGCGGCTCACCTCGCGGGGCAGGCAGCGCAGGGCAAAGGCCTGTGCAAAGCCCTTATCCTGCAGCAGAGCAGCCTGTGCCGCATCTGCCGGGACTGCCACGGTGAAGCCTGCGCCCCGCAGCTTTTGCTGGGCGCACAGGGTATCCAGCAGACCCGCCAGCAGCAGGCTGCCCTCGCCGCACAGGCACAGGTAATTGCCCACCCGCCCCTGCAGGGTGACCGGCACAGCCAGCGCAGCCGCCACGATGGTGTCGTTTTCATCGGCTACATAAATGTTCTGCACACCGGCAAAGCGTTCCAGTACCATTTTTGCAAAATCTTCGGTATCATGATGCTGGCTCTGCCACAAAGCCAGCACTGCCGCCTCGTCGGACGGCTGCATCAGACGATACATCGTTCAGGATGCCCCCTCTTATCATATTTTATCGTTCAGCCCAGTGTTTTCCGGGCAAGCTGCTGTACCTCTTGCTGGATCTCTTCAATGCTGCGCATGGCGTCCCCGCTGGTGCAGTGCACGGTGTCCCAGCCAAGATGCCGGGCGCAGAACTCGGCAGCGGCGCGGCTGCGCGCCAGATAAGCCGTATCCTTTTCGTGCACGTCCTTTTTGCTCTCATCGCCGTGGTAGCGCTGGGTCATCAGCCGCTGGCTGACCGCCGGGTCTACCTGTAAATAGATGACCCTGTCCGGTGCGGGAAGTCCCAGCAGACGGAACTCGTAATCAAACAGCCAGTGCAGATATTCCTCCCACTGCTCCTGCGGAAGCTTCGAGCACTGGTGCACCGCGTTGGAGGTGGTGTACCGGTCGGCGATGATCACACCGCCCTGCTCGTAAAAGCTGCCCCAGCTGGTTTTATAGCTGGCATAGCGATCCACCGCGTAAAAGCTGGAGGCCGCGTAGGCGTTTACATCGTCCGGGTGCTGGCCGAACTGCCCCGCCAGATACATCTTGACCAGTGCGCTGGAATCGCTGGCATAATCCGGGAAGGTGATCTTCTGCACCGGCACGCCCTGCGCGGCGAGATGCTCTGCCAGCAGCTTTGCCTGTGTGGCCTTGCCGCTGCCGTCCAGCCCTTCCAGCACGATCAATTTGCCCTTGCTCATACGGCGGCACCTTCCTTAATAGCGGCATATTTTGCGCGCACCTCGGCGGTTTTGCCGCAGCACATCTTGCCCTCCGGGCAGGGGCCGCACAGACAGGCAGGACCGGCCTTGGCAAAGATATGGGGTGCTACCGGGTACACCAGCGCGAACATTTTTTCGGCCAGTTCCCGGATCTCCCACTGGGCACGGTTGCAGCAGCGCAGCTGGAAGAAGTTCATCAGGCTGCGGGCGTTCATGGTGACCACCATTTTGGTCTCGCAGGCATTGGGCAGCACAAAGCGGGCGTCCTCGTTGGCCTGCTTGGAGGCCTTGGCGCGGGCCTGTTTTTCGGGCATTCCCTCCGCCATCAGGCGGGCGGTGTGGCCCTCCTCCAGCTTTTTCACAAGGTCGAGGTAGCGCGCCGCGTCCTCGTTCATGCTGGCGATAAAGGCTTCCTTCGCTTCGGGAATGGCCTCGATCTCCGGCGGGATGACATAACGGAAATCGTCCAGCCGGACGTAGCGCTGGCTCTGCACGCTGAACGATGCGATGCGGTGGCGGGTGATCTGAGCCAGCAGGGTGCGGCTGACGCCCTCGATGCCAAAGGTGAAGCTGGCATGTTCTATGGGGCTGGCGTGGCCAAGGTCGCTGAGCATGGTCAGGAAGCTGGCCGTCTTCTCCTCGGTCAGGCCGTCCAGCAGGTCGGTGATGTGTGCGTCGGAATAGCAGAGCTTCGCCGCCGCGGCCACCACCTTTTCCGGCTCCGGCGTATGCGCGATCAATCGGACTGTCATCATCTGTCATTCCTCCGTTATTTTTGTCAGCGGCGCAAAGTTTGCCATGGTCTTCTTCACGCCGACCTTTTCAAAGTTGATCTCTACGATCTGGTCGCCTGCGGCAGGCTTGACCTTGAGCACCTTGCCGCGGCCAAACACTTTATGCTCCACGATATCCCCCGGCTCGTAGTGTTTCGGGGTGCTGGCGGCAGGCTTCGCCGCCGGTGCCCCGGTGAACTGCACCGGTTTCGCCGGAGCCTTGGGGGCTGCGGCGCGGCCATAACCGGAGCCAAAACCGCCCGAACGGCTGCGGCTGTCCCCGCTGGCAGACCCGGACGCGCCCCGCCCGGCGTAGTCGGACCCGAAGCCCCGGCTGCCGCCGTTGTATTCGGCATTCAGGTAGCCGGAGCGGCTGCCGGAACTGGAACCGAAACCGCCGGAACGGCTGCGGCCCCAGCCGGAGGCACCGGAGTAGCCCGATGCGCCGCCCGGCACGGTATCGCTGTAAGCCGAACCCCAGCCGCCCAGCTGAGAGCGGCGCTCCAGCGCCGGGCTGCGGGTCTCCTCGATGTACTCCGGCTCGATCTCGCGCAAAAAGCGGCTGGGCTCGTTGCGCTGGGTGCGGCCATAGAGCATCCGAGTCACGCTGTTGGAGATGTAAAGCTCCTTTTTGGCGCGGGTGATGCCGACATAGGCCAGGCGGCGTTCCTCTTCGAGGTCTGCCTCGGAGTATTTGCTCATCTCGCTGGGGAAGACGCCCTCCTCCATGCCGATGAGGAACACATACGGAAATTCCAACCCCTTGGCCGAGTGGATGGTCATCAGGACCACCTGATCGCTGCTTTCGTTGTAGCTGTCGATGTCGCTGATGAGGGCGATGTCTTCGAGGTAGCCTTCCAGCGTGGCTTCCTCGCCGTGCTGGTCGCAGTAGTTTTTCACGTTGTTGACCAGCTGGCCCAGGTTCTGCAGCCGGTCGGCGGCGTCCTCGTGGCCCTTGGCGATCTCCTGTTCGAGCATGGCCTTGTACCCGCTCAGCTCAATGACGTCGGACGCAAATTCATCCAGCGTCCGCGTTTCCAGCGACTCCTGCAATTTCTCGTAGATCTGCCAGAATTTCAAAATCGGCATGATGGAGCGGGCCAGCCGCGCGTACTGGTCGGCGTGGCTGATGATCTCCAGCATGCTCGTGTTCTCCTGCGCGGCAAGGTCTGCGATGACCTCGATGGTCGTGTTGCCGATCTTCCGCGCCGGTTCGTTGATGATGCGGCGCAGGCGGACGTCGTCGCGGGCGTTGGCCACAATGGACATATAGGAGTGGATGTCCTTGACCTCTTTGCGGTCGTTGAAGCGCTGGCCGCCCACGATTTTATGCGGGATGCCGGCGCGGGTAAAGTAGCTTTCGATGGGGGCCGACTGCGCGTTCATCCGGTAGAGCACCGCGTGGTCTGCCAGATGCCCGCCCTCTTTGAGGTGCTGACCAATGACATCCGCGATGTGCATGGCCTCATCCTGCTCGTTCTCGGCCGTGTAGACCTGCACCTTGTCGCCCTCGCCGTTCTTCGTCCAGAGGGTCTTGCCCTTGCGCTCGGTGTTGTGCTGGATGACGCAGTTGGCGGCGTTCAGGATATTGGAGGTCGAGCGGTAGTTCTGCTCCAGACGAATGGTCTTCGTGCCGGGATAGATGCGCTCGAAGTTGAGGATGTTCTCGATGGTGGCACCGCGGAACCGGTAGATGCTCTGGTCATCGTCGCCGACGACGCAGATGTTCTTTTCCGGCCCGGTGAGCAGGCTGACCAGGCGGAACTGTGCCACGCTGGTGTCCTGATATTCGTCCACGAGCAGATAGCGGTATTTGTTCTGGTAGAACTGCCGCACCTCCTCGTGCCCGGCCAGCAGCTGGACGGTCTGGTAGATGAGGTCATCGAAATCGAACGCACCGGCGTCCTTCAGTTTCTTTTCGTAGGCTGCATAGACCTTGGCCGCCAGCGCCCCCTTCGTATCCCGCGCCGGGGTGCGCAGAGCCTCTTCGGGGCTGACGAGCTGGTCCTTCCAGCGGCTCATCTGGTTGATGGCGCTCTTGACCGGGAAGAATTTGTCGTCGATGCTCAGCTCTTTGTACACACTTTTCATCACGCGCTGGGCGTCGTCGGTATCATAGATGGTAAAGCTGCGGGGGTAGCCGATCTCCTCGGCCCAGCGGCGCAGGATGCGCACACAGGCCGAGTGGAAGGTGGAGGCGAACACCTCGTCGCCCTCTTCGCCGCCCAGCATATTCCGCAGGCGCTCCTTCAGCTCCCCTGCCGCCTTGTTCGTAAAGGTGATCGCCATCACGTTCCAGCTGCGCACCGCATCCTTGCGGAGCATCCCGTCCAGCCAGGAAGGGGCATCGGTGTTCGTCATGATGGCCATCCGCAGCGCCTTGACGTCGTCCTCGGTCACTTCGCGGGGCACCCACTGGGAGCCGTGCGCCGCACCAAAGCGGATGAGGTTCGCGATGCGGTTGACCAGCACGGTCGTCTTGCCGCTTCCGGCACCTGCCAGGATCAGCAGCGGGCCGTTGGTGGTAAACACAGCCTCCCGCTGCATCGCGTTCAGGCGGCCGAACTGTTTTTCAATGTAGGTATCGCGCAGCGCGCAAAATTCCTGCCTGAGATCAATTGCCATTGTTTCACCTGTTCTTTAAGCTATTTTCCATGAATCACTAAGGTATAGTATATCACATTTCATCCCTATTGCACAGAGTTTCCCGCATAAAAAACCGCCCATCTGCGGCGCAGTGCCGACAGATGGGCGGTTTGGGATCCTCAATTTGCCAAAACAGGGCTTAGCCGAAGATGTTGATCAGAATACCAGCAGCAACGGCGGAACCGATCACGCCAGCGACGTTGGGGCCCATGGCGTGCATCAGCAGGAAGTTGGAGGGGTTCTCGCTCTGGCCGACCTTCTGAGAAACGCGGGCCGCCATCGGAACAGCGGAAACACCTGCGGAACCGATCAGGGGGTTGACCTGGCCGCCGGTCAGTGCATACATGACC
>ERZ869983.779-NODE-779-length-10162-cov-3.534060_pt1 | contig 10162 bp, 8 predicted proteins | sample MGYA00521106_ERZ869983 | MGnify/ENA primary metagenome ERZ869983 (study PRJEB32232, sample SAMN07284972) | human gut metagenome | biome: human-associated habitat; material: feces | host: Homo sapiens | place: Tanzania | collected 2014-04-05 ...
CAGTCAGCGGTCGGGGCCGCTGACAGCTTCCCCAGAGGGGGAAGCCTTTTCATTTTTACTGTGCGCTCGTCTCGCCGCCCTCGACCACGAGGCTGTCCTCATAGTCCGTGCCGTAGGTGTCAACGAGGGTGGCCTCATAGTCGGCGTGGAAGAAGTTCTCCTTGCCCAAAGCCTTGATCTCATCGTTGATGGCGTTCAGCAGCGTCTCGTTGCCCTTGCTGACGGCGGGGGCAATCGTGTCCTGGCTGCCCAGGGACGGGATGCCGACGGTGTAGCCGGGGTTCTGGCTGGCAAACGCGATGACCTCGGTGTTGTCGTTGGCCCAGGCCACGCCGCCGTTCTCCATTGCGCTCTTGGCCGTGGCGTAGGAATCGTACTTCTGCAGCGGGATGTTGGGGTAGTTTTTGACCAGATAGGTCTCTGCCGTGGTGCCGGAGATGACGATCATCTGGTCATCGGCCTTCCAGTCATCCAGGCTGGTAATGACGTTGCTGTCCGGCGAGATGACGCCCAGCGCGACGTTCATGTAGGGCAGGGCAAAATCGACTTCCTCAGCGCGCTCCGGGGTAACGGTGAAGTTGGCGAGGATGATGTCCACCTTGCCGGTCTGCAAATACTCGATGCGGTTGGCGGCCTCGGTGGAGACGAAGTTCACTTCCACGCCCAGATCTTCGCCCAGACGGTTGGCAAAATAGACGTCGTAGCCCTGATACTCGCCGTTCTCATCCACATAGCCGAACGGGTTCTTATCCGAGAAGACGCCGATGTTCACGGTGCCGTCGGCCTTGATCTCATCGAGGGTGCGGTAAACGGTGTCGCTGCCCGCAGCGGAACCGGCAGCAGAACCGGCAGTGGAAGAAGCCGCCGTGGAGCTGGACGAACCGCCGCAGGCGGTCAGTGCGCTGGCAGCTGCTGCAACCCCCAGGCCCAGCAGGAAGGAACGGCGGGTGATCTTGTTGGTTTTCATAGTATGTTCTCCTTTGCTTTATGATGACTTTCCCATATAATTTATCTGAACTGCACACAGTTGCAGTTGCTAACAAAAGTTATGCGGGGCCGCATCTCCGGGAGCGGAACCCTCTCAGGCTCGTTTCACTCGCCAGCTCCCCCGAAGGGGGAGCCACTGGCGAGTCGGTAGTGGTTGTGCTGGACGAGCAAAGTTCCAGTTTTCGTAAAATGCCGGGCTCCGCTGTCTCGATTCACGGCAGCTTGCCAATGAGGACAGGGCCCGCCGCCCTGCGCCCAATTGGGCCCGTGCGAACAGCAGGGCCTGCCCGGCCTGCCAAGGGCTCCCCCTTCGGGGGAGCTGTCACCGAAGGTGACTGAGAGGGTTATTCTTTTTCGCACTCTCCTCAATGCTCACGTCCACGCCCAGCTGTTCCAGACGGCGGAGGGATTCCTCAGCGTTGGTGGCAGAGCGGTGGACAGCTTTCGGCTCGTAGGGGCCGATGGGCACGGCTACGCCGGACACCTGCGCGATGAGCTTCTTGATGAGGCGCTGACTGTCCTTGTTGGCGCGGATGAAGTCCCGGAAGGTCTTTCCGCCGTCGATGAGGACGCGGGTCCCGTCGAAGTAGCCCTTCGACTTTTTGAGGTAGGTGTAGAGCATAGGGTCTTTTTCCTGCAGCAGCCGGACCACCTCGTCCCACTGGGGGAAGGGGTTGATCCCCTCTGCCGCCACCCTGCGGGGCTTGTTGAGGGCGGGGTCTGCCGGATGCTCGGCGCTGGGCTGCACCGGGGCCGGAGCCGGTTTTTCTGCCGACGCGGCCGGGGCTGCTTCGGGCTGGGCCGGAGGCGCAGACCGGGCCGGTTCATCCCAGGGCAGCGGGGCAGCATCCTGCACCGGCGGTTCCTCCGGAAGCGGCGGCAGGTCGTCCTCAGTGGGGGCCGCTTTGGCCGGAAGTTCCGGCTGCGGTTCCGGGTCTGCCATGGGGGCAGATGCGGCCGTCTCCGGCACAGTCTGTGTTACCGGAGCGGCAGGCTCCACAGCGGGAGCCACCGGGGCCACCGGCGCGCTCACAAAGGGCTGCGGCAGGGCCGCTGCCGCAAAGGGGCGGGGCGTTTCCTGCGGGGCCGCCGGGCGGGGTGCGGCTTCCACCGCTGCCCGCTGCATCATCTGGGGCGGCTCGGACAGGCTGAAGAGGGCAAGTTCCAGCTCAATGCGCTGGTCGCTGCCGCGGGTCATGTGTTCGAGGGCGTTGCCCAGGGTGCGGATGGCCCGGATGGCCTCCTTCTGGCCCAGCTGAGGACCTTTTTCGAGGTAGCGAGTCTCTTCCTCCGGCGACACACCGGAGAGCAGCGTCTGCCCGCCGGGCAGTGCCGCCAGCATGAGGGCGCGATAATGGGCGATCAGCTCTTCGGTCAGGCGCTTCACATCCACCGACTGCTGCCGCAATTGGGCCAGCTGAGCCAGTGCGGTGGGTGCGTCCTGCGCCGCAATGGCGTCCGAGATGCGGAACAGGTAGCTCCGGTCGGTGACGCCCGCCATCCGGCGGACCACGTCGGCGTCCACTTTGGCGGTCACGCCTGCACAGGTGTCCAGAATGGACAGCGCATCGCGCATGGCACCATCGGCCAGCCGGGCGATCAGCTCCGCGCCCTCGGTGGTCAGCTCCAGCCCCTCCTGCCCGGCGATATACTCCACCCTCTGGGCGATATCCTCCGGCCCGATGCGGGTGAAGTCGTACCGCTGGCAGCGGGACAGGATGGTGGCCGGGACTTTCTGGATCTCGGTCGTCGCCAGGATGAAGATGACATGGGCGGGCGGCTCTTCCAGCGTTTTCAGCAGCGCGTTGAACGCCGCTGTTGAGAGCATGTGCACCTCGTCGATGATATAGACCTTATAATGGCAGGCGCTGGGGGTGTAGGCGGTCTCGTCGCGCAGGTCGCGGATATCGTCCACGCCGTTGTTGGAGGCCGCGTCCATCTCCACCACATCCAGAATGCTGCCGTTGTCGATGCCGCGGCAGATCTCGCACGTGCCGCAGGGGTCGCCGTTGTTGGGGTGCAGGCAGTTGACCGCCTTGGCGAAGATCTTGGCGCAGGTGGTCTTGCCCGTACCGCGCACCCCCGTGAACAGGTAGGCGTGGCCAACGCGGCCGGCGGCGATCTGGTTGCGCAGTGCCGTCACGATGCCGCGCTGCGCCACCACGTCCTCAAAGCGCTGGGGCCTCCACTTGCGGTATAACGCGCGATACATCCGCTTCTCCCCTTTCTGCAATAAAAAACGGACAGCGCTGACGGGGTTTGACCCCCGCCTTGCGTAGCTCGACATACGAATGCAGGCTGACTGAAACGCACAGGGCACACCGCTTAAGGCTGCTTGGTTCCCCACCTGACCTGGTTCACAGCGGCCCCATCGTACAGGGCCCGCATCCGTATGTCGAACCGCGCAGCAGGCGCTGTCCGACAAGGCACAATTTGTGCTTGACTATTATAACATATCGGGAGGGAGATTGCAAGCCCTTCTCTGTTGTGAACGCTGGACTGCTACAAACCTCGCGCTCTGAGAGGCTCCCCCACAAACCGCAAAAGCCCCCGCCGGGCGGGCCGGCGGGGGCTTGGGATGCTTACTTCAGAAAAGCTCAGGACTGGCAGGCAGTGATGAGGCTCATCTTGTAGACCTCGTCGGCGTTGCAGCCGCGGGACAGGTCGTTGATGGGAGCGTTCAGGCCCTGCAGGATGGGGCCGTAAGCAGCATAGCCGCCCAGACGCTGTGCGATCTTATAGCCGATGTTGCCGGCCTCGATGCAGGGGAAGATGAAGGTGTTGGCCTGACCGGCAACCTTGCTGCCCTTGCACTTGACCTGTGCAACCTCGGGAGCAACGGCTGCGTCAAACTGCAGCTCGCCGTCCACAGCCAGCTCGGGGTCCATCTCCTGTGCCTTGATGGTGGCGTCGTGGCTCAGTGCCACGGTGCCGCCCTTGCCGGAGCCCTTGGTGGAGAAGCTCAGCACAGCCACCTTCGGGTCGATGCCGAACAGCTTTGCGGTGCGGGCAGTCTCCACAGCCACCTCTGCCAGCTTGGAAGCGGCAGAGACCTTGACCTCGCCGGTAGCCTTATCGACGGTATCGGTGTAATCAATGTTGACAGCGCAGTCGCCCATGGCAATGCGCTTCAGGCCCTCTTCGCCGCAGTCGCGGTCCAGAATAAAGCAGGAGCTCACCAGATGTGCGCCCTTCTTGGTCTTGACCAGCTGCAGAGCGGGACGGATGGTGTCGGCGGTGGAGTAGGTAGCGCCGCCCAGCAGGCAGTCAGCCTTGCCCATCTTCACCAGCATGGTGCCGAAGTAGTTGGACTTTTTCAGCAGAGCAGTGCACTCCTCAGCGGTCTGCTTGCCCTTGCGCAGCTCCACCATGGTGTTGACCATCTCATCGAAGCCTGCGTAGTTCTCAGGGTCGATGATCTCAGCAGCGGAAATATCAAAATTGCCAGCAGCGGCAGCAGCCTTGCACTCTGCCTCGTTGCCGACCATAACGACTTTCAGCACGCCCTCAGCCAGCAGCTTGCTTGCGGCCTCCAGGATGCGGGGGTCATTGCCCTCGGTAAAAACGATCGTCTTGGGGTTCGCCTTCAGCTGGGCCACCAGCGGTGCAAACATATCAGCCATTGTGATTACCTCCGAAATTACTTTGCAATTATTCATGGGCAGCACAGACCTGCCCTTCTTTTTTATTTTAGCACAACCTCTGGAAACTTCAAGACAAAACCGCAATTTTGTGGTATATTTTGTAGCAGAAGATAAAACGCTCAATCGTTAAGAAAATGTCATTTAGTTTGTGAGAGGTTTAACGAAATATGGAATGGGAAACACTCAAGGCTCAGTGCCTTGCCTGCCGCAGCTGTGGGCTGTGCGAAACGCGGACGAACGTGGTGTTCGGTCAGGGTGCCGAGGACGCCGAGGTGCTGTTCGTGGGCGAAGGCCCCGGCCAGAGCGAGGATGAGCAGGGCCTGCCCTTTGTGGGCCGCAGCGGCCAGCTGCTGGACAAATATCTCTTCGCCATCGACCTGGACCGCAAAAAGAACTGCTATATCGCCAACATCGTCAAGTGCCGCCCGCCGCAGAACCGCGACCCCCTGCCCGCCGAGAGCGAAGCCTGTATGCCCTGGCTGCGGGAGCAGTTCCGTCTGCTCAAGCCGAAGATCGTGGTCTGTCTGGGGCGTGTGGCGGCCCAGCGGATGATCCGGGAGGACTTTTCGGTGGTCCGGGAGCACGGCGAGTTCTACAATAAGAACGGCATCCTCTTCATGGCCACCTACCACCCTGCCGCTCTTCTCCGCCAGCCCCGCAGCAAGCCGGACGCCTTCGCCGACTTTTTGGCCCTGCGGGAGAAGATCCAGGAGGTCTGCGAGCACACCTACTGAGCGGCCCTTCTCCGTGACACTTTCCTTTTGTTTTGCATATTCTAGAACAAAAGTGAGGTGTTCCTTATGACAAACATCCGGACCGATTCGGTCGATTTTTTCCTCGGAGCCACCACGCCCGCCGGGTTCAAAGGCTATTTTGAGCCGCTGCGGCACGAACCGGGGATGCAGCTCTATCTCATCAAAAGCGGGCCGGGCTGCGGCAAATCCACCTTGATGAAGCACATCGCGCAGGCTGCCGAACAGAAGGGCGAACGCATCGAGAAGATCCACTGCGCCAGCGACCCCGACAGCCTCGACGGCGTCATCTTTCCGGAAAAGCGGCAGGCCATTCTGGACGCCACCGCGCCCCACACGATGGAGCCGGACGCCCCCGGTGCCGACGAGGTCGTGGTGAGCCTGTACCACACCATCGACGCCGAAAAGCTCTCCCTCCACCGCGAGGAGGTCAAGGCGCTCTTTGCCCGGAACGCTTCCCTGCGCAGCCGGGCGGCGCGGTATATTGCCTCAGCCGGGAGCCTCCTGCTGGACAGCCGCCGCGCCGAAGCCTGCTGCGCCAACTTTGAAAAGGTGCGCCGCTACGCCAAACGCCTCTGCACCCGGATGCTCCCCCGCCTGCCCGACACGGCCCGCCCCGGCGAGGAGCTGCGGCTGCTGTCGGCCATCACGCCCAAGGGGCCGGTCTTCTACCATGGCACCGTGCAGGCACTGGCCGACCGGTATATCGTCTTCCGCGACGACTACGGGGCCATCTCCCGCCTGCTGCTGGAGCTCATCCGTGCCGAGGCGCTGGCGCGGGGCTACCAGATCATCACCTGCCCCTGCGCCATGCACCCCGAAGACCAGATCGACCATCTCTTCATCCCATCGCTGCGGCTGGCCTTTTTAACGGATAATCCCTGGCACCCGGTGCACATCTCCGGTGTGCAGGCCGTGCGCTGCACCCGCTTCCTTGACCGCGAGCACATGGCCGGGTTCCGCGCCCGCCTGCGCTTCAATGAGCGAGCCGCCACCGAGCTGCTGGACCAGGCCGTCGCCCTCATGGCGCAGGCCAAGAGCTGCCACGACGAGCTGGAGACCTACTACCGCGCCGCCGTCGATTTCGCCGAAGTCGAGAAGGTGACGGAGGAAACGATCAAAGCAATGTTGTAAAAGCGAGGTAATGTTCATGCCCTCCCCTCAACCGATCCGTCTGCCCATCCGGCAGCTGGTGGAATTTCTGCTCCGCACCGGCAGCATCGACAGCCGCTTCACCGGCTTCGACCGCGCCAACGAGGGAGCACGCATCCACCGCAGGCTGCAAAAAGCAGCGGGCGAAGGCTACGCTGCCGAGGTCTATCTGACGGCGCAGCGCGAGGTGGAGGGCCTTTTGTTTGTGCTGGAAGGCCGCGCCGACGGCATTTTTCAAAACGAAGACGGCACCGTCGTCATCGACGAGATCAAGACCACGGCCCTCCCCACTGAGGAGCTGACCGAAGACCGGAACCCCTGCCACTGGGCGCAGGGCATGGTGTATGGGGCCATCTACGCCGCGCAGAACCAGCTGGAGCGGCTCAGCGTCCGGCTGACCTATTACCAGATCGACACCGACGAGATCACCCGCTACACCCGGCACTTCACCGCCGGGGAGCTGGACGCCTTTCTCACCGGCTTGCTGCGGCAGTACGCCCCCTGGGCACGGCGGCAGATGACCTGGGCCGAGGCCCGCACCGCCAGCCTGACGGCTCTGACATTCCCCTTCCCGGCCTACCGCCCCGGCCAGCGGGCACTGGCGGGCGAGATCTACCGCGCCTGCATCGCGGGCCGGAGCGGGCAGAAAAACGGCACCCGGCTGTTCTGTCAGGCCCCCACCGGCATCGGCAAGACCATGAGCGCCCTCTTCCCGGCTCTCAAGGCCATCGGCGCGGGCAGCGGCGAAAAGCTGTTCTACCTCACGGCCCGCAGCACGACTCAGGCCGCTGCCGAGGATGCCCTCGCGCGGCTCCACGCCAGCACACCGGGGCTGGCCCTGCGCAGCGTGACCCTGACGGCCAAGGAGAAGGTCTGCCTCTGCAAGGACGCCGAAGGCCATCCCGCCTGCCTGCCCGAAGCCTGCCCCTACGCCAACGGCTACTACGAGCGGGTCAAAGATGCCCTTGCCGCCCTGCTGGACGGTGCCCCGCAGTTCGACCGCGCTGCGCTGGAAGCCGCCGCCCGGCAGTTCACGGTCTGCCCGTTCGAACTGGGGCTTGACCTGAGCGCGTGGGCCGATGTCGTCATCGGCGACTACAACTATCTCTTTGACCCTGTGGTCCGGCTCCACCGCTTCTTCGATGCGGCGGGCGACTGGCTCTTTCTCATCGACGAGGCGCACAATCTGCCCGACCGGGCCCGCGCGATGTACTCGGCAGGGTTCGCAAAGTCTGCCCTCACCGACGCCAAACGCGCCCTCGGCCGGGGCAAAAGCAGCCTGAAAACGGCCCTTTCCCGCGCCGACCGGGCCTTTCTCGAAGCGCGGAAGCAGTTAGCCGTGCTGGCTCCCCGCCGGGGCGTTTCCCCGCCCGCAGCGGACGCCGCCGGGCAGACCAGCCTTTTGGAGGAGACCCCTGCGCCGGGCATCGCCCTGCCCGAACCGCTGCTGGCGCAGGAGGGCACGGTCTTCTTCCGGGAGCTGCCCGACGCCCTGCTCAAGCCGCTCCACGCCTTGCAGGCCCCTTTGCAGGACTGGTTGGAGCAAAACCCCGATGCCGACGCCCACGCCCGGCTGCTGGAACTTTATTTTGCCGTGCAGGACATCACCCGCGCAGCCGACCGGTACGACACCCACTTCGTCACCCAGCTCACGGCCCGCGGCAGCGAGCTGGAGCTGGAACTGCTCTGCCTCGACCCCTCGGCCTTTGTGGACGCGAGCCTTGGCTGCGGGCGGGCGGCGGCGCTGTTCAGCGCCACCCTCACCCCGCCGGGCTACTACCGGGGCGTTCTGGGCTGCCCGGATGCCCGCGCCGTTGCCCTGGAAAGCCCCTTCCCGCCCGACCATCTGGGGCTGTACTGCCTGCCCGGCATCTCCACCCGCTACCGGGACCGGGAAGCCAGCATCCCCGCCGTGTCGGACGCACTGGCGGCGCTGGCCGGCGGAAAAGTGGGCAACTATCTGGCCTTTTTCCCCAGCTACGCCTACCTCCGCCGGGTCTGCGAAGACTTCACGGCCCGGTATCCAGGCATCGCCACGCTGGCGCAGGAGAGCGGCCTGGACGACGCGGCACGGGCGGCATTTTTGCAAAAATTCACCCCGGACCCTGCGCAGACGCTGCTGGGGTTCGGGGTGATGGGCGGCATCTTCGGGGAGGGCGTCGATCTGGTCGGCGACCGGCTCATCGGGTGTGCCATCGTGGGGGTCGGCCTGCCGCAGGTGAACCCCCGGCAGGAGATCCTGCGCCGCTACTACGACGAGCAGTCCGGCACCGGCTTCGACTACGCCTACCGGTATCCCGGCATGAACAAGGTGCTCCAGGCCGCCGGGCGGGTCATCCGCACCGCCGGAGACAGGGGCGTCGTCCTCCTTCTGGACGACCGCTTCGCCCGCAGCGAGTACACCCGCCTGTTCCCCCGCCACTGGCAGCACCTCAAGTACCTGAACGGCACCGAGGCCCTCAAAGAGGAGCTGAACCGCTTCTGGGGGCAGGGAAGCAGCCGTTGACCGAAACTGCCCGCGGGCCTTTATTTCTTCCAGAATGCGAAGAAGCCCTTCTTCTCGTAGGGTCTGGTCTCGACACCGGTCACGGTATAGCCGGTGGCGGCGATGGCCTGTTTCAGCGTTTCGATGTCCAGTTCCTGCTCCGAGACGATGACCGTCTCGCCTCTGGTGTGGGAAGACGACACCTTGCTCACCTGCGCCGTCTTGCGCACCACGTCGTTGATGTGGCTCTCGCACATGCCGCACATCATCCCTTGGACTTTCAAGATCGTTTCCACCATTTCGGTTCTCCTCTCTGGATTGCATCAAGACCGGGCCATTCTGTCCGGTTTTTATCATTTTTGTTAGTTGTCGCTAACTCTCACAGGAATAAAAAAGGCTTCGGCTCCTTCCGCCTGCACAGAATGCCGCCGGTAAGAAGCTCCTCCTTCTTTTTCAGTGCTATCATACCACGATTCCCTGCGAAACGCAACCCAGTATCGCCGACATTTTGTAAATTATACTTGACATTTTGTCGTGCAAGTGATATGCTCTGGTCAGAGGGTACGAGCTCACCCTCTCCATTCACTGCATGTATGAGGTGACACGATGCCAAAAAATCTGAAACTGAAAGCGGCCCGCGCCGAAAAGGATCTGACCCAGAGCGCACTGGCCGAAGCGGCGGGCGTCTCCCGCCAGACCATCAACGCCATCGAAAAGGGCGAGTATAACCCCACCATCAACCTTTGCCGCAGCATCTGCAAAATTCTGGGCAAAACACTGGACGAATTATTCTGGGAGGAATAAACGATGAAATTTTCACTGTACAGCAAGAAAAATCAGTTTGACGAAATGCAGGAGCAAACCATGCGCCGCATCGAAGCACGGGGCTTCTGGCTGCTGTGGGCAGGGCTGCTCCTCGCCATCCTCGTGCAGATCGTTCTCCGCACACCAGGCAGTCAGTGGGTCGGCGAGTTCGTTGTCTTCATGGCCGGGTGCTGCTACTCTCTCATCGAGTGCCTGCGCAACGGCCTGTGGGACCGCCACATCTGCGCAAATGCTTCCACCAATGCACTGCTCTCTCTGCTGGGCGGTGTCGTAGTCACCATCATTATCGGTATTGCAATCGCCCATTGGCCGTGGGC
>ERZ869983.781-NODE-781-length-10160-cov-4.084995_pt1 | contig 10160 bp, 9 predicted proteins | sample MGYA00521106_ERZ869983 | MGnify/ENA primary metagenome ERZ869983 (study PRJEB32232, sample SAMN07284972) | human gut metagenome | biome: human-associated habitat; material: feces | host: Homo sapiens | place: Tanzania | collected 2014-04-05 ...
GTGAAATATTTGATTGTCAGCGTGCAACTGTGCGCTTGGCGTTAGAGAGCTTGCTCGATGAGGGTTGGATTTATTGTGTTGAAAGATCGGGTTATTATGTATCTGAACCACGCATTTTGGAAACATTGAATGTTGTTTCAAGTATGAGTGGGCGTATTGAAAGTACGGGCAAAGAGATGCATCGTAAAGTGATTTTTCTAAGGATACTTGAAAGTAATAAAAAATTAATTAAGAAAATGGGTGTTGCGTTAGGAACAAAATTAATTGAATTTGAAAGAATTCGCTATTTGGATGAAGAGGCTATTTCTTTGGAAACCGCTTATTTTGAAGCGGAACAATTTCCAGGATTATTAGATAAAGATTTAGAGAATAATTCATTGTTTTCAGTCTTAGAAAAATATTATGATGTGAAATTTACGCATGGGGAGCAGGAAATTCTTGTGGTAAACGCAAATCCAACTGAAAGTAAATATTTGGGTGTGGAAGAAAACAGTCCTTTAGTATTGCGAAGAGGGCTTTTGTATACAGATGATAATCAATACAAGAGTTATCATGAGTCTGTGATGCGAATGAATCGCTTTATTTATGCGGATGAGGAGTGTTGATTATGGATTTACGTATACCTTTGTATTTACAATTAAAAAATACGTTGTTAAATCGTATTGATAATGGAGAATTGTTGCCAGGTGAGCGTTTGGAGTCCGAAAGAGACTTGGCTGAAAAATATGGTGTGAATAGACAAACTGTGCGTTCTGCACTGAATGTCTTGATTGAAGATGGTGTATTGGTCAAGGTTCCTTATAAAGGAACGTTTGTCGCAAAACAAATTGTAAAACCGGCTTGGGGAAACTATGATGCGGTAGATGAGCATCGTGGTTTTTCAAGTTTTTTAAAGGCACAGGGTTTTACGATTGATAGTAAGGTTATTGTTGCAGAAAAGATCGAACCGACAACTTCCATTCGTGCACATTTGAAATTAGAAGAAGGAGAAGACGTGTATTGTTTAGAGCGTGTTCGTTATTATAACGGGGAACCTTTTTCTGTGGAAATTGCCTATATACCCTATAAGTATGTAGAGGGTATTGAAAACTATGATTTTTCGAAAGTGTCATTATATGATTTCATGGCCACAAAAGATCATGATCCTTGTGACTTCCATCGTTCATTGATTGTACAATTTCCAGATGACCGTATCGCAAAGCTTTTGGGTAATCTTGTAGAACCTGTATATCAGTTTCAATATATTGGTTATGATAAAGAGCACAATGTCGTGGAATATACGCATAGTTACATTCGTAGTGATAAATCCACATATCGATTTAGAATTTAATTTCACGAAGGAAAGAATATGGGAAAATTAGAAACAATGGAATATTATGTCTTGCAGACGCAGGATATTTTAAATTCAGTATATAAAAATAAAGAACAGACGGATAAATTGGCTCAGGTTTATATGGATGGAAACTATAGGAATATTAAGATTATAGCTTCTGGTTCAAGCGGAAATGGGTCTTGGTGTGCTAAATATGTTATGGAAAAATACTTAGGTGTAGATGTCACTGTAATAAATCCATACACATTCGCATACTATCCGGTATTATGTGAAGATGACTTTGTGTTTGTCGTTTCACAGAGTGGATATAGTAAAAACGCATTAGATGCGTTGGATATATTAAAAAAATTAGATCGTAAAACAATCGCGTTAACAGGAGATTTAAAGAGTGATATTAAAGATCATGCTGAAGTTGTGATTGATTATGTAGACGAAGAAAAGGAGGGGTATGTTACTAAGGGTGTAACTACACTAGCCTTATTCTTAATGAAATTGACTTTTGCGATTCTAGAAAAACAAGAGGAAGCCGTTGATACAGTTTGGTTGGATGAGTATTGTGAAAACTATGCTTCTATGCAAAAGGAAAACTTTGTGCGTGAAGAAGCTTTCTTAGATAAGTTTAAAAAGAACTTCTTATCTATGGAAAATATGTATGCGGCTGGATGTGGTGTAGCTGAAGGTGTTGCGAAAGAGGCAGCACTAAAGATTGGTGAAACTGTGAAGATTGTTTCTTGTGCATATGAATTAGAAGAATATATTCATGGACCGAATTTGCAACTTTCTCCAAAACATAATGTATTTATTATTGATGCGCAAGATGAAACTTCAGATCGTTCATACCAAATCTATAGAGCTTCTCGTGCTGTTTCAGACCGTGTATATTACATCACAAATAAAGCGTATAATGATGATCATGTATTAACGTTACTAAATCCATGTGCAGATACTGTATCCTTAACATATCTTCAAGTATTCCAATTATTTGCATATCGAATTAGTAAAGAGTTAAGATCCATTCCTAAACATCCGTTGTTTGAGGAGTTTAAAAAGATTGTTAATTCAAAAACTATCACATATGAAGATTAGTTTTATTAGCCTTTCGACTTATTCGGAAGGCTTTTGTCTTGTGAATAAGACAAAAATATATGAATATTGTCTTGCGAGTAAGACAATATCTACATATGATAAGGTGAAGGAGGTTGATACATATGAATCGAGATATTTTGAAACAGATAATAATCGATCAAAAGGAGATGTATCTTGATAATCCATTGATTTCTAGAAATTATGATTTAGAAGAAAATGTGAACTATTGTTTTGTCGGTATTCGAAGAACAGGTAAATCATATATGATGTATCAACAGATTCATAACTTAATGAATGATGGAATTCCATCGACACAAATTGTATATGTTAACTTTGAGGATGAGCGTTTACTGGAGATAGGTGTGGAGGATTTAAATACAATATTAGAGATTGGTATTGAATTTTCTGGTTCGAATGGAAAACCATACTTGTTTTTAGATGAAATTCAGAATGTTGATGGATGGGAAAAATTTGTTCGTAGAGTTGTGGATATGAAGTATCGAATCAATATTGCAGGAAGTAATAGAATAGCCTCTACTTTAGGTGGCAGATTCATGATTGTGAATGTATTTCCATATTCATTTAAGGAATATTTGAGTGCAAATCATATTGAGAATGTACGACTTGATCAAATGAGTACGAAGCAGCGTGCAGATATTGTAAGTCAATGTGAACAGTATGTGACGTATGGAGCTTTTCCTGAATTGGTGGATATTAAAAATAAAAGACCGTTTTTAAACAATATTTATCAAACGGTATATTTGCAGGATATCATCACGAGAAATAAAATCACGAATGATTTTGCGGTACGATTAATCTTAAAGAAGATTGCGGAGTCTGTAACGAAAGCTTTGTCTTTTAATCGGTTAACGAACATTGTGAAAAGTGCTGGTATTTCTATTGGTAAACAAACGGTAATTAATTATGTAGGACACATGTTAGATTCATATCTTATCTTTTCTTTGCAGAATTATGCAGCAAAACTTGTTGAAAAAGAAACATCACCAAAATATTATTTCATGGATACTGGGTTACTAGGATTGATGTTGTTGGATTGTAAAACAGCTCAATTGGAAAATTTGGTTGCGGTTGAGCTGATTCGAAGATATGGATTTGATAATATGTATTTCTTTGAAAATAATATCGAAGTAGATTTCTTTATTCCTAGTGAAAACTTAGCAATACAAGTGAGTATGCAAGTATTAGAGGATGTGGATACTTTAGAACGTGAAACGAAGGCATTTGTAAAATTGAATCAATTTATCCCGGACATAAAGTGTCTTCTTATCACAAATAGTGAGGAAACAAAATTGAATTGTGATGGAATTAATATAGATGTGGTTCCAGTTTGGAAGTGGTTGTTAGATTAAAAAGGGAGATTGACGCTTGTGGTCAATCTCCTTTAATCCTTCATAGTGATATATTCATAGGTTGGTGTGAAGTTTTGGCTGTTTTGAAGCTTATAGTATTGCATAAATATACGAGTCATAATATTTGGAATTTCTGATTCCATTGGCTGGGATAGAATAATCAAATATTGCATGGCACTATAGCGTGTACAAACATCGACTTTTCGAATGTTGTTGTGGATAGCTTCACCCATATGTGTTAAGGCTTCTTCAATTTCTTCAATGTATGGAAGTGTATCTTGCACGGTTTCCATAGTGACTAACACTAAATAACAACAAGAATGATTACGAACCATTAATTGGTGTATGTATTCATAGTGTCGAGTGAATTCTCTGAATTCTAGATTTAAAGCGCCTGTATAGCTTCCGCTATTTTGTAGGGATTTGGCAATTTGTTTAAGGTCTGTCGCATTATTGGATGTATTTCCATGTTGAATTTGATTGTAGAAGGAATAGCTGTTTTTACCATTTTGTTTTACATAATATAAGGCTTTATCCGCTTTTGAAGAAGCATCTTCAAAATGATCATTCTTTGTCGTCATAAGCATACCTGCAGAGAGGGTCGCAAATTGAATTTCATGATCGTTTTGAACAATTTTTTTGAATTGTTGAATCAAATCAGAAATGGTGTTTTCAGCTTCTTCATGATTTACTTTTGGCAAAAATAGAAGGAATTCGTCTCCGCCCATTCTGCATGTAATCTTATCGGATGGAATGTCTAATAATAGTTTTCCTAAGCTTTTTAAAGCTCTATCTCCCGCTTTATGTCCATAGACATCATTGATTTTCTTTAGATTATCCATGTCTAGAAATACAAGGCATCCCTCTGCCTTTTGCATGGCACTCGCTATATACTTTTGGCCAACACTACGTACTGGAAGTCCTGTAAGATAGTCGTAGTTCTTTGTCTCTTCCTGATCTTTAATGGTTGATACAACGTCGGATATAAATTTATCAATTGTATTTTCATGAACTGGAATACTTTCGTGTTCTAAATTCAATAAAGTTTTATTGTCCATGAGTTTAAGGAAGATGTTTGTGATTTCAGGATCGAATTGAGCTCCTGCATTCTTTTTGATTTCTTCTTTGATTTGTTCAAAACTAAGGGCATCACGATAGATTCTTTTTGAATTCATGGCATCATAACTATCGCAAAGCGCAATAATACGAGCTTGAATTGGAATTTCATTACCTTTTAGTCCATCAGGATAGCCAGTACCATCATAGTGTTCATGATGACTTCTTGTGACTTCACCCAAGTGAGGTATGATTGTGATGTCTTTTAGAATGTCTTGTCCAATAATCGTATGTTGTTTGATTAAACTAAATTCATCTTCTGTTAATTGGCCAGGCTTATTTAAGATTTGGTCTGGAATCCCAATCTTTCCAATGTCGTGTAAATAAGCACAGCTCTTAATATTTTCAATTTCTTGATCTGTCCAACCAAGATTTTTGGCTACAAGTGCCGCATATTGAGCTACACGTCTTGAATGACCTCGCGTATATTCATCTTTAGCTTCAATCGTTGTAGAAAGAGACTGCATCATTTGAAGAGTGATTTTCTTGTTTTCTTTCTTTTCAATATCCAATTCCTTTTGGTGACGTGTCTGTTCAATAAGTTGAATTCTATGGATGGTACGAGCAATGTTTGTGAGTAGTAATATAATCATGCCGATACCGATAAAGATGCCGGAAATCATAGCTACAAAATAGACGGATATACTTTCAACAGCTATGCAGACTAAGACTAAAAAGAGTCCGAAAAGTAAGAAGTAGTCTGAGCGGGAATGACTGTATTTGCGTATGTATTGGCATAAATGAATGAATACCAAGATAAATACACAGATCAGAATGCATTGTGCAACAGGTAATGTTTCAATGTAGTCTTTGACTTTAGCTAAATATAGAATGGATGAAACCGCAAAGTTTAAAAGGGCAATACACCCAATATATTTATAGAGCTTTCGGTGCTTTCCATTTTGAATGCTGTCGGCATAGAACAGTAGTGGCAAAGGACTAAGCATGATCATCACAAAGCATAATGAGGCTAAAGAAGATGCGTTTGGCACTAGCATTTGGCGAATCTTGGATTCTCCAAGCATCCAGATGGCGCCCATAACCATACACCAGCCTAAATATTCCATGCTGAAAGTGGTGTGATAGGTAAATTTTAGGGCTGAACCAAAGATAATGGATGTGATTCCGGCAAATAAAATGAAGAAGGCAATGAATGTAGATAGTCCATAATCGTTATATATATATTGCCAGATTTCAGCCTGACTTCCACAATAGACTTCGTTGACAACACCCGAATAGTTAGAAGTATAAGTTGTTAGTTCAATGCGTAGTGTTTTTCCTGCATCCCTATAGGTTGTGGGACAAAATATGTATCGACTGGCCGAATTCTTACCTGCCAATCTTGTATCTTTAGTAGAATATTCTGTACGTAATTCATTTCCAACATAGAATTTAATGTCTTGTAAAGAGGAGCGGATCGCAATAGAAGTTTCATCATAATCTTTAGAAAGCGTTGTACTAATAATCATTGTATGACCGGGTTTTATTTCATAATCTCCTGGAATGTTTAATTTTTGCTTGGAACCATCTTCTTTTTCCCAATAAAACGTTCCTGTATAGATAGGGGATTGGGATTGAACATCATTTTCTTGTTCATTGGCACCAAAGAATTGCATACAAAGAAACCATCCTAAAATGGCAATCATTAAAATATAGAAGAATACTTTTATTCCTTGTAGGTTATATTTTTGTGTACGCATATATTCCCCTTCTTCCCTAAAGAGAGTATCCCTTTTTTTTACAGGTGTGTCAATGATTTTATTGACAAACCAAGGCATGAGTTATAGAATATTATCGTTCTAAATAGAACAATAAGGAGAATGCATATGCACTTTTGGGATGAACATAAAACAATAACGAGATATTATGAGATGAAAATGTCGGGGGTTTGTGAAAAATACAATTTAAGACAGATGGAATATGACATCTTAATGTTTCTTTACAATAATCCTGAATATAATACGGCTGCGGATATTGTTCGTATTCGTAAGTCAACAAAGTCTCATGTTTCGACTTCATTAAAAGTATTAGAAGATCGTGGCTTGATTGAAAGAAAAGTGGATAAAGACAACAAAAAACGTGTCACCATTCATTTGCTTCAACTAGCCAGTGAAGTGATTGAAGATGGTAAATGGGCACAAAAGGAGTTTGCGCAAGACATGTTTAAGGGTCTTAGTGAAGAAGAGATCAAAGTGTTTATGGATATCTTTCAAAAGGTGTATGACAATGCAGAAAGGATGATTTCAAATGAAAAAAATGCCGGATTTAATGGAAGCAATTTTTGATGCATGTTATTTGATTTTTGACTTAATTGCCGGAATCTTATTCTTTGTATATTCAAAAGGAAATCCATTATTTATTTTATATGGTGTATTAACTTTAACTTTGTGTGGTGGAGATGCATTCCACTTGGTTCCTCGTATTAAAAGAGCTATTTATGGAACAAATGATAAAATTAAAAGACAGCTAGGGATTGGATTGCAGGTATCTTCAATCACAATGACTGTATTCTATATTATCTTATTGTATATCTGGAAATTGACTTTCCCAACACTTACTGCTCCAGCATGGATTGAGGCTATGATTTGGATTTCAGCTATTGTTCGTATCGTAGTATGTTTCTTACCACAGAATAACTGGACTTCAGAAGAAGGGAATAGGAAGCTTTCTGTAATTCGTAATGCCGTATTTGCCCTAACTGGAATTGGTGTAATTCTTCTTTATGCCATTTCAGGAAATATGTATGATTTACACTTAAACCGTATGGTTGCAGCCATCATTATTTCATTTGGTTGCTACATCCCAGTTACGTTGTGGTCTAAGACAAAGCCAAAGATTGGTTTATTGATGATTCCTAAGACTTGTGCTTATATGTGGATCATTGTGATGGGATTACAATTATTATTCTAATTTAGAAAATCGGTGCTTTATTGCACCTTTTTTTGTTCCCCAAAAAAGAAGAATTCTGTAATCGCTGTTGATAATCTTTTCGATAATCATTTAAATAAAGTGGATTAGAGCAGCCTGCCTATTTATCTGGTTCATTTTCCATTAACTCATCATCTTCTCATCCGCAATGAGGGCAATAGTCATTCTTCTTGTCATTGGGTGTCATTAACAAAATAATATTTATGACATATTGGACATTTCATTGGCTTAAAATTATTGATTGTCATATTCCTTTTTTCTGCTCTAAATAAGTTCATATTTCAAACTATAATAGAATACAATACATAATCATTGTAAATAAAAAGCGAGCCCTATCGATTGGGTACGATAGTGATTCGCTAGTTTGCCGTCTGATGACGGCCTTCGTCATATGCAATATACCATTCTTTTAAAAAATACAAGAGAAACTATGAGATTTCTGGATGATAAAATATGCTTGCACAATTAGAGATAAATTATTCATATGTTTTCCTAAAAAAAGAGCCTTCTGGGCCACATTGTTAAGAGGTGTGAAGACTACGATTAACTAAATCATAACAAATCTTTAGTATGTGTCAATATATTATTTCTTTCCAATTTTGTTTTCGTAATATCGCTACAGTGATATAATTAGTTAAAAGGAGATGAATGATAATGGATAATAAAATGATTTTGTACCATGGATCTGAAAAAATAATAGAGAATCCAATATTTGGGGCTGGAAAAAAGAATAATGATTTTGGGTTGGGATTTTATTGTACGCAAAGTAATGATTTGGCAAAAGAATGGGCAGTCTCATCTTTAAATGATGGTTATTCTAATAAGTATACTTTAGATACAGAGTATTTGAAGGTTTTGAATTTAAATAGTTCGGATTATACGATTTTAAATTGGATTGCGATATTGGTAGAGCATCGTCTTTTTTCAATTAAAACGCCTGTGGCAAGAAGGGCAAAGCAATATTTGATTGATCATTTTAGTATCAACGTGAACGCATATGACTTGATTATAGGCTATCGTGCGGATGATTCTTATTTTGATTATGCAGAAAGTTTCTTGAATAATACAATTTCAGTTGAGCAACTCGCACAAGCTATGAGATTGGGCAAATTAGGAGAACAGATTGTCATTAAGTCGCAGTTTGCGTTTTCAAATTTAAAGTTTGAAGGATATGAAACCGCAGATAAGAATCAATATTATGATTTACGTAAAGTTAGAAATGATGAAGCAAATCAATATTATTTGAAAATGCTTGATCAAGAAATGAATGGACTGTTTATTCAAGATATTATAAGAGGGGGCATTAAAAATGATGATCCACGCATACCAAGAAATATATGTAAATAATGCACAAACAATGTTGGGAGATGCCTTTGATTATGCCATCAATACTTGTCATATTTCAGGTGATGATTTTGTGAATATGTTTGTCGTAAGCTCTATGAGTAAGCGTATTGAAAATGGAGAGCCTGCCTGTGTGGCGGGTAAAAGTGGTATTGAGCTTGTACATGAAATTGTATTTGAGACCATGCAAAAAGAGTTGGATATTGAAGCTGAAGTAAACTATAGTCGTTCATGTGAGTATTGGATTGGTTGGGTTGTTGCCTATTACCAATGGTATTCAGACAGAAGTTTTAAAGAGATATTTCATGTTTTAAGTTTTGAAGATTTAAAAAGAATGTATTATACACTTCATGAGGCGGATATTTCTAAGTTTGTAGATATTGTGGATTCTAAAATGAAAGAGTATTATGTGGAAACAAACTTAAAGCGTATTCGAACTACTTATGGGTATACGCAACAAGAATTATCCAATCTTTCTGGTGTAAGTCTTCGTTCAATACAATTATATGAACAAAGAAATAAAGATATTAATAAGGCGAGTGTAGATAAGTTGTATCGTATTTCTAAAGTATTTGGTTGTAAGATAGAGGATTTGATTGAAAAATGATATTTAGGGGTAGAATGAGATGATTCATTCTACTCTTTTCTTTTTGATTTGAAATAAAAACAACAAATTTACTGGAGCTAATAATGTTTTCACATTGGACCGTTATAATTGAAATTGGCTACTGGATGTAGTAACGGTGAACCCTCTGAATAAAAAGGATTATATCTTGAGTTATCTAAGATTCCGATTTTGCAGGAGGAAAATGTCTATGTATATATATATCTATATATTGATGTTGCCATGTGTTTAATGGCACTAGTAGAAATACTAAGAATCACATTGATAATTATAGAAAAATGCAAAAAGCACTAATCACCACTAGCAATGGAAATAGATTAGTGCTTTAGCATTAACTATATTTCAGAGCAGCCACTGC
>ERZ869983.784-NODE-784-length-10143-cov-5.915458_pt1 | contig 10143 bp, 10 predicted proteins | sample MGYA00521106_ERZ869983 | MGnify/ENA primary metagenome ERZ869983 (study PRJEB32232, sample SAMN07284972) | human gut metagenome | biome: human-associated habitat; material: feces | host: Homo sapiens | place: Tanzania | collected 2014-04-05 ...
TCCAGTGGTGTAGTGGTTAACATGCCTCCCTGTCACGGAGGAGATCGTGGGTTCGAGTCCCATCTGGACCGCCATTTCAAAATTTAAGTCATCTGAGGATGGCTTTTTTCTTTTGGTTGACTATTTACTTATTTCTCTGTTTAATAAACCTATGATAATAAACGTAAGTGGAAGAACAGATGTGGTAGCTTATTATATGGATTGGTTTGTGAATCGATGGAATGAAGGATTTTTTGACGTTAGAAATCCTTTTAATCCTAAACTGGTCAGTCGTATTTGTGTATCGGATATTGATATGATTGTATTCTGTACAAAGAATCCGATTCCATTATTAGATACAATTCATTTGTTTTCTGTTCCTATTCAGCTACAAGTAACAATTACAGGATATTTTGATGATATTGAACCAAATGTACCAAATAAAAAAGAAGTGATTGAAAGTATAAAACAACTATCTGACTATTTAGGCAAAGAAAATGTATGTGTTCGATATGATCCAATTATTTTAAATTCTAAATATACTGCAGATTATCATGTTCGTGCATTTCATAAGTTATGTACGATATTAAATGGATCTGTATCAAAAATGATTGTTTCATTTGTGGACGATTATAAAAATGTTCGTAACAACCATCTGATTTATCACAATCCATCGAATGAAGAATATTTGATGATTAAAGGGGCTTTTGAAAAAAGTGCTGCTGAAAATAATTTGAACATTGTTTCCTGTATGGAAAAGGATTATGCGATTGGAGACCCACATGATTGTTGTGTCAGTATTAAATATGCCTTTGAAAGAACAGGAAAACTATTAAAAGAATGGAAGGCAAGAGATTGCCAATGTGTAAGTATGGTTGATGTAGGTGCATATAACTCTTGCTTACATGGATGTAAGTATTGCTATGCGAATTATGATTCTAAACAAATCGCAAAAAATTATAAATTACATAATTCAAAATCTAGTTTGTTAATTGGACAATTAGGTTTAGACGATGAAATAAAAGTTCGAAAAAAATAAAAGTGAAGCTAGTTTTTAGCTTCACTCATTAATTTTGTATAGATTTGAGTTAATTCTTCTTTTTCCTGATCTGTCATTTTTCTTTCGGTCGCATCATGACGATTCAAAGTACCCTCATGTCCATCAATAACTTTACCATTCTTTACTACAAGAACTAATGGAACATACAAAGTAAGGACACCTTCATCGTTATTTGACATATAGTCTTGGATATAAGGTTGAATTTGAGCCTTTTGCTCATCCGTGTACAATCTATTTTTTTCTTCATCCCTAACTTTTACATATTGAACATCAATTCCATTTTCTTGGGCTACTTTTTTCAAGACAGGTTTAGCCTCCTTACACCAAGGACAACTAGAATAACCAAAGTATAATACACCAGAATTTTTTTCGATGAAATATTGGATAGCTTCATCGAAGCTGATCTCATTAAATTTTATTTTAGTGTCATCTGTTGAATCACATTTTTCTTCTGTACTTGTCGCATCACAAGCTTGTTTTGAAGAAGAATGCTTGGTTTGTGTTTGAGTTTGACAAGCACATAGAGTAAGGCTTAAGAGAATGAGTAAAATTTTTTTCATGTTCCTAATATACTAATAAACTAAGAAAAAGTAAAGAAAAAAGCCTCGATGACTCGAGACTTAAAATTCTTTGTGGGGCGGCTGACGCGATTCGAACGCGCGAGTGACGGAGCCACAATCCGCTGTGTTAACCAACTTCACCACAACCGCCATATTTGCTTAACGCTTGTATAATATACCATGTGAATCTACACTTTGCAAGCAAAAAATATAAAAAAATTAAAAAAAGTTCTTTTTTTTTCGTATAAGAGTATATGAAGGTAAAAGAAATGGAAGTGGAGCAACGCCCACGAGAAAAAGCGTTGCGAAATGGCTTAGAATCTTTGAGCGACTTAGAATTAGTTGCCTTGATTCTACAAAGTGGAAATAAGAATCGTTCTGTATTCGAAATTGCGTCCGATGTATTGAAAGAAAGTGAAGGTTTATCAAAATTAATGCAGATGCATGTAAATACATTGATGCAGATTCCAGGAATTCGCGAAGTAAAGGCTTTGCAGCTATTATCTAGTGTAGAACTTAGCAAGCGTGTATTTAAATCCAAAGCTTATCATGCTTCAATTCTTAAACCAGAAGATGTTATTGAATGGTTTGAATTTGAATATGGAGCTTTGAATCAAGAATGCTTTATTGCACTTTATTTAGATACCAAAAGTAAACTGATTTCACATCGCGTGTTATTTAAGGGAACACTAAATGAAAGTACGGTTCATCCTAGAGAAGTTTTTAAAGAGGCTTTTCTGCAAAACGCAAATTCTGTGTTAATTGCACACAATCATCCTTCGGGGGATTGTACGCCATCAAAAGCAGATTTTGAAGTAACCTATAAAATGATTCAAGTTGCCATGACGATGGGAGTACACTTAATTGATCATATTATTGTAGGAAAAAATCAATATTATTCGTTTAAAGAGCATAAATATCTCGATTGAAAGAAGGAGGGAATATCGCTATAATATAAGTTAGTTTGGGGGATATTATGCGTAAATTTACTCGACTTCAAAAAAGATTACTTACGATTATTGTCGTTCTATGTATACTTGCATGTACAATGTTTGGACTTCGACAAAGCTCCATCACGAACATCGGATATAGTGCATGGACATATTTAAAATATGGATTGATTCAAAATCCGCTTTCATCTATTGGCAGTGCTGTCAATGATTTTGCGAATCTGTGGCATGCCTATGATGATAATGAATATTTATCTAAACAACTTGCTGAACAGAAGAATTATCAAACGGCTTATGAGGATGAAAGAAATAAAAATAAGCAGCTTGAAGACTTACTAAATATGAAAGGTGGTCTTTCAAATGCGAAAACTATAAGCGTTAGAGTGTTGGAACGTTCTAGTGATTCATGGTCACAAACGGTGACGATTTCAGCTGGAAAAAAGCAAGGGGTAAAAAAGAATATGCTTGTGGCAACAAGCGAAGGTGCGATTGGTTTAGTAGATACTGTGCAAACAAGCACAAGTATCGTTCAACTATTGACTTGTCAGCATTTGAATAATGATATTGCCATCAAGATGTCTTTAGAAGATGGTTCAAGTGTAGAGGGCGTTTTACAATCCTATGATACTGAAAAAAAGGCATATCGAGTTTCTCTGTTTGATAATGATGCGACTGTGACAAAAGGACAGACAGTTGCAACAAGTGGTAAGGGAGGAAACTATCCAAGCGGTATTCTTATTGGGGAAGTAAAGGATGTTTCTTTAAATGATGATTCAATCATTTCAACTGTTTATGTTTCACCAGTATCAAATATGAAGAGCTTCGATTATTGTCTTGTGATTGGAAAAGAGGAAAGTAAATGATAAATAAAGAGCGTTATGCGTTTGTTTTCCTGGCAATATTAGCTATGCTTGATCAGCTATTCGCATATTTATTTAGTGTGGATTTTACATATTCATCACTATCCTTTGTAAGTCATCTATGCTTTTGTGGATGCTTACTCGTTGTGTCACATGAAAAAAGCTTAAATCGAGTTTTGTATGCATGCCTTTGCGGACTTTGCGTAGGTATGTTCTTTACAACAGACTGGTTCGTTAAGATGATTTTATTTGGTCTGTTTGGCTGGCTGATTGGCTTTTTTAAGGAAATGATAGATCAAAATCATTGGATGCATTTCGCAATTGTATTTTTAATGATGTTTGTGAGTGATTTACTTTGTTTTTTTGGATCCAAGCTTCTAGGTCTTTTGACAATGAGCTTTGTGAAATGGTTTATACATGTAGAAGCATTAACATTGATTTTCAATGGTGTGGCCATTTTTGTTTTAATTTATATCATCACTGTATTCACTAGATATGCGATGATAAAGGATATTCGATATAAACGAATGGAAAAGTTGAAATTGCAAAATATTCGAAGGAAATGAGTCAAGGATTCGTTTCCTTCTTTTCATATATGTTAAAATAGATACAAAGAGGTAAAAAACATGAAAAAATTACTATTATTAGATGGAAACTCCATGCTATTTCGTGCATATTATGCAACTTTATATACACATAGAATGACGACGTCAAACGGTATACCAACCAATGCGGTCTATGGCTTTGTGATGATGCTGAATAAAGCAATTGATATTATTGAACCAGATGAAATATTGGTTGCGTGGGATGCTGGAAAGCCAACATTCAGACACAAACAATTTTCTGCATATAAAGGAACTAGAAAGCCATTAGATGAAGAATTGATTGTGCAATTTCCGATAGTTAGAGAATACTTAGATGCAGCTGGTATTAAACGTTATGAACAAGAAGGATACGAAGCCGATGATATTATTGGTAGTATGGCAAAATGCTGTAAAGATGTTCAAACAACGATATTGACAAGTGATCGAGATTTATTACAGCTAATTGATGCAACGACACATGTTCTTTTAATGAAAAAGGGCTTAAGTGAAATGGATTTGATGGACGAACAAAATCTTTTGGATACCTATGGAATTACTCCAAGTCAAGTTATTGAGATGAAAGGCTTAATGGGAGATACAGCTGATAATATTCCTGGTGTTCAAGGTGTTGGTGAAAAAACAGCCTTGCGTTTATTGAATCAATATTCGACAGTAGAAAATGTATATGCACATATTGATGAGGTAAAAGGGAAATTAAAGGAAAAATTAGAGAAGGATAAAGACAATGCATTTATGTCTTTAGAGCTTGCGACAATCTATACAAAAATGGAATTGCCATTTGAATTATGTGATTGTGAATTTTCAGGAATTCAAGAGGCAGTGAACGGATTCTATGAAAAGTATGAAATGCGTTCATTGGTCAATCGTACAAAACAAACAAAAGATGAAAAGTGGCCATTAAAAGAAGTGGATCATTTTGAAATGATTCAAGATGAAAATGTAATGATTATGCCAGTATGTAGCCAAGAGCCTTATTTAGATCAAAAGCTGTATGGATTTATGGTTCCACTTGATAAAACAATTTATTACATTTCAGTAGAAAATGCATTAGAGAATGCGAACTTTAAGAAGCTTTTGGAAAAGAAAAAAATTATTACGTGGGATACAAAAGAGATGATGCATTTACTAGATCGCTATGGATTTAAATGGAATGAATTTAGTGATGATTTACACATTGCAGGTTTCTTATTAAATTCAACAGCTACAGATAGTGATGCCCTGATAGAAGCCCTTCATATTTCTTTACCAGAATCATTTCATGATGTATCAAAAAAGACCAAAGAAGAACCTGCTTATAGTGTTACAAGAGAAAAGGCTATTTGCCATAGCTTGACGCAGCAACTATTTGAGAAAAGAAGTGAGATTCGATCATCTTTAAAATCACAAAATGTGATTTCTTTGTATGAAGATATTGAAATGCCACTCGCACACGTTTTGTTTTCTATGGAAAAAGAAGGGATTTCAATTCAAGAAAGCTTTTTAGATGAATATGGAGCTTTATTGAATCAAAAATTAGATGAATTAGCCCAACAAATATATGGTCATGCAGGAATGATTTTTAATATTAATTCTCCTAAACAATTGGCAAATGTTTTATTTGATGAGTTGAATCTAAGTGGTGGGGGTAGAAAACGTTCAACCTCTGCTGATGTATTGGAAAAATTACGTGGAAAACATCCAATCATTGAGGATATTCTTGAATATCGTAAGATAGCAAAAGTCTTGAGTACATATATTGATGGCTTAAAGAAGCATATTCGTTCCGATGAAAAAATTCATACGTGCTTTAACCAAACTATGACACAAACAGGCAGATTATCGAGCAGTGATCCGAATCTACAAAATATTAGTATACGAGATGAATTAGGAAAAGAAATTCGTAAGGCGTTTGTGGCTCAAGAAGGATATCACTTGTTGTCAGCTGACTATTCCCAAATCGAGTTAAGAATGTTGGCACATATGGCTAATGAGGATCATATGATAAAAGCCTTTAACGAAGGTTTGGATATACATACTAAAACTGCAACTTTAATTTTTGGTTGCACACCAGAAGAGGTGGATGATCAAAAAAGAAGAATTGCCAAGACTGTAAACTTTGGAATTGTGTATGGACAAACTGAATTTGGCTTATCCTCACAATTACATATCACACGTAAAGAAGCGGGTGAATTTATGCAGATGTATTTTGATAGTTATCCAAAAATTCATCAATATATGAATCAGTTGATTGATTTCTGTAAGGAAAATGGATATGTGGAAACATTATTCCATCGAAGAAGAGAAATTCCTGAAATCAACGATAAGAATTTTATGACACGTGAATTTGGAAAGCGTGCTGCCATGAATGCACCTATTCAAGGAAGCGCTGCTGATTTGATCAAGATTGCCATGTTGAAAATGGATAAGGCTTTAAAGAATGCGAATGTACAATCAAAGATGCTACTTCAAATTCATGATGAATTGATTTTCTTGGTGCCAGATAATGAGTTGGATTTGATGCAAAATCTAGTTAAAGATACAATGGAAAACGCAATGGAATTAAAGGTTCCATTAAAGGCTAGTATTAGTGTCGGTAAATCTTGGTATGAGGCAAAATAATGCCAGAAGCACCAGAAGTCCAAACAGTTTTAAGTACGTTAGAAACACAAATTAAGGATGTTGTTATCAATGACATATTTGTATATTATCCGAAAATAATTGATAATGTTGAAATTGAGGCTTTTAAGAAGCAATTGAAAGGACAAGCCTTTCGTACATTTTCACGTCTTGGAAAATACTTGATTTTTGGATTAGATGATTATGATTTAATCGTTCATTTACGTATGGAAGGTAAGTTTTATCTTTATGATAAGCTTTGCGAAGATAAACATATTCATCTAGTATTTCAGTTAAGTAATGAAAAATATATGTCTTATCATGATACAAGAAAGTTTGGAAGAATGTATCTATATCCCAAGATGGAAGATGTTCATTCTTATGATTGTTTCAAAAATGTTGGCTATGACTATACAGATGAAAGAGTAAATGGAATGTATTTCTATAATTGTGTTCATTCATTAAAACGAAATCTAAAGTCATGTTTGTTGGATCAGTCGATTATGGCGGGCATTGGAAATATTTATGCAGATGAAATATGCTTTGAAGTAGGCTTAGATCCAAGAAGTCGTGCATCAAAGTTATCAAAGAAGGATTGTGAAAGAATTGTATTCGCAACAAAACGAATCTTACAAGGAGCAACACGTTTTGGAGGAACTACAATTCGTTCTTATACTTCAAGCTTAGGTGTGACAGGGCGTTTTCAGTTGCGTTTAAAGGTGCATAATCAAACACAATGTAAAGTGTGTCATCAAAATATAAAGAAAATAACTGTATCACAAAGGGGGACTTATTTATGTCCAAATTGTCAGAAAAGAAAGTAATTGGAATTACGGGGTCAATGGGATCGGGAAAAAGTGAGATTGCCAGATATTTAAGGAATAAGTATCCGGTTCTAGATTGTGATCAAGTGAATGCAGATTTATTAAAAAAAGGAAATTTAGGTTATCAGAAACTAAAAGAAATGAATATTGTCGAATTGGATTCACAGGGACAGATTATTAAGGAAAGCTTAGCTTCGTATATGTTTTCTAGTGAGCAGAATCGCAAACGTGTGGAAGCCATTCTTCACCCGTTAATATTTGAAAAAACGCATGAATGGATTCAAAATCAAGATAAATCGATTGTTTTTGTGGAAATGCCCTTGTTGTTTGAAATATCTGCACAAAAACATTTTGATTCGATTTGGTGTGTTGTTGCAGATTTGGATGTGGCACTATCACGCTTATGTACATATCGCAATTTTACGCGAGAGCAGGCTTTGGCAAGACTTACGTCACAAATGAATCCAGAAAAGAAAATGGCTCAGAGTAATATCATTTTACGTAACAATTCTACGGTAGAGCAATTACATATGCAGATTGAAGATGCATTGAAAGAGGAGAATTCGCATGAGAATTGAAGTGCGTTGCATAGAGCATTTATCGAGTGAACAAAGACAATCTTTAAGCTTATTATATGGTCCTTTGATAGGGAAAAGTTCGGTTTGTTTATATGAATTTTTGAGTGCCATACAAAATCAAATTGAGCTCGAAGATTTATACCTTATGCTCAGTATGAATGAAGCACAGTTAGACAGAGCTCGAAATCATTTAGAGCAATATCATTTGATTGAAACCTATATTCATGAAGAAGAAATGTTGATTTTCTTATATGCCCCATTGATGCCAAATAAATTTTTGTGTCATGACACATACTCAAGATTGTATTTAGCTAGCGTTGGTGTAAATTGCTTCGACAAAGTCAAAATGATGCTACAAAAAGATGTATCCGTTCCTTCAGACTATACAAAGGTGGAGAGTCCTTTGGATGTATCTAGACTAGATGCTTGGAATGAATCGAAGGAAATTGCTTATGAGAAAGTAAAGCCATCAATGAAACAAAAATATGATTTTGATTTTGCGACTCTTTTTAAGGGGATGGATCGAGTGATTCCGGTTCGCTATCGTACAAAGGAAAACTTGGATCGCATTGCTGAAATGGCAAAAATATATGGTATTGATGCAAAGGATATGCGTAAATATGTGCAAAGAAGTATCAATCCTTCAACGCATGTATTTGATTTAGAAAAATTAAAGAATATGGTTATGGACAATCGAAAAGTTGTAAAAATAAACAAGGATCCATATCAAATGTCACCAGTGAAATTTTTACAGAATAAACAAAATGGAATTCCAGTAGTGAAATCGGATCAAGCATTGATTGAGCGATTGTGTACAGAATTCCAATTTCCTGTAGAAGTCGTAAATACGTTAATTGAGTATACTTTGCAGCAAACACATCAGCAGTTCTCTAGAAATTATGTGGAAAAGGTGGCGGCAAGCTGGGTACGACTTCATGTTGATTCTAGAAAGAGAGCTCTTGAAATTATCAATCAAGGTTCGGTTGAGAATCGAAAAGAGAAAAAGATTGAAAATGTTGTATTAGATGACAAATTTTATACGCAAAAAGAGGATAAGTCTGACAGTCAAATTCAGCAGGAGATGCTTGAGCTGCAAAAGATGTTGAAAGAAGGTAAATTGTAGTGAATTTTAATATTAAGCTATCAGAGGAACAAGTGTTGGAAAGACAACAAAATATTGCTCGTTTAAAAGAAAATGAATTGATTCAAATGTTTTTAAAACAAAATCACTTAGATGCATCTTTTGTGGATGAAAACAGTGGAGTTTTATTGCAGTGGCTAAGAAGTATTAATGCCTGCAGAAACTGTAAGGGACTGGATTATTGCGCGCAGAAGATTCGTGGAAAGGCAACAAAATTAAAAATAGATGATTCAGGCTTTTTAAATGAATACTACGCTTCTTGTCAGTATGAACAAAAAAGAGATCAGCAGCTGGCTCATCAAAGTAAATTTCGCTTTTCGCATATGTCTTTAAACGATTATTTGATTGATTTAAATGACGATTCCTTTATGAGTGCTGCAAAAGAAAAGGAGTATGGACTAGCATACAATCAAAGTGTGAGCAGTATTCCACTAAATCAAGGTGTATATCTGTATGGAAATCCAGGAACAGGTAAATCTTATTTGATGAAGGGTATCTGTAACTACTATGCTAAGACAAATAAGACTGTATCATTTGTTCAAGTTCCTTTGTTGATTCAGGAATTAAAGCAATTTATGACAGACAATGAATATCGCCAAAGAGTGATGAATCATTTGCGTTATAGTGATGTCCTTGTTTTAGATGATATTGGAGCTGAGAGCATTACACAGTGGACACGTGATGAAATTTTACTTCCAGTCTTGGATGAGCGTATGAATAAACAAATGAAAACATATTTTACATCAAATTATTCTATGGAAGAATTAGAGCAGCAGTATCGTCTTGTGAATAAGCCAAACAATACAATTGCGAGTCTGAGAATTTTAGAAAGAATTCGAACATTGTCTAAACCAGTGCAATTATCTGGAAAATCACGCCGTTAGTTAATAATTTCACTTTTCAAATTAGGCGTAATGGAGTAGAATAGTTATGACAGAAATGTTTAAAGGAGGAATAGAGTAATGTTAGTATCTGCTACTGAAATGATCAA
>ERZ869983.787-NODE-787-length-10132-cov-15.576529_pt1 | contig 10132 bp, 10 predicted proteins | sample MGYA00521106_ERZ869983 | MGnify/ENA primary metagenome ERZ869983 (study PRJEB32232, sample SAMN07284972) | human gut metagenome | biome: human-associated habitat; material: feces | host: Homo sapiens | place: Tanzania | collected 2014-04-05 ...
TTTTTTTTAGTTTAGTGCTTAAACAGTAAGTGGACAAAAACTATAAATTAAAATCGCTTATTTATTGATAGTGTCCCACAATTCCAATGCTCTATTGATAATCGGAAGAATTTCTTCCTTTCTATTTATCAACAAATTATTCATGTGTGTTTTTTGTACGTCTGTTAATTTTTTAGATGTATCAACTTCATTCCCCTTTTCGTCTATTTCAATTTCTCCCGGATATAATGCCAAAAATATTTTTCTATTCTCATCGATGTTTATAGTAATGTCCATATTGCCTTTACGAGCAGTAAGCCAAAAATTATTAGTATCTAATTCATATTTTCCAATAGATTTAGGCGTTACCAAATAATCAACACCATCTTCTGTCAAAGCATAATTTCCTTGATATTTTTCAATGAATTTTTCATTTAATTCTTTAGTGAAACCAGCACGCTCAACACTTTTATACATATTATTGTGTTGAACTTTACAGATACCGATATATGCACACCCTAAAATCCCAACAGTTAAAACACCTGCTGTCAAACCTATAAATGCCTTTTTGTAAACTTTAAAGTTGTCAATTTTTTTAACCATGACCATATCCCCCTTTAACAAAGTATCTAGCGAAACATCAAATTCATCGCTAATTTGAACAAGCGTTTGTAAATCAGGATAACTTTTTTGATTTTCCCAATTAGAAACAGTTTGTCTTGTTACATGAAAGATTTTTGCAAAATCTTCCTGTGTCATATTTCTTTTTTTCCTTATTTCGATAATTTTTGCACCGATATTCATCTTGTTACCTCCTTCGAGTTATATTATTAAGTCCATAGCCCAAAAAAGCTAGCAACCCACCTTTACACACCTAAAAAAAGCAGCGCAAATAATCTTTGACAGGCGAAAATTCAAGGTTTTTCACACCATCATAATTAAAAAAATGACGCAGATAATGTTTTCACTACCTACGCCATTTCCCATTACACTTTTAAAATATTTACTCCATTTTAAAATCTGTTACGATATTTTGCAGTATTCTACGATACCTTTCTTTGAAGAAAAATGTCTGTAAACTTTGATTTCCAGCAAACTTTTCAATATTTTCAACCGCTTTATTCTGTTATGAAATTTTCTCTCAAATTATTTCTGCACAATAGTAGAGAATATCTTGTCACGTGGCAACTGATTTGGTAGAATAAGACAAGGCACTACATGAGAATAGTAGGCGGTTAGTCCTTCAACAGAGGGACTGAACCCTCTGATTACATAGAACTCCTGCTTGCAGGAAATCTGGGAAAGGAGGGCTTGACTTATGAGTGATTTTGAAATGCTCTCCATCGTACTAATGATACTTAGTATTGTTGTAACGATTTTGATTGCGTATATAAATCAATCAAAAAAGTAACCGCCCCTCGCCCAAGGAATGCGGTTACTCTTTTGAGTAATTAAATAATTTGGACTAACCAACTATCAGTAGTGCCTTTTTATATTCTTATTCTAACAAATACCTATTCAAATGTCAAATCTGACACGCTTAAAGAATTTCCTGATTTTATCTCTCATATTACTTCTTTAGAAACTTTAATATGATTACTACCACACATACTACCAGAACAAGTACCCCTATAGTTACGATTACTCCTGTATTCATGTTTCAACCTCCGCTTCAACATCTGATTTATTTTCTAATAAAATCATACTGTATCTCTGAATTGTAGCAAAATTCATCTTACAGGCATAGTGTTAAAAACTGTATGTAACTTTTATATCATTGTTTTTCCCTGTTACTTTTCCTTGAAGCCAACCATTAAATTTCGCCAAATCTTTGAATGCTGAAATATCCATAGACAGCCTTGCATATGTCGATGTCCTGGTGAGTTTCGCATTAGAATAGGTGCAACCAACAGTAATAATCTTTTTATCATATGCACTAGTACACTTGTTATTTGAAACTGTCATATAAAAATGACAATTTACTACGCCACTTGTATATGAAACCTTCCATGTACGAGAAGTTGTCCTTTCTCTTGTTAAAACTTCCTCAATTTCAAGAACCCCTTCATTCCCCTCTGCATCTATAATTGTTTGAGATATTGTATCCCCCTCTTTTATACCCTCTGTTGATAAAACAATTTGGTCTGTGTTACTTGGTTCAGCAGCTTTAACAACCACTCCATTTGATACACTCGTTAATACAAGCATAATAGCTGATATTCCCACTAACATTCTTCTATATATTTTTTTCATGTCATTCCTTCCTTACCAAATTCATTAATTGTTATTTAGTGACTATTAATTTTCTTCTCCTTTCCTAACTGATTTTGAAAGTAATTCAAGAAGTTTTCTTCCATTCCAGTATAACACATAGCCAATAGCACTCCAAATAATGATAATCACAGCAATAGAAATGGAATTCATTTTCCATCCTAATAAAAGAACAATGCTTATCACCGCACTGATCAGCAGAATCTTTTCTTTTAATTTCATCTCTCTTTTGTGCTCTTGATGAACTATCTTTTCAGCAGTATCCTGTATTTTTTCTTCTGTTTCTACAGTGCCAATACCTCTAACCAAACAGTCCAATGAAACACCAAATAAATCACATATAGAAATTATATTTTCCAAATCTGGAACAGCACTTCCTGTTTCCCATTTAGAAATTGCCTGTCTTGATACCATCAATTTCTCAGCTAGTTCCAATTGTGTCATACCTGCATTTTTTCTCAAATTTTGTAATTTTTCATGAAACTTCATTCTTGCTCCTTTCAATGCTTTACATGATACTAATTTCCCACTGAGAAGCAAACCACTTTCTGCTTACATCTATGCTACTTTTAGTTGCACACAGTACTTTACCTGTTTTTTCACCTGATTTAAGTATTTTTCATAGCATCTATATAAATAAATAAGTGGAAGTCTGTCAATGTTTTCAGTCCTTCCACTCATTTTCATTCATTTATCTTATTAATTCTCTCCGGGTTTATTTTACAATACCAACCATATCTTTTACATTCTCAAAGCCGTTCTTCTTCATATAAGCTTCGATTCCGTCAATCACTTCCAGTGTCACTGCCGGATTGTGGAAGTTTGCTGTTCCTACAGACACTGCGCTCGCACCTGCAAGAAGGAATTCGATTGCATCTTCTGCACAGGAAATTCCGCCCATTCCAATGATTGGAATGTTAACAGCCTGAGCGACCTGATAAACCATGCGAACTGCAACTGGTTTCACGATCGGTCCGGATACTCCTCCGGTCTTATTCGCTACTGCAAATGTCTTTCTATTGATATCGATCTTCATTCCTGTCAGTGTATTGATCAGAGATACCGCATCTGCTCCACCGGCCTCTGCTGCTCTCGCAATTTCTGTGATATCTGTTACATTCGGTGTCAGCTTCATAATGATCGGCTGCTTTGCGATCTTCTTGATCTGCGCTGTCAGCTTTTCTACATTATGTGCATCCTGGCCAAATGCAAGAAATCCTGCATTGACGTTTGGACAGGAAATATTGATCTCCATCATATCGATCGGTTCGTCTGCGAGACGCTCTACGACTGCAAGATACTCTTCCGGAGCGTGTCCGCATACATTTACGATGATCTTTGTATCAAAATTCTTCAGATATGGAATGTCCCTCTCACAAAACAGATCGATTCCAGGGTTCTGAAGTCCGATGGCATTCATCATACCACCATAAACCTCAGCTACACGCGGAGTCGGGTTGCCTGCCCACGGTACATTCGCCACACCTTTCGTTGTCACTGCTCCAAGACGGTTCAGGTCTACAAATTCTGAAAATTCTTCTCCTGAGCCAAATGTTCCCGATGCAACTGTTACCGGATTTTTCCATTCTACTCCGGCAATCTTTACGCTCATGTTCATTAGATTTCCACCTCCGTAGACAAGAATACAGGGCCATCCTTACAGATACGCTTGTTATTTACATTGCTGTGTGCGTCCTTCTCTTTGGACTTGCATACACATGCCAGACAAGCACCGATACCACACGCCATTCTCTCTTCCAGTGAGATATAACACTCGATTCCGTTCTCTTCTGCGTACTGTTTGATCGCGCGGAGCATCGGAGTCGGTCCACAGGCATAGATCATATCTGCTTCCAGGGCATTTTCACGGATTGCGTCCATAACATTTCCCTTTGTTCCGACACTTCCATCTTCTGTGGAAATATAAAGTTCTCCGTTCTGCTCGAACTCTTCTTTAAGAAATGTCTGTGCGTCACGGTATCCTACTACGATCTGTTTCTTCTCGCAATCCATCTGTTTCGCCAGTTCAAGGATCGGCGGTACACCGATTCCTCCACCCATCAGAAATACTTTCTTTCCTTCAGCCTTCTCGTATGGGAATCCATTTCCAAGAGGTCCGATCACCGGAATGATGTCTCCTGCTTTCAGCTTGGAAAATTCTTCTGTTCCTGTCTTCGGACCTGTCACGCGGTAAACAACACGGAGTCTTCCGTTCTCTTTATCAATCTCGCAGATACTGATCGGACGTGGAAGCAGCTTGCTTCCGTCTGTAGTATACATGGAAATAAACTGTCCCGGCTTTGCGTCCTTTGCCGCTTCTGTATTGATCCACATGCTGTAGATTCCATCCGCCAGCTGCTCCTGGGAATGTACTACTGCATTTTCTTTCTGCTTTGCCATAAACTTATGCAATTCCTTTCTTGAAATTATGAGAAACACGATCTGTGAATTTCTCAATTTCTATGGTAAATTATTTTGCTGCTGCAAGTGCGCCGCTGATATCAGCTACCATTGCCTCAACTGCTGCTCTGGATGCATCTCCGAAATTCTCCGGTCCGAACTTCGCATAAGCTTCCTGCTTGTAAGCTGCAATAATTCCACGGGAAGAGTTTACGATTGCACCAAGTCCGTCTTCGTTAAAGAAATGAACAAGGTCTTTTCCCTGTCCGCCCTGTGCACCATATCCCGGTACAAGGATGTAGGACTTCGGCATGATCTCTCTTAATACTTTACCCATCTCCGGATAAGTAGCTCCTACAACAGCTCCGATGTAGCTGTACTCATCTCCCATGCAGTCAGCTCCCCACTCGGCAACCTTCTCACCAACCCACTCATAAAGCGGTCTTCCGTCAATGATTCTGTCCTGGAACTCTCCACTGGACGGATTGGATGTCTTAACAAGGATGAACAGACCTTTCTTCTCTTCCTTGCATACGTCAACAAATGGATTCACTCCGTCAGATCCAAGGTACGGATTCACTGTTGCAAAGTCTTCACCAAATGGTGTATATTCCTTGCTTCCAACCTTGATCTTTCCAAGATGTGCTGTTGCATAAGCAGCAGATGTAGAACCGATATCTCCACGCTTTACATCTCCGATGATCACAAGGTCTTTAGACTTACAGTAATCAACTGTCTTCTTAAATGCCATCAGTCCAGGAATTCCGAACTGCTCGTACATTGCGATCTGTGGTTTTACTGCCGGGATCAGATCATAAGTCTTGTCAACGATTTCCTTATTGAACTGCCATACTGCCTCTGCTGCTCCTTCCAGAGTCTCACCATACTCTGCATAAGCCTTATCAAGTACGTGCTGTGGGATGTAGTTCAGCATTGGATCGAGTCCAACTACGATCGGTGCACCTGTCTTTTTGATCTTCTCTACCAGTTTATTAATCATTCTTCATTCCTCCATATCCTGTTACTTTTCATCGGATCACCGATGAATGATAACCTTCAGTCTTTCCTTCAGGTTGACGCGTTTCTTTTCTTTACGCACAATATATCATTTTTCATAATACCATATTCTTGAGAATTTTCCTAGTCATGCTTTTTAATAAATCAAAAAATGAAAAACGAAGTTCTTTCTCTGTCACTCATTTAAACAGAATCTGAAAGAACTTCGTTTCTCTGGTTTTATTTTTTAATATCCCGCCGGCACAAGCAATGTAAATGGATAAATCGGAATATTTCTCACGATTCCGAACCCCACCACTATAACTAATACCACATATAGGACTTTCTGATTAATCTTCTGATCCACATGATTACCACCGGTCAAAACCCAGTCAATCAATCGTGCAGCAATATACACACCAAGAAACGGGAGTAATGTCACATACATCGGATTATACCGGAATGCCATATAAAATCTTCCATGTAAAATAGAATAGCTTGCCCGCCCGGCACCGCACCCCGGACAATACAGTCCGGTAATAATATGAAAGAGGCAGGGCAGCGGATACTGGTGCGGATTATGAAAAAAGAGATAACCCGCAGCGGCCGCTGCAATCACTGCCCCTGTCAGAACTGCGATGATCCTGGCCGACTTTTTTGTTTGAAATGCTTCACGCATCTTTCTCTTCCAAATCATCATCCGCTCACTTTTTAATAATAGTAATAAGCTGAACCGGAAACTGCCCCTGTCACGATCAGAACCATGTAGATCAACCATGTGAGAATACCAATTGCAAAGGATACGATAATCCAGATTCTTGCCATCTTCGCATTATTCTGTGCTTCTTCAAGATTTCCTGCCATCATAGCACTATTGATCTTTGCCGAGAACACGATTCCCACTACACCAAATGGAAGGCAGCAACATAACGTTGAAATAATCGATAATATAAGATATGGAACCCAGTTCACTGGCTTCTGTGGCATTCCATTAAAATTATTCTGCTGATAATATCCCTGGTTCTGCTGACCATAGTTTGGAGCTTGCTGAGTATAATTCTGATTCTGCTGAGTATAATTCTGATTCTGCTGGTTATAATTCTGATTTTGCTGACCATACCCCTGTCCATACTCATAGTTATTTGGTTCACCATAGGAAGTATTCTGCTCCTGATTCACACTTTTGTATGGATCACTCTGATGTGAATCTGCCGCATCCGCTGACTGTGTTGGTTCTGCCGGCTGCACATTTTCTTCTGACTGCACTTTTTCTGCCGGCTGCACGTCTTCTGCCGGCTGCATATTTTCTTCCGGCTGCTGTTCCTCTGCTGTATCTTCTGTTATGTTATCTGTTGTCTCTTCCTTCACCTGTGATACAGGTTCCATCTTCTGTACCGGCTGCTTCGCCCCGCAATTCGGGCAGAACTTACAACTATCCGGTATCTCCTGATAACAGTTCATACATCTCATCATCTCTACCTCGCTTTCGTAAGTCACAATTTTTACTTTCCCGGAGCACTGACCAATTTGCTCGCTTGTTCCTTTTGCGACCTTATTTTCTATATCATAACATTAATAGCATCAAAAAACTTGCATCTTCATTAAAAATTAACACTTTTCTTTTCCCAGGCGGATTTCTTCCATCTGTTTTGCAGTTTCCTCATCCAGATAATCCAGAAGATAATTTTTCAGATTCACCTGCCTGCCCAGATGCTCTCCCCTGAGTTCTTTTAATGCTAACTCGACCTCTTCTTTCAGACCTGGCGCAGACATTCTGTGAGCCCCCTGCCCCATGATGATCACCTGTTCAAGTCCATCTGATGTTGCTACTGTTACATCTGCATTCTTCGCAATCCTGCGGACTGTCTTCTCAATATATTGATCTGCTGTTTCTGCTTCTTTTGTATAGACGATATAAATGTTATGATATTTCATCACTTCACCTGGATTTCCCTCTACTTTATAAGCATCATAAACAAGGATCAGGGTACATTTGCGGAATCCCTGATAGTTACTCAGAATATCTGCAAGCTTTCCTCTTGCCGCACCAATATCTCTTTCTGAAAGTTCTTTTAGTTCCTCCCATGAAAAAATTATATTATAACCATCTACCAGAAGATATTCTTCGGTTCCGGCTTTCATTCTCCGGCGTGCTTCCCACTTCGGATCCTGGTAAGCACTTCCCGGCTCTCTTGTCTTTTCCTTTGCCCGGACAGTTACAGGACCTGTAGAACCATTCTTCTTCGGATCCGGTGTACGGACATAGATTGCATCCAGTTCTTCCTGTGTCAGTTCAATACTGGAGTGTCTGCGTTTTGGAAGTGTCACCTCCATTACATCCATTTCATCATCATTTCCTGATTCCAATGTATGCTCCATATGCATATATTCTTCAACTTCATCCCAGTCCACAACAAATCCTGCTCCATGTGCACAGAATACAGAACCTGTCGGATTCGCTAGATCTGCCTCTGAATCATAGGTTGACGCTGCCAGAACTTCTTCCTGATTATGACAGACATCATAACCTTTCAACGAAACTGCCATTCTTCCACGTCCACCTGTATAGGCAGTGAATTCCTTCTGATATCCACGCATCAGGGACACCGGTGCACTTCCTGTCAGCACGGTTGTCTCTTCTTCTATCATCGGTGTTCCGAATTTACCGGACATATTTTGGATATCTGTCATAGCTCGTCCTACATTTTCTGATGGAAGTTCCATTCGGAATTCATAATATGGCTCCAGAAGAATGCTGTCTGCTTTCTTTAACCCCTGACGCACTGCACGATAAGTTGCCTGACGGAAATCTCCACCTTCCGTATGCTTCTGGTGTGCACGTCCGGAAGTCAATGTAATCTTCATATCTGTAATCGGAGAACCTGTCAGCACACCTTTGTGCTCCTTCTCTTCCAGATGTGTCAGGACAAGCCTCTGCCAGTTCCTGTCCAGAATATCTTCACTGCACTCTGCTACAAACTGCATTCCGGATCCCCGTTCTCCCGGTTCCAGACGCAGATGTACTTCTGCATAATGACGTAATGGTTCAAAGTGTCCCACACCTTCTACCGGTGCTGTGATTGTCTCTTTGTAAACAATACTTCCTTCACCGAATTCTACCAGCACACCAAAACGTTCCTTTATCATCCGCTGCAGAATCTCAATCTGCACATCTCCCATCAGCTGTACATGAATCTCAGAAGTCTGTTCTTCCCATACAATGTGAAGTTCCGGTTCTTCTTCCTCTAAAATCTTTAGATTCAAAAGCATCTTATGTACATCACAGTCATCCGGAAGAAGGATTTGGTATGTCAACACCGGCTCTAATACCGGTAAATCTGACTCTTCTTCTGCTCCGATTCCCTGTCCGGGTCTTGTATTTTCCAATCCTGTCACTGCACATACTCTTCCGGCTTCTACTTCCTGGACAGCCTCAAATTTCTCACCGGAGTAGATCCTGATCTGATTGACCTTTTCATTCAGTCCTTCCACTACATCTTTTACTTTCAGTCTGCCACCTGTCACTTTCAGATAGGTCAGACGGTTTCCCTGATTGTCCCTTGCGATCTTATAGACCTTTGCCCCAAACTCTGCCGGATAAGTCTTCTCTTTCATATAAAGATCGAGTCCATCCAGAAGTTCTTCCACGCCTTGAGAATGTAGTGCCGAACCAAAATAACATGGAAATACCTGACGGTCTGCAATCGCTTTTTGTACTTTATCCAGAGAGATTCTCCCCTCCTCCAGATATTCTTCCATCATATCATCTTCACAGACCGCCAGTTCTTCCAGCACCTCTTCCACTGTGCCCTCTTTCGCATGTAGAAATACTTTTCCACCCGGGCGGTCTGATTCTGTCATGATATCCACAAATGGAACAACATTTTCCCCAAAACGCCTGCGGAGTTCTTTCCGAAGTTTTTCACCATCTGTCCCTTCCTGATCCATTTTATTCACAAAAAGAAAGGTCGGAATGTGATATCTTTTTAATAATTTCCATAGTGTCTGTGTATGTCCCTGCACACCATCCGCTCCACTGACAACAAGCACTGCACAATCCAACACCTGAAGAACGCGTTCCATCTCCGCAGAAAAATCCACGTGTCCCGGTGTATCAAGGAGTGTGATCGTGCGATCCTTCCACCGGAATACTGCCTGCTTGGAAAAAATAGTGATCCCACGTTCTCTTTCCATCTGATCTGTATCTAAAAATGCATCTTTATGATCCACTCTGCCAAGCTTCCTGATTGCCCCGGCGTGGTAGAGCATGCTTTCTGACAATGTCGTCTTTCCGGCATCCACATGCGCTACAATCCCTATATTTATATATCTGTCCGGCTTATTTTCTGAGTTATTCCCCATAAAATCTGCCCCTTTCATTGTTTTCTCGTTTTTCAATTATACCATAGGAAAGAAAAGGAGTCGACTGCTCTTCTTTACAGCCAACTCCTGCTTTTCTTTCTCTGTTATTTTCTAATTATTCACT
>ERZ869983.789-NODE-789-length-10125-cov-10.940884_pt1 | contig 10125 bp, 9 predicted proteins | sample MGYA00521106_ERZ869983 | MGnify/ENA primary metagenome ERZ869983 (study PRJEB32232, sample SAMN07284972) | human gut metagenome | biome: human-associated habitat; material: feces | host: Homo sapiens | place: Tanzania | collected 2014-04-05 ...
GTTAGCGGATGTCATGGAGCATGGTGGCAACAAGATATTAACGCCCTTAAAAATACGAGAAGGTGCATCTGGAGAAGAAACGCTTCAACAGTTATTAGATTTCTTAAAAAGTGAAGGTCCAGCCAAAAGTATAGAGGAGCAAATGAAGGATGCTTATAAGTCGCGACCATGCCTTATGACCTCAGCATGTAGTTCAGACTTAGTCCCAAGTTTCTATTTCATGTTGTTTACTGATTTCCAATTATGTCCAAGACCTGCAGTCTTTTCTGATCCAGATAGATTCAGGTATGTTAATGACAAATCAGAGTTTATTTTAGATTTATCTTCATTTCTTACTTTATCTGAAGAGTATTTTCAAACAGGTAAACTATATAGGAGAAAATTTATTATATCCAAATACTTGAAGGCGATTGTTGAGAATTTTTGTGATACTATTATGTACAATCCAAGTCTATTAATGCATAAAGTATTGTCTGCAGAGAAAATCTATAAATTTGGAGAAGATGAACACCGGAATATGGAATTAAGAATCGAAGCGTTACGAAAGTTTCTTTCTGACTTTTGTGTTGATGAAAGTGTACCACTTCCAAAGGAAACATTAAATAATGAACAAAGTGAAACTTCTCTTTTGTTTCTGAATACAATAATGTTGTTACAAGGAAATCGAGCCTTAATTACTGAGGATTGGTGGCAATTAAGTGCCTTGCAAGGTTGCATCTTGACAGTCGATACTCATGAGTTTTTAAATCTCGAATAGAGATACAAAATGCAGTGTCCTTCATTAATAAAATATGATAAAAGAAAGGTTATGTTTAAGGCGGTCCCATCCCGCAAAACCTGGCGCAGACCTTTGATGGTCCGCCAACCTTAGAGCGTAGCGGTTCCGAGCACCGAGTAGGGCGGTTTCCCTCTTCTTCCCTGAGGGGAGAAGACCGAGATGAGAGGTGGAGCCCTCTTTAAGGGGAAAAAGCGATGCCAATGAGTGCAATGAAAGCTGCTTTCAAATTGCCGAGTGCAGCTCGCTTTTTCAACAAAGAGGGACGGGGTGATTTTCGAAAAAAGATACCACTTCACTATTTTCTCAATACCCTTCTCAAACAAGAGAGATGCCCCCAAAATCCTTCTACAACTTGCAAGAATCGAGTATAAATTCTAGCCTTTATCATTTAAAAGATTCTAAAAATCAATAAATATCATTACGAGTTCCCATAGTGGGAACTCTCATTTATTTTATTTTTCCTATCTTTGCAAAAGATTACCATTTTGGAGGCGCCACGACAAAAACAGTAATTTGTGGATCTCTACTTCCGAAAGCCAACGGAGGCGGAGACAGGGGAATTTGTGTCCGAAGCCAAAGAGCGATACCAAACATCTTCTGCTCAGTTCACGGTGACACGATGACACGATGACACTAGTTTTTCAACTTTTCGCCTCGCACGCGGGCAGGCAGGAACTTTCGGCTTGATTTTTCCTGCCTGCCCGCGCGAGAGTAAATCTTCAGAAATCACTGTCATAAGTGTCACCCTGTCATCCAGAAGCAGGTTACTTCCGAATCAAAAGTCAAAGACTTACGGTGCAAAAGTCAGTCACTTACGACGCAAAAGTTAGTCACTTACGCCCCGTAATCCCCTGGCTTACGAACCGCAATCCAATCATAAAGCCCTTAAAAATCAAACAAGCCTGGCATTTAGAAGTGATACCAAGCAAGGCATGTAAAAGGGCTTACAAACACCAGAGCAAAGAGAATCTATGAAAAAGTATGAGCAACTGTGAGCAAGTATGAGCAACTGTGAGTTGCCTCCTCACCGATTTCGTATCTTTGCATTGTGATTCAGAGATACTCAGCGGTTCCAATCAGCAAGCTATAGTAAGGCGTCCCCATAGCAAGCTATCCCCAGGCGGTCCCATCCCGCACAACCATGGCAAAGACCGCTTTGATGTGATTTGATAGCCAACCAGCCAGGCATTAAAAAGAGAGTGGATTTTCGGCAACCAGTTCCGATATAAAAAGATATAAGCTCGGGGAGGAATGAGTTTGAACCAATCGTCAAAGTTTAAAGAATACTAAAAGATTCTCTTTCGCTTGAAAATTTCTTTTTAAATGCCTATATTTGCAATGCCGTTAGTAATGGCAGCAGACATAAAGAGGTAGCAACTACGCTTAGTTCGGACTGAGAATCTGGACAGTTCGCAGTACACAAGAATGACAGTACCAGTTGTTTGCCCCAATATGTATACTAATATCCATCCCGCTTCTGTGGGATGGGTATCTCTATTTAGTTAATTTTGCAACCGAATTATCAACCCAGTCTGAGTAACATGGATTCATATTCTGGAATTATCATAGAAGAAAGCAGAAGGTCTGAGCAATTTTCAGACTTTACTCCCATACCTTGCAAAGGTTTCAACCTTCTTTGCAAGGCAAAGCGCTATGGCAGATGGTGGGTGCTTAAAGGCCTGAAGAAGCCATATCGCCAAGACGGAAACTACAAGAACTTGCTGCACAAAGAGTTCGATATCCTCATATCCCTGCAGCATCCCAACATCGTGTCAGCCTACAGCATGGAAGAAATACCGGAAATGGGTACCTGCATCGTGATGGAATGGATAGACGGCATCACGCTGGAACACTGGAGTGGCAAGAAGACTGAGGGAGAAGGCATTTTCCTCCAGCTGCTTGATGCAGTGCATTACATCCATGCCAAGCAGATAGTACACAGAGACTTAAAACCTTCCAATATCATTATTACCCATAACGGCAATCATGTAAAGCTCATCGATTTCGGACTTTCAGATACCGATGACTTTGCCATCCTCAAACAGCCTGCCGGCACACCGGGCTACATCTCACCTGAACAGATTGTATCCCAACAGGCAGACATCCGCAACGACATCTTCAGCATCGGTTGTATCCTGGAAAAGATACTTCCAGGCAAACCCTATACAGCAATCATCAAGCGCTGCAAGGCTCCCATAGCCCAGCGATATGCCAATGTTGACGAACTCAAAGCTGATTTCATGGCTCGCAGAAACAGCCATCCATCCGGTATCAAGCGTATCGCAATCGCAGCTTTGGTCTGTATCATCTTATTAGGTTTCATCAGTTATCCTTTACTGAATCAGCAGGAAAAGAGCATTAGCATCACCCCGGCACATCACGAAGCCAAGAAGGATACAGTCATCCGCCAGCAAACCAAGAAGCCTGCCCCACTTTCCAATGGCCAGAAATCCCTGCAGCCAACAGCTACCGAGCCATCTTCTGCATCACAGGCACAAGCCGCCGAACTCCTATCCGAAGGCAAGAAGACAATCGACAAGATGTGGAAGGAATCCGGCATAGACACCATCCGGTCTGTTGAGAAAAAGAGCGAAGCATTCTATCAGTTTGTAGATAAGAGTAATGAATTCATCACAACGACTTATCCGCAAACATTCTCTAGAGACATCGCTGGCAGCAAGAAGGCAGATATCATCTACGAGCTGTCCTCTTATACCTCTGAAAGATATGTGAAACCCACCTTATCGAGATTTCAATCTTCCAGATAATGCTCCACGATGATGCCGTTCTTCTTACCTATAGCGTAAGTAACCGGTTCGTCATCTCCATGTTTCCAGGCATGGAGATAAGCAGGCTCATGATTGATAAAATGACGGCACTCAAAAGTATCATCTTTCGCCAATCTGGTATTTTCTGATGACACCACCTTGAAACTACCGTTTCCCTGATACCTGATGATGCAGGTTCTGTCGGGCAGCCAGGAAAGTTTGAGCATCTGTCCCTCATAAAGATCATCGCAAGATATTTCCTTGCCTATAACCATCTGGCTCTGCTGCTCTCCCGTCCCTTGCGACAATCCAAACTCCTCAAAGTCTGCATAACCGAGAAAATTAGCCAGCACATTCTTGGTAAACTTACTGGCAGAAACCCCTTCGCTCACGTATCCCCAGAATCGTCGCAGCGTAGAAGCACTCACCCTTTGCTGGGTACGCTCCTCCACCTTTTCGCTCAACCAAGCGAAGTCGCGAGGCACAACCATCTTGCGCCCCACCATCTTTTCTATCATTTCACGTAATATCTGTTCCATGCTGCAAAGATACAGAAACAAATCCAGCCAACACACAAAAAGCCAATATTTCGACTAAAAACACCTCATATTTTGAACTTGGAACGGAATGGAACGCTGAAAAAGCAGAAAAAACACCTATTTTTGCAAAAAAATTAGCTCACAATGAACAACTTTAGAAAAAAAATGGTATATTTGCAGTGCTGTTCTAAACAAGCAGCAGACATGTTAAGGAAACAACCATGCTTGGTTCGTACTGAGAATCTGGACAATTCATTGTACACAAGAACGAAGACAGAAGTTGTTCACCCAATCGTGTATTATTGTATCCATTCCGCTTCGGCGGGATGGACATTGATATATACCCTTTGGTGTGAGCTGATTTTCATTCTTTGTGTACAGGTAGTCCAGAACCTTCAGAACAGAATGAAATTGGTTCGCACCTTTTTTATGCCTAAGAATGAAATAACCCAAAAAATAAATGATTAGCTTATGGAAAAATTAGAAAATAAAAAGCCAGAAAAGCTACTGATAGCAATCAGCGCATTAGGCAATCATGGCAAGACACTAAGTGCTACCAGATTGATAGAACTTTTAATTTCACATCGTGAAGGATGGCTTTATGATAGCCGTTCCATCAATCTCAAGAAAGAGCAACTGGCTATTCTACAACGCAATGGAACGGCAGAGATTGCTGTTATCACCATTGGTGATGGAGTCGATAGTAGATTTACAAATTGGTATAATATTGTAGCAAGCATTCCAACTATCAAAATCATTGTTGGATGTTGTCGTACGAAACATGGGACATTCGCCTATCTCAAAAATTTTGCAAGGACTCATCAATATACAATGGTTGTAACGCATCCATATTTTCAAGAGATGCCTGTTTTGCCTAAGGGCTCACCTATTGCAAACTATTGGAACGCAATTTTTGCAAACCATCTATTAGATATGATACATTTACACTTGTAAACGATATTGGGAATAATAACAAATAAAAACTATAAGAATATGAAAAAGATTTATCTAATCATGATACTCTTCTTTGCGATAGCATCGGGAGTATTTGCACAAACTGCCAACATTGTCACCCTCACGCTAAAAGCCAAGTCTGGTGAAGCAGAAGCACAGAATGCTCTGGGCGAAGCATATTATGATGGGAAAGGGGTTACGGAAAATTTAACTGAAGCTGTAAAATGGTTCACAAAAGCTGCAGAACAAGAAAATGTTAAAGCACAATACAACTTAGGCGAGTGCTATTACTATGGCTATGGAGTATACAAGGACTATGGAGAAGCCGAAAAATGGTACACAAAAGCAGCTGAACAAGGATGTGCAGAAGCACAAAACAGCTTAGGATACTATTATGAAATTAACGAATTGAACCCTAAAAAAGCCGTAGAGTGGTATACAAAAGCTGCAGAACAAGGACTACCGGTGGCACAATGCAACTTGGGAATCTGCTATAAAAATGGCGACGGGGTAGAAAAGAACCTTGAAGAAGCCGTGAAATGGTATACAAAAGCAGCCAACCAAGAATATGCGCAGGCTCAATACTTACTGGGAAAAGCCTATGATAAAGGCGAAGGTGTAGCTAAGAATGATTCGGAAGCTATGAAATGGTATCTCAAAGCGGTAAAAAACAATTACCCACAAGCAGCCTATTATTATGGTGGAATGCTCTTAGAGGGTAACAAACAAAAGGGTATAACAAAAAACATACCTGAAGGTGTCAAATATTTGCGCAAGGCAGCAGATCTAAAAAACCTTAATGCAATAAACTCATTGGTTGGTGCCTATTACTCGAAAATGACAGGTGAGAATGATTTTGGTATTAGCAAATATCTTTCTTACGCTGACTTTGTTAAGTATATAAAAATTGGCGCAGAAGAAGGAGATCAAAACATGAAAACTTTTCTGACCAATTTACCAAATTTAAAATCAATGATAGCACAAGAAAAAAGTCTTGTAGCGAAATATGGACAGAGAGCATACGACAACATCAAAAAGGGAAAGGTTTATATAGGTATGCCAGAAGGTATCCTTACCGCATACAAGACTTTTGAGACTGATGGTAGCAGATATCAAATGTACAAATACAATGGTCCTTACAGAGACTTAGTTGGTACTTACAAACAATATATCCCTTCCTATGCTCTCCGACTGGTCAATCTTCTTGGGAAGGTATTCCCTAGAATCGTAAAGGTTAGAAATGGAAAGGTTACAAATGTCATATATTAATAACATTAATAAGCGGACTCATAAAAGCATTACATTTATTATGAAGCATTCATTTTTACAAACATTAAGCACCACTTTTTCCTCTAAAATCGGAAAAAGTATCATTTTAGCAATCTTCGTTATGCTAACAGGAAGCCCAACCTTCGGACAAGCAAGACGAGGCACTACACAAAAAGCTCATACAACAACTGTCACTAAGCCAAGCCCAAATTTGGTGAACGACTTTAACAAAAAAATCAAAAACAATTATTTCTTCAACAATAAGTCGAACAATAATGAGTGGGACATAGTATTCAAACCTGCCAATACTGAAGGAAAAGGCGGTGGAAATATCGTGATACCTATATCTAAACTTGGTCTCTCATTCTCATACAACATCACTGCAAACGGAAGTATCTATATCAAGATTGACAACGTCAAGATGAAGGAGGAGAAGATAACATGGCAAACTAATCCCGATGGGGTCATTTTAGAAGATCTATTTTTCCAATTGCAGAGCGACTCACTTAAATACGATGAACTTGTAAATTGGAATCCAAACGAAGAGCCAGATTACGACGAAGTCAAAAAAATTGATAGTATTGATGAAAAGCCATCTTTTCCTGGTGGTGAAAGTGCAATGAAGTCTTATCTGAACAGCAATATAAAATATCCTGATGTAGCACAGGAAAATGGCGTACAAGGACGTGTAATCGTGCAGGGTATCATAGAGAAAGACGGCTCGATATCTGATGTTAAGATTAGTAGAAGTGTTGACCCGTCACTTGACAGGGAAGCCTTGCGTGTTGTTAAGGCAATGCCGAAATGGACGCCAGCAAAACTAAAAGGAAAACCTGTACGTACCAAATGTTCAATACCTATCGTTTTTAGATTATAATAAGGATCTATACCCAAGACGGGAAAGTGGCTGCTATAAAGTGGTAATTACATAATTTCAAATTACAAGACAATGAAAAAGAAACATTTTTTTATCATGATGCTTGTCTGTTTCACAACAAGCATCACAAGTTGCTCAAACAACAAGAATAACAAGGAGGAAAATGGAATAGATTCAGTTGCCATAGCACAAGCTAAAGCAGACAGTATTGCCAGATGCGATAGCATAGCTCGTGCTGATAGTATTGCAAGAGCAGACAGTATTGCTAAATCAAACAATTTGGCAGTAGGTATGTCTGTAAAGGAGGCATTACAGAAGCCTGGTGTCAAGAAAGATTGTGCAGATGCATTTGATGGTCAACACGAAGGAGATGCCTTGGTTTTGATACAAAACGGCAAGAAGTTTCTTACAAATGTTAGTTATCACATGAAGAACGGCTTTGCTGAATGTGATCATCTCAACTTTGACCTTTTGCCAGACAGTTATGAAGGTGACATCACTCTGGTTAGAGCCAAGGACTGTGCAGCATCCGCAAAAATAGTAAAGGAAATCAAAGAACAAGCCTCATGAGACATTCTATTATCACAGCATTAGGCGTTTGCCTAGTCGCATCATTTACCGCCTGTGGCAACAAACAGACTAAAGATGCAGAAGCCGTAGACAGTACGGCAATAAAAGACACCATCGTTTCCGAAAAAGTAGAGCCACAAGTGGACTCTACAAAAATCTTTAGCGACACAGTTGCACAAAGAGGAAAAATGGTATATAAGGTAACACGCCAAGTAGAAGACGACATCGTATATGATGACGAAAGAGACTTGGATAAGAGCACATTTACTGAGTCATTGCGCATTACCTTCAAGAACAATGGCAAAGTCAGCATCAAGGAAACATTGCAAGACGATGCCACTTGGAGTGGAGAATGGGAAGCGAATGGCTATGACATAACCATTTACGCCAACGATTTAGTCCTACGAGGTACCGTTTCCAAAGATTACAAGACACTTGAACTTTCCTCAGAATCTATCAGCAAAGTAAGTTGGGCAGGTTCTAGAAAATTAAGACTTCAATAAACCAATTACACTCATGGCTTTCCTATTGATATAATAGCGAATGCCATGAGTGTTTTTTATTTTCCTCCTAAGAATAGTATCTGTTATGAAAACGGACATTAAAATACCGTTTACCGCAAAAACACAAAGTAAAGTACCGCAAAAACACAAAGTAAAATACCGTTAAAACACAAAATAAAATACCACAAAAATACAAAATTATTTGTAGATTCCACTATTTATTACTATCTTTGCAAACAAAAATATATTGAATATGAAGTATTTAGATAGAATAGCAGACAGAATGCTCCGACTTCGTCTGGAAGCCTTTGGAGCAGTACAGATTGTTGGACCAAAATGGTGCGGAAAAACCACTACGGCCATGCAGCAGTCAAAGAGCGTAATCAAGATGCAAGATCCAGATAAGCGTGAAGGATATCTGGCGACGGCACGCACCAAACCATCCTTGCTGCTCAAAGGCGAAACACCACGACTGATAGACGAGTGGCAGGTAGCACCAGTTTTATGGGATGCTGTTCGGAATACCGTAGATGAGCGAAAACAGAAAGGTCAGTTTATCTTAACCGGTTCTACAGTCGTCGAAGACAAAAACGGAGAAATCATGCATACGGGTACTGGCCGCATCTCCAAGATGCCCATGTATCCTATGAGCCTTTATGAGTCAAAGGAATCAACAGGCACCATATCTTTACGTTTATTGTTTGATGACCCAGCTTACGATATTGATGGATTTCTGTCAGACATGACCGTGGAGAAACTGATTTTCGCTGCTTGCCGAGGCGGTTGGCCAGCATCATTGGACGTCACTTCGCAGGAGGCACAATTACTGATAGCACAGGATTACGTAAATGTGATTTGCGATGAAGATATATCGAGGGTAGATGGCGTAAGAAGACAGCCAGCTTTGGCTCGACTCATCATGCGTTCTTATGCCCGGAACATCTGCACCCTCGTCAAGAAATCCAAGATGTTGGCAGACATCACGGTAGAAATGGAGAAAACGTCGATGCCAACATTTGATGATTATGTTTCTGCCCTGCAACGATTGTTTGTCATAGAAGATGTGGAGGCATGGTGTCCGGCAATCCGCTCAGCCGCTGCAATCCGTTCGGGAGCCAAGCGTTGCTTTGTAGATCCTTCCATAGCTGTTGCTGCTTTGGGTATGTCACCAAGAAGTCTGGAATTAGACCTTCGAACCTTTGGTTTCATATTCGAGTGTATGTGCATTCGCGACCTGAAGGTATATTCGCAAGCTTTGGGAGGTAGAGTCTCTTACTATCACGACCGCTATGACCTGGAGGCAGACATCGTGCTTCATCTTGCAGATGGCCGCTATGCCTTGATAGAATGCAAGTTGGGTAGTCGGGAGATAGAAGATGGTGCCAAGCATCTCCTGCAACTACGGGATCTGATTCGTGAGAAGAACAAGACAGAGCATCAGATGCCACTCAGAGAGCCAGACCTGCTGATTGTCATGACAGGAGGCGAAATGGCTTATACCAGGGAAGATGGAGTAAAGGTTATACCTTTGGCTACATTAAAAGACTAAGAAAAGGGCACTCATCCTTACCTCACTTAGAATACCACCGCCCTAACTACCTTTTTTAACATAGTTAGGGCGGACTTATAAGCCAGCGAATTCAATAATCAAGCGCCAATACTTAAAAAATATTGGCGCTTATTTTTGAAATTTTCCCTTCATATTACTATATTATATAGGTATAACCAAAAAGAAAGAATAAAATGGCAAATAAAATGTCTTTATGTATTATCAAATACACCTATACTCGATATGTAGGGGTGGATATCGAAAAATATACTCGGGGACTATTCGAGTATGTGAAGGAAGAGTTTGGGGAGTTTCAAC
>ERZ869983.790-NODE-790-length-10125-cov-5.316481_pt1 | contig 10125 bp, 9 predicted proteins | sample MGYA00521106_ERZ869983 | MGnify/ENA primary metagenome ERZ869983 (study PRJEB32232, sample SAMN07284972) | human gut metagenome | biome: human-associated habitat; material: feces | host: Homo sapiens | place: Tanzania | collected 2014-04-05 ...
AGAGATAGAAAAAGGGATATATTTTAAATGATTGAATTGTATAAATTAGAAAATAAAATAGATTAGAAGGGTTGTTGGCAGATATGAAAAAATGTTTAAATTGTGGTCAGGTTTATGAAGATAAATTTGGCTTTTGTCAGAAATGTGGTTCGAAACTTGAACTAATTGAGGAAGATGAAACAAAAGATGATGTTGTTGAGTCTGTTGAAGAAGAAAATGTAGAACAAACGGAAAATGATGTTGCTGAAACTGTTGAAGAAAAAAAGTCGGAGCAACCAAAAGGTGTAGCTTTACCAAAAATTCCAGTTGTTGAATCTAAACAAGATACTTCAAAAAAGGTTAATGATTTTGCAGAAAAGGTAAAATCTTCAGTAAACGGATTTGATCTAAAAAGATTATATTTATTGATTGCATCTATTGTTGATGGTGTTATTGTTTTTTTTATTACAATCTCATTATTCTTTAAATATAAAAGTGTAACAAATAAACTTTATGATATGAGTGGATTTGAAGAATTGTGCAAGGCATTAGGTACAGTAAAAACGAGTGTTACGTTCTTCTATATCGTATTCTTATTGAATTTAGTTGTGATTGGTGGATATATTTATCGTTGGGTTAAATTGAAGGATAAGAGAAAGAGTTCTTTATTAGCCTTTGGTACAGTGGGTGTAAGTGAAGTAATCGCGTTAACTTTATTACCTACAGTTATTCGAGTTGGTCAAATTCTAAAAGTTGTTAATGCTGTAATAAACGGAAATTGGGATGCTGCAGAATCCGTAACTGGATCTGCTCTATCTTTATATTCAAATATAACAAGCATTAAAGTATCTGTTGTGTTATTATTAATTGCTGAAATTGCTACAATTGCTGTTTCTGCCTATACGATCTATTTGGAACGTACAGGAAAAGAATTATCAGTAGAAGAGTTGCAACAATCTGGTGTAGATGTGATTAGTTCTTTAAAGGAATATGTGAAGACTGAAAAGGGAAAAAAGAATGCGATTATTGTTGCTGGAGTTTGTGGGGCTTTAGTTATTTGTCTTCTTGGGACTGGGGTATATAATGTAGTTAAGAAAACACCAGTAAATTTAATGACTGCTTGTGAAGTGAAGTTTAGTGGCCATGATGGTGGTGGATATGTCAATAGTGATTATAATTATGGTTGTGAACCAGATTATGATAAGACAAACTCAGATATTAGTACTTTTATGAATACAGTTTCTTATTCAATCGACAAATCGGAAGGTTTATCAAATGGAGATAAGGTAACGATTACGGCAAAGTATTCTGAGGAAACGGCGAAGAGTTTAAAGTTAAAAGTAACAGAGTCTACAAAGACATTTAGAGTTAAAGGTTTAACTAAGGTATATAAGAATTGGTCTGATATTCCAAAGAAGACTAGAAAAGTAATTGAAGAAAAGACAAAAAATAAAATTGAAAAGAAGGCAAAGAAGTATTCAGCTCATTACTTTGATGAAGAGACAATTACAATCAATTCAATTAATAATGTAGCTACTTATTACGCATACGATAAGTCATATGGTGTTGGAAATGCAGTGTTTGTCTATAAAGTAGATCTTACAGATAAATATGATGATGGGACAGATAATGTAACATTGTATTATTATATGGATGTTAGTGTAGATGGTAACTTTAAAACAACAAATCCAAATTATTTTAATGGATACATTTATGATTATGAAAAAGATGAGGATGAGTCCGAAACAGATATTCTAGATGACATTATGAGTGATATGGATGTTACTGAAGATGATTTAGTTCATTACGCTGGTTAGTAGAAAGAGAGTTAGACGTATGAAAAAGTGTGAATGTTGTGGTTTTGAAAATGAAGATGACGCAATGTTTTGCGGAGGTTGTGGTCATAAACTCGAAGAAAGTAAAGAAGAATTTACACCTTTAATTCCTGTAGAGGTGGATGAAAAGGATGTTCCAAATGAGAAATTAGTAGAAGAGGATTCAAACTCTGGTGAAAAAGAAACTGATTCTGATACTCCTGTAACGGATTCTGAAGAGGAAGAGGATTTAGAATTTGATGTGGATGAACCTGAAGATTTAGGTTTTGAAATGGAAAAAGAATTGGAAGAAATTGATGAGTTGGATTTTGGACCTGAAGAAGAATCTGTTAAAGAGGTAAAACGTCCAGCAATTCCTCCTGTTGTAAAACAAGAACAAAAGGTGGAAGAGGATTTAGGTTTTGATTTGGAGGAAGAACCAGCTGAAGAGGTTGAATGTCAGACTCGTCCGCGAGTAAATAAAAATGTTAATGTTGATTATACACCTAAACCAAATAAATCAAATAAAGGTATTATTATAGCTGCAGTTATTGCAGGTGTTGCGATTATAGGTGCTGCTGGTGGAGGCTTTATGGCTTATCAAAACTCTAAGCATCAGGCTGAGATTGCTGCTTTAAAAGCAAATCAACAAAAGAAGGATGAAGAAGCTCAAAAAGAGGCAGAAGAAGCTAAAAAAGAAATGGAAGCAGCAAAGAAAGAGGCTGAGGAAGCAAAAAAAGAGGCTGAAAAAGCACGAGAAGAATCGAAGGCAAGTAAATCAGAAAAGTCTCATAAATCAAGTTCTAGCAGCAATGATGATTCTGATTACGATGATTACCCAGATACAGGATCTTATGTAGCCAATTATAATATGAAAGAAAGAAGTGGTGCTTCTTTGTCTGCAAGTCAGGTTGGCAGCATTCAAAAGGGTCAAGTTTTAGAAATTGTAGATGTAATTGATAATGGTGACGGTTCGTATTGGGGAGAATTATCTAATGGTCATTATGTTTGTATAAAGGATAATTCATATATTTATTTATCATAAAACCATATTAGTAACTGTTTGTATCCATTTGCGAACAGTTACTTTTTATTGTTTAGGGAAGGAAAGCTTAAAATGAAAAGAAGTATTATATTTTTCTGTATTGCAGCCATTGTATATATGTGCGGGTTAAACTTAAGTGCCATCAACCGATACTTTAGTGAAGAGAAAAAGGAAATTCAAAAAATCGAAGAAAAAGAGAAGCAGGAAAAGAAAGAGGAAAAGAAAAGTACAAAGAAAAAAGTGGAAGAAAAGAAGGTCGCAAAATCAACAGAGATAGAAGAAGAGAAGGAAGTTAAAGAAGAAAAGGAAACTTCAAAAGAAGTAAAAACCTCTGGTAAATATGTTGATCAAAGTGGTGATCCATATACAAATACAGTGACTGTATCTAATTTAAATGATATTGATATTTTAGTTAATAAATATTCAGGATTGCCAAGTGACTATACACCTAGTGATTTGGTTACAGTATCCAATAGTGGTGAGCATAATGCACAAATGCGTGCACCAGCTGCACAGGCCTTTGAACAAATGGTAGTTGCCGCTAGTCAGCAGGGATTTATCTTAAATGCATGTTCTGCTTTTAGATCATACGACTATCAGTCTGGCCTTTACTATAATGGTGTAAATGGCTATGGTGTAGAATATGCCGACCGCTATTGGACAAGACCTGGTTTTAGTGAACACCAAACAGGATTAGCCGTGGATATTCGTATGGATAATGATACAAGTGATTTAGATGCAGTACGATACAACTCTCACTATCCATGGTTATTAAAACATATGCATGAATATGGATTTATTTTACGCTATCCAGATGATAAAGAAGATAAGACAAAGATTGCTCCAGAAAGCTGGCACTTAAGATATGTTGGAGTAGATTTAGCTACTTATTTATATGAAAACAATTTAAGTTTAGATGAATATTACGGAGCATAATAATGGATGTTAAATTAGTAGAACAAGCTAGAAACAAAGATGAACAGGCATATGCCAAACTAATAGATCTTACAAGTAAGAAGCTTTACTATACAGCTTGTACGTATGTGAATGATAAGGATGAAGCTAAAAACATTGTGCAAGATGTATATCGTAATTGTTTTGAGAAGATGTATCAGTTAAAGGATGATTCAAAATTTGAATCATGGATCATGGTTTCTGTGGCGAATAAATGTAGAGATTATTTAAGAAAGAATCATAAGTATGATGAAGTAGTCGTCAGTGATTTGAATGAGGAAGAATTGGATTTTGAAAGTAATATTGAAGATGAAAGAATGGAATTCAAGCCAGATGCCAACTTCAATTATCAAGAGCTAAAGGAAGGCTTACAAGGCGTATTGGATGAGCTTCCTGAAGTACAGAGGATGTCGATTATCTTGGTTCACTTAGATGGATTAAAGGTAAAAGAAGCAGCTGCAGCTTTACAAGTACCAGAAGGAACCGTAAAGAGTAGTATCAGTATAGGAAAGCAGAAGATCAAGAATAAGATCGAAGAGTTAAGAAAACAGAACAAGTCATTCTATGCAGTGGCACCAATGCCATTCTTAGTATGGATGTTGAAGGAAGAAATGGAAAAGACAAGTGTACCGGCATTTGTGGTACATGCATCAACGATTCAACCGCCAAAGATTCCAAAGAAAAAAGCAGCCGAAAAAGTTTCTTCTACAGCTACAAAGAAAACAATTGCAACTACTGCAACAACAGCTACAAAGGCAGGAGTTGGAAAAGTGATTATAGGTGCAGTTGTGGCTTCGGCTGTAGGATTTGGAACTGTGTTTGGAGGTCATGCAGTTATCAACAAAATTGAAAATGGAAATAATGCTTCACTAAATGAAAAGAGTTCATTAATTAAAACAACTGACTACAAAATTTTAGACACAGACGTTCCAAAATTTGAAAAATCTCCTTTTGAGGTTCATTCTGAAAATGTTGATGGATATGCAGTGATGGAAAATGGGTTATATGGAGTTATTGATACAAATGGAAAATATATAATGAAGCCTAAATATAAATATGGAGTTATGATGCCATATCAAGATTCTGATAATGTATGTATGTTTTCAGAAGATAATTATAGTTCAGGAGAGTCATTGGATGAAGTCTTAGGGAGCGATAGAGGTGGATGTTCTTATGGAAGTATTGGAGTACCTGCATATAGCTTAACATTTAATGAGGGTGAAAATAAGCCTTATGTCATTAAAAGACATTACGACACAGGCGAAAATGAATTTATAACATATGATTGGAAAACGGAATTTAATTATTCTATGCTTGTTTATCCAAATGAAAAAACAGAGAGTAAACAATATTATATTGTTTTATATGATGTAGATCGAGTCATAGGTCCTTATGATGAAGATGAAGTTGCTACGTTTAGGATAAATGGCTATTCGCAAGATAAAGAAGGCAAAATGTCTATATACGGGATGCTTTATCCAATTATTGATGGCTTAATATACGAAAAAGTGAATGATGGGTATGTCATTTGGGATGCGAAAGGTTCTAAACATACAGATACCGTTTTTGATAAGGCAGAGGTTATTTCTAATAACACGATGAAAGTAGAAAAAGATGGTCGTATGGGTATTGTAGATGAGAATTTAAATTTAGTTTTATTTGGTGACTTTGAAGATGTAAGTAGACCATTAGATGGAAAAGCATATGTAAAAATAAAAGGTGAATGGAAACAAATTCAATTATTAGAAAATTAGCGTAAATTTATAGAGAGAATCAGGTGAATACTTAGATTCTCTTTTATTATGTGATGGCGAATTATAGATCGTTTTGTTCTTATGATTTTGATGTTGAAGATACAATAGAATATAAGGAGTTTGATAATAACCTTGATCATGAATGGTCAGTATATAATTGTAGTATGTATAGAGATGAAGAATTTGATTTAGAGAAATATTGAAGATCAAAGAAATATGTTCTAAATGAGGTTTTTGGCGAAGGAGTTTTAAATTGTGATAATGCGATCGCATATTTGAATTTGTAAAGAAAGTGCTTGATGCACTTTCTTTAATAAAATATAAAAAAAGAAACGATATACTTCGTGTATACCGCTTCTTTAAAGGAGAGAACAAAATGATCATTGAGGGATTGAAGGTAAATGATTGTAGAAAGGCAATCCCTCAATGCATGTATATTATACTTTGAAATGGGATGGTGATATTGTTGAAAATCGCCATCAAAAATTTTTTTATTTTTTTTGAACCAAATTAAAAATTTTTACGTCTCCATAGTGAAGGGAAGATAAGAAAGCTTATCTAAGGGTAAAAAACTATGGAACAATTAAGAGAAAAAATGATGAATCAAAAGTCAGTGGCAGGTGTACAAAAGTATATGCATCAGTTTAACAAGGGAACTCGTAAAGATAAAAATGGCAAGGGAACAGGAAATCATAAAAATGATATTGTGTTCAAGGAAGTGGAGAATAGCTTTGGAAATATCGATCGTTGTTTAAAGGTTTTGTCTCGTTATGTATATACGCAGATTGAAAATGAAAAAGTGATGAGCGTATATGATGTGTATCATGAAGAGGAAAAGAGAAGTGGAACAAATCTTAAACACTGCCAGCTATATGGGAATGCGGTATATGAATATCATGAAAGAACAAAGAAAAAGAATTGTCGTTATCCAGTTTATGAAATCATGCAGAAGGATATTCATGATCTAACAACATTAGATGTAGCTACATGTGAATATAGAGAGGCCAGTATTGAAGAGATCAAAGATTTTTGTAGAAGCTTAAGAAATACGTTTGAAACCTATTGTTTAAATCGTTTTATGGGCAAGGACAGAGTTGTATATGTGGATTGGAATACAAATGTGGAAATGCCAGAAGATTACAGCTATCGAAATACGGATTATGGATTTTATAGAAGTGTATTGAATCGCATTGAAGAGATTGAAAATAAAATTGCGTAATGGCGATTTTTAAAACAGAGAAAGAAATAGATTTCGTATTGTATACGTGTCAAGGAATGGTAAATGAAAATGAATGAAAGAACAAAAAGTATAATTTTAAAAGTATTGGGATTTGGATTTAAAGCAGCATGGTTTATTTTGAAGTGTGTTGTTCGATATGTGATTGATTTTATCATATATCTTGGATATGCTTGTATGCCATAAGAAAAGGAGGCAGGAAATTTTTAAATTTCCTGCCCTTAAATTATTGTGCCTGTAACATGTCAGCTAAGGATGTATCTTGTACAAATGTATTTGAATTGTACATAAACAATACGTCAGTAATTAAATCATCTTGAATCAATCGAGTGTAGTCATCGAAATAATATCGTGGATCTACAACCGTAATGGATTCATATTCTGGAATCAAGAATGGAATTAAACTATTCGCATATGAGTCTTTGATCAACAATAAATGTTTCTTTGAATCATTATCGATATTGATATGGAACAAAGATTTATTGCCACCCATAAAGACGGCATAATTATCTTTTGTTTCTAAAGCTTCAGAATGATAAATCGTTCGCGATTTCTTGTTTGTGGATTCATCCGTAACTACATAATCCGTTTCTGTTTTAGGAACATAGATATCAATTTCATCTTTGATTTTTAGACTACCCGTTTTATTTGCCAAAGTACCCTCAAAAGAATTGGATACTGGGTAGATTGTATAATCCGATTTTTTTGTTTTATCTAGTTTAAATGAAGATGCCAATGTTTGATATGAATAATAAGATGCTAATGATGTCCAGTGATGATCACTCTTATAGTATAAATACTCATCTTTATGTTTTTCTAAAGTAGAGCGCACATCAATTTTTTTGATCGAATCATCAATACGATTATAGATATCATCCATTTGTTTATTTTGATCCAAGGCATCAGCTGACTTAGGAAGACTGTCATGTTCAATACTAACGGCATTGGGTGCCAACATAAAACCTACATTTAAATCAGGATAGTTTTGTTTCAAAGTATTGATCGCATTTAAATTGCGATCCAATTGTTCCTTGTTGACTTCAGCTGTCTTTTCGATTAAACCACGCTTTGTCAAATACACACCTTGAATTTCTTTCACACCGGTAAATTTTTGAATTAAGTATTTAATGTGAATATTTTGATCTCTAAAAACAAATTGATCAGAAAACCAAGTGTTTAGATCTTTGCCATACTGTCCTGATAATACATGTTCTACATTCCAAGCTGGAAATGTTTGTAGAGGTCGGTTTTCAGTTTCTGATTGTTTGTGGTCAGGAATGACAATATTAAGAATCATGATGACGACAACGGCAATACTGATAACTTTTGTAAGACTAGAAGCCATAATGGCTGAATATTTCTGTTTCATAACGCTTCACCTGGCTTTCTAGAACGCAAAGTATAGGAAGGAATGGTATGTTCCACCTACGATAAATGCGATACAAATAATCAACATGATGATATAAACGGCCCATGTTGTATATACAGCTTTCATTTTGAATCGATTATAGAAGAAGATTTGTAGATTGTCATATACTTTAGTACTGAAAATAATGGCTAGTATAAATAGAATCAAGTACGATTTAAACATAAAGGCCGTTTGATTATCAACAAATGCACTAGCACCGATGCCAAACATTTTTCCAATAACAGAAAAAGCGCTGCCTAGACTTGGACTCATAAAGAATACCCAACCAATCAACACGACAAATAGTGTATAAATATGTGAGATGAATGTTGGAAGTTTTTCTAACTTTTCTTTTAAGAAGAACTTTTCTAACAATAAGAAGCATCCATAATAGATACCCCAGACAATAAATGTCCAGTTTGCACCATGCCAAAGTCCTGTACTAAACCATACAATGAAAATATTACGAATATATGTGTTTTGATCAACACGATTTCCTCCTAAAGGAATATATAAATAATCTCTAAACCATCTTGATAAAGAAATGTGCCATTTTCTCCAGAAGTCCTGTACAGATATGGCTGTATATGGATGTTCGAAGTTTGGCGCAAAATCAAATCCAAAGAATCTCGATAATCCAATGGCCATATCGGAATAGCCAGAAAAATCAAAATAGATTTGCAGCATATAACAAATTGCCAAAAGCCAAACGCCCATAACAGATTGATTGTTTTGTAAAACAGAGTAAACATAAGACAATTGATCCGCTAATAAGACTTTTTTAATTAGGCCCTTGCTGAATAAAACAACACCACTCGCAAATTGCGCTTTTGATACAGTTCTATCATTTAATTGTGCTTCCATATCATGATAAGAGACAATGGGTCCCATACTGATTTTTCCAAAGAAGCTTACATATAATGAATAAGAAATCAAGTTTCTTTGTGGCTCACTCTTACCATTATATACATCAAATAAATAAGATAGTTCACTAAAGGTAAAGAATGAAAGTCCGACTGGAAGTGCAATTTGAACACTTGACTGAATGTGAAGGATGTTCATCACAAAACCAGTATATTTATAGACACCTAATAATAGTAAATCAACAACGATGGCGACAACCAAAATGATTTTGCGTGCTTTTTCATCTTCCTGCTCATTTAATTCAAGTGCTGTAAAGTAGTTCCATAAAATAGATAGAATCAAAAGTATGACATGCACAGGATTGCTCCATGCATAAAATAATAAACTAAGTACAACTAATAGAATATTTTGAATCTTAATATTCTTTGCGACTTTATAGAGTAGAACACTGATGGGTAAGAAACAAAATAAAAATAATAAATCCGTAAATACCATATTTTATTCCCCCTCACTCAATGCCTTTAAGAACTGATCGTTCATTGTAGCTGCATCTTCTTTTACTGCATAAAGCGCATAATTACCATGAATATCAATGACGGCATTTTTTAATAACTCTGCCTGATCCGGTGCATAGCCTTCAAAAATTCCCTTTTGTGAGCTGATTCGTTTTTCAATTGTCTCCTTAAATGCATCTTGTTGAGAATGATCCTTAAATTTCACAATAATAAACTCTCTAGCTGACATGGCATCATCTGACTTATAGTAAACACTACCATCATATTGCGATGGGTCTAAGCCTAAAAATCTTTTTATATTTAAGTTGTCTAATTGTGTAAATCCATCTAGATTTACTTTTTCAATCGTCTTATTTTGTACCGTTTCCATAGACGCTTTACTATCTTTATCCACTTTGAAATTGGATGCGACAAGAATAATAAGACAAATTAAAACGATTGCTTTACAAATAGTATATATATTCTTTTTCATTTCCCCTTAACCTAAAAAATCCCTTTCCGTGCCTTGATTGTAGCATAAAATTGGAGTATTGTTTATGGTAAACTTAAAATAAG